>Ga0123355_10011766_pt1 | contig 13515 bp, 10 predicted proteins | sample TergutEmb28metaG_3_FD_89872 | JGI IMG/M metagenome (GOLD analysis project Ga0123355, IMG submission 89872) | Embiratermes neotenicus P1 segment gut microbial communities from Petit-Saut dam, French Guiana - Emb289 P1 | ecosystem: Host-associated > Arthropoda: Insects > Digestive system > Gut ...
CTCCATGTAACTTCTAAGTGGTTTTGTGACTTTGAAAGTCTCTGCCATTTTCATGAGTATATTTAGGTTTTTATCTTTTCGTTTTGCATAGCGTTTTATTGCATCGGTTACAGTGGCAATGTCCATTTGGTTGCGGCTACGCAGGCAGTCACAGATGGTACGCTCCAAGCTGTAGCAGATCACATCGTGTCCAAACATCGTGGGAAGCTTGATGATGCCGACTTTATGGAGTTCGCGTTTGATAGTGAAAACTGAAAAACCATCCGCTCGTAGACGAGTGGCGTTATAGCCTGTCGGCACGGTCACAACATAGTTGATAGGGTCACGGTCGGTAAGGTTGTGCAGATATAAAGCAGTCTCATGGGAGTAGATGATTTTCGGTCGTCGTAATTGTTCAGTATACATTTTATCTTCAAATTCATCAGGCGAAATATAAACGCCGAAAGTTACACGCTCTAACTCGCCGTTTTTCACAAGTAGGCGTAAACGTTCATTTGAAACACCAATTTCATTCGCTTGAGCAGTAGTAACTGTGCCGCCATTTTGCGATAAAATAAACTGTAATTGAGTAGGCAGAGCCATGTAAACCACCTCCGATTTGATGTCTATACTATTATTGCACCACAAACTCGCACAAAAATCAAGAGTTAATTTGATTTTTATGCAAGTTTAATTTTTGATATAAGCACCAAAATAAAAAAATGCAACTGGAATTTTGCAATTGAAGGATTCGTTAAGCCAATATATTATACCCGCCTTTGAAAGCAGATCGTGCTTAACTGCTTGTGCCTACCATTACGAAAGCAGCCTTATAAGGAGAGATGTTAATGAATGAAAATAGAACCAATGACTATAGAAATAGAAAGAATCAGAGGTTTTTGATAATACTTCTGATTCTTTTTATTTTAGGCTTAATTTTTGCAAGTTTTAGTGGGAGAGATAGAAACGAAAATAATTATACTTCTCTCGATGGCAATATTTACGCAGATGGTGAGAATGGAGAAGGATATGCCAATATTGAGAATATCAACATTCATTCTTACGCAGTATTGAATGAAGCAACAACAGAAGTTCTCGTTTCATTTCTTGATGTTGGGCAAGGGGATTCGATTCTGATACAAACAGAGAACAATGTAGTGTTGATAGATGCAAGCTGGGATAGATACAGCTACAGAATTATTGAGTATCTTGGTAAATACGACATTGAATTTATAGATGTTGTAATTGCAACTCATCCTCATGCAGACCATATAGGTGGCTTCCCTGCTGTGTTTGAAGTTTTTGAAGTAGGAACGGTCTACAAACCAATTGCACAGCATACAACTCTAACCTACTTCAACTTCATAGAAAGCATTATAGGAAACGATATCCCAATATCCATCATCAGTGCAGGCTACGAATTTGAGCTAGATGGCGTAATATTTTCTGTAGTTGCGCCAAACAGCGAAGGACACGGAAACCTTAACAATTATTCCGTGGTGCTTCATATGCAGCACTACGATGTATCTTTCTTGTTTGCGGGAGATGCAGAAGTCTTTTCAGAAGTAGAGATGCTTCTAAAAGACCGACATATGGCGGCTGATGTGCTTAAAGTAGGACATCATGGAAGCAGAACCAGCACAACACCATCATTTTTGAAAGCTGTTGACCCAACATATGCAGTAATTCAAGTAGGCAGAGGAAATCAATACGGACACCCGCATAACGTGGTGATTGACCTACTATATGACTTTGGAGTTGTTGTCTACAGGACAGATATTCATGGCACAGTGCAAATGGTGTCGGACGGAATAAGTATTTGGACTAGAACAGAGAGAAGGTGAACATGGCTAGAGTAAATGAAATAATGCAGATAGACAACAATCTGCTAAACGCTATAACGCCCCACGGCGGGCTGGAGTTTATGCGAAACAAATTTATGCTCGGTGAATGCTTTGCGCGGATATATGCAATTGTAAAATATCCTCCGGCTATGAAAATAGGCTGGGCTTCAAAGCTGGCAAGTTTGCCGGATGTAGTTTACTGCCAGATATTTGAGCCAGTAGACAATAGCGACCTGCTTGCCGAGCTTTCAAGAAGTATTTCGCGTTATAATGGGATAATCATGTCAACAAAAGACCCTTTAGAGAGACAACGAGCCGAAAGAGCCGCCGAAGATGCCGAGGATTTAATGAAGCAGATTGACCAAATGGGCGAAACCATCGGCTACATGACGGCTATGGCGATGGTAGTGTCAAGAGATGAAGTAGCTCTAGAAAAGGCAAGCAGGAAACTTGAAATAACAGCAGCTTCCTTGAATTGCAGAGCAAGACTTTTGACAAATCTCCAGCAAGACGCATTTAGAACCATAAGCCCATTCAATAGCCCACAAGAGAGCATTTTGTCTACATCGCGCCGAAATATTCCATATTCAACATATATCGGTGGTTTCCCCTTTGCGAGCAATTCTTTTGTTGATCCAACAGGGTTGCGTTACGGCGTAAATACCGAAGGTGGACTGGTAGCTGGTGACCCTTGGGTGCGTGGTGGTGATAGAACAAATAGTAACTTTGTTGTTATGGGCGTACCGGGAGTAGGAAAGTCCACGGTAGTCAAGCGCATTATGATAACTGAACTCATAAAGGGTACGGTTGTAATCGTAATTGACCCAGAGCGCGAATATCGGGATATGACGGTAAAACTCAGAGGAGACTGGGTAAATGCGGGAGGCGGCGCATTTCTTGTAAACCCATTGCAGTTCAAGTATGTGCCTGTAGACGATGACGATGAGAGCAGCGAAGCAAAACTTTACGATGAGGAAGATGTCAAAAAATCTAAAGGCACGAATATGACAATGGCACTGCATTTTAAGACCTTAGAGGTCTTTTTTAAGTTGTACACACCTGATATCACCACAAAACAGATGGCGTTGCTCAAACAGCTTTTGGAGAAGCTCTATAACTCCTTTGGCATTGATTGGGATACTGATGTAAGGGGACTTAAAAATACAGACTACCCTATATTTACAGACCTTTACAACATTGCAGTCAAAGAGCGCGAAGGTGGCGAGTTAAAGAATGTATTCGGTGACGATATTTTCGAGTTGGAAGTTATCTTGAGAGAATTGGCACATGGTGCAGACAGCTTCATATGGAACGGACATTCTGCCACTAGCCCTGAATCTAACATTATTTGTCTTGATACTCACGACTTGCAGGACACTTCTGAAAACGTCAAGAAAGCCCAATATTATAACCTTCTAACATGGACATGGGAGCGTATGAGCCGTGATAGAGAAGAAAAAGTAATGCTTTTTGCGGACGAAGCATATTTGCTTGTTGACCCTGCTGTGCCTCAAAGTTTGATTTACATGCGAAATATAGCTAAAAGAGCTAGGAAGTACATGGCGGGGCTTGCGGTTATATTTCACTCGGTAACAGACGTACTAGACCCTTCTGTTAAGATGTATGGGCAAGCATTGCTTGATACTCCAGCTTACAAGATTTTGATGGGTACGGATGGCGTAAACCTTAAAGAAACTGCAAAGATTTACAACCTCACCGATGCTGAACAAGAAAAGCTCCATAGTAAACAACGAGGTTGTGGTGTATTTATGGCGGGAAGCCGTCGCCTTACTGTTTATTTCAAAATAAGTGAAAGTAATCTAGCGATTATGGGCAAAGGTGGGGGCAAGTAACATGAACCGACTATTTATCTTTCATTTGGATGGAGGTGCTTTGTGGAGCCTGCAACAAAAATTCTAATTCAAGCTGCAATTAAAATTGTCACCGACAGAGAAGCGCGTCAAAGATTTTTCGCAATCATTGGAGTGGCAATACTCATTCCGTTTCTGATAATATCTATGGCTTGGTATATAGTATCTCAACCAACGAACTGGATAAGAGGACTTTTCACGCAAGAATCTGACCTCTACTATCTTGAACGGTTCATAGATGACTATGAGTTCGAGATAAATCCTTGGGGACAAGGAAGTTCAGCGTTGAACACAGTATACAACCACGGCAATTGGCGCAATTACAATGCTGTAAACCATGAATTGTTTGAACGACTAATGAATACGGCAATGCGTTATTATGGCTGGCGGTATATTTGGGCTTCTGCGCATCCTTCAAACGGTGGGTTTGACTGCTCCGGCTTTATTCATTGGATTTTTACAAGTTCGGGCGTATTCCCTCATGGCAGAACAACCGCACAAGGACTTGCGGGGATAACGGCTTCTTTGCCAAGAGGCGAAGGTCGTGCGGGTGATTTGGTATTCTTCAATTCTCCGGGACATCCTGATCCGACAAGAGTTATTACACATGTTGGTCTGTATCTTGGAAATGGAATGATGATACATGCGGGTTCGCCAATTGGGTTTGCAGATTTGAGTACACCCTTTTGGACGAGGTATTTTCACTCTTTCGGACGCTTTCCAATAGAACCAGCAGAACCAGTATCTTCGCCGTCACAGAATGTATCACCGCAGTTGTTATGACGAGAAAATCTTCAAGGGGGTGATAAGCAAATGACATTTTATCTGACTGTTTCGAGAGAGAACTTGCTTGATAACGTAGTAAATAAGAAGTTTCTTGAAATAAACAAAACAATCTTAAATAGCTTGGAGCTTTTTGTTCAAAAGCATGTTAGTAACTTAGACCATGCCAAACATTTAGTTGTAGACCTGACAGGGCTTGTAGATACGGATGATGAAGTAATCCAATCTGTAAATACTCTTAACACCGTTTACGATAACATGCGTATCGTGGTACTGGCAGACCGCGAAGACGTAAAAGAAAAAAGGAAAGAGTTGTTGCGGCGTATACATGCCAAAGGCGTGTACAACATTATCACTACTTTTTCAGAAGAAGAATTGGAGCATTGTATTCTGACAGGTAAAACCGAAGATGAGGGTAAATCAGCATTTTTCGGCAAGCCTGCGCAATCAAGCCAAGTAGCGCAGCCTACGGATTTTAATATGAGCCAATCACAAGCGATAGTAAGTAGGCTTGTTAACAGTGAATCAACGTCTTTGTCAACCTCTGCGCCAGCTACAGTAAATAAACCTAAAGGAAAAATACTGGCGAACAAAGACTTTCGCAAATATAAGGAGTATATCAGTATCGGTGTTTGCGGATCGGAAAATCATATAGGCTGCACTCACAACGCTTTGTTGATAGCTAGATTCTTAAAAGATATAGGCTTTAAGGTGGCGTATTTGGAAGCGAACGAGAATCACGACATTATAACCCTTAATCAAGGAAGTTCGCAGCAAGTGATGCACAATGAGAGTAAGAAGTTGTTGCAGGCTGCGGGCGTGAACCTTTTCTATTCAGGTTTTAACATGGTGAAGGTTATGGCTGAAAAATGCGACTTCTATATCTTTGATTTAGGGGTTTTGCGTAAAGATAATGTTGAATTATTTCTTATGCGCGACATTAAAATACTGGTCGGCGGCACTAAGGCTTGGGAATTTACTAAAGTAAAAGGAATTGTTGAGATATTGGGAACAAAAAATACTATCCATTATCTCCTTAACTTCACTGTGGAATCGGAAAAGGCAAGGCTTCTTAGTCAGATGGAAGGCGCGAAGTCGGATACATTCTTCACCGAATATGAGCCAAACCCTCTTGCAGCAGGCGCGAATCTTGAAATATACAAAAGCATCTTCAGAGAGTACATCCGCCAAGATGAAGTAAGTAAAGCGCAAGTCAGCAAAAGAAGAAAAGGCATATTTGGATAATGCTCCTTACTATAGCCGGAGGTGAGAGTATGTAAAAATCATAAGTTGTTTCTAAAGTTTTGTGCTGAAAATCAACACAATTTGCAAGCGAGACTAAAAAGGAACGGAGGGAAACTATCAAAATGATGAAGAAAATAGCGTTGATTAAAGCCTTAGCCGCCTTACTGATAGGCGGTATTTTTATGGGCTATGTTCCAGTTTATGCGGATGAAGTAAATCCGATAGCTACACAAACCCAAGCACAATTGCTGTTTCCTGTACAAGTAGAAGAAACAGACCTTAGTGGAAGCCGCCGTATTGTCCGAGTTTATGAGTTAACTGAATACGAAGACCCAGCGAATATTCGTAGTGAGTCCTTTGAAAGAGACGGATTTTATTTTGAGCTATCCGAGATAACCCGTAACCGCTTAGAACGATTGAGTGTAAAAAATCATGTTGAAGTGATTACAATAGAATCGGCTTCACAAAATCTAAGCGACATTCTTGCGTATTTAGACGATTCCATCCAATTTGAATCAGAGGATGGCTACAGTGGTATGTTGGTATTGGATTTGTCAAGCGTCACCACTGAAATAGCCGGACACAATCGTCAGAGCTATACAGTCAGGGAATACCGCAGCTTCCCTAACTTATCAAGTCCTGATATCAGCCTCATACCACGCACTATTACGGCGCGAGGGCATACCCTTACTCTTGCTGATGTGCGCTGGGAGGGCGGGAATTCAGATGCTATTGATTTTGAGCGCATAGCATCAACATTTACAGCCAATGCGGTGTACACAGGCACAGGTTCAAGAAGTGTAGTTTCTGGTTATGTAACCACGGCAGAATTTAGAGGTGAAGTAGCTCGAATCAATGAAGGCGATAACACTTTTACAGTAACCTTTATTGGTCGCCCATTGTATGTGGAAGAACCTGAATGGACAATTGATAGCATTGCAGCCTATATCGCTGACCTTGAAGGTACTTTAAGCGATATGAGATATGCTGAAACTGGTACTAGATCGACAAGAGAACGAGAACCTATGGGCATCAATTGGCATCTTGTTATGGGTGTACTTGCAGTTTTGGGAGCAGTGGGCGCGGGTGTGTATCTTCTTTTCTTACGAGGTAACGTTAAGGTTTACAATTGTGTGGAGGATGAGAACTATGCTTATTTAGGGAAAACTAGAATAAGCAAAAATAACCCTGTAATTGATTTAAGTCCATTCACCGAAAGAGCTAGGACAGCCAAATTCATTATTGAATTAGGCAGATGGACGGCATCTCACCTTAACGGCACAGATATTACACTAAACTATGGTGGTATCACTTTCCAGCATACTGTGGCATACGAGAAAGGGCAAAAGAAATATGAGATAAAACCTGATTTTTAATAACGGTGCATAATGTCAAAACACAAGGAGGAATTACTTTGAAAAGAAGATTTTTTGCAGGTGTAATGTTTGTGGCTTTACTCGCACAGACCATTACTGTTACGGTTATGGCAAATCCAAATAACGATAATCCAATGGCGTTACATGGCTTTGGACGCGCTCAAGGACGGAGCCAGCCAATAAACGTCAATGATTTTCATACTGACGTTTGGGATAGGTTCAGTTTTAATTATCAGTTCTCCAGCGGACCTGATTATCGGACGGTGCTGGGAAGAGCAACTCAGACAGATATAGTGCCTCGAAATCCGGCAATGGACAATGTACGGCGTAATGCCGGAGCAGCTTTTAACCCGCCGCCAGCAGGTTTTTTTAGTGGAGACTTCCCAACAGAAAGAAACAATATCTTTGCCATTCAAAGTCATGCTCACTATGCCAGAGAAACAACGAACTTTGCTGATTCAGGCACAGATAGCTGGGGATTTGGCGGCTCAAGTGGTACTTTCGGCGGCGGTAGTCATATGGGTAGTGGTAGTACCGCTGGGACTTCTGTAGGTGGTGGCGGTAGTATGCTACCCTCTACTTCCATAATGGAAAGCAATAGCCCGCAGACAAACACAGGCGGTGGCTCATCATATCCTACAGGTAATGTGACTATGCCACCACCATCTAGCAATACACAAACCAATGTCAATGTAAGTTATGTACCGATACCGGGGAGCAATGTCCATACGCCTCGAACTGAACCAAGACTTTTTGAGGATGGCTCAATGGGTAGATTAACAATTCCAGCAATCGGGATAAGTAATGCAAGAGTGTTCCACGGCTCTGGCTATGACGTAATAGACTACAACATAGGTCACTTCTCGCAAACAAGCGCGTGGGATGGCAATGTAGGTTTATTGGCTCACAACGGCGGTATAGCAGGGTATTTTGAAAGACTGCACACATTGCGTATTGGTGATGAAATAGTTTTTGAAACGCCTTTTGGCATAAGAGTATACGAGGTGTCCTTTACACAGACTATTTCTGAATCAGACTTCGGCTTGTTAGGATGGTCGCACGAGAATATGTTAACGCTTATTACTTGTGTGCGCAACAGACCGAGTGAAAGGTTTGCTCTGGTAGCTGTTGAAAGTTAGTTATAACAATAGTGTGACATTAGAGCATATATATGATTGTGAAGCATATGTAGGTTTATTAAGCGCACTAGGCTCTTGAATATGCAGTGTTAAGAATTATTGTTAACACTTCATAATGAAACACTATAATCTCAAAGACTGTCGAGAACAATACTTGATAGTCTTTTTTATATAGATGATATTTGCATTGGCAGATAGTCAACAATCTATCTGCCTCATTTTATGAACGGGAGGGCAAGAATGAAAAACTTGACGAAAAGATATCTTAGAAAAGTAATGGCATTAATGCTTGTGTTTTTAACTTTTTTAGGAGTTGCTCCTGCAGTGGCATTCGCACAAGAAGCGAATACTCCAAATGCGAGACAAGATGAGTACGTGTTTGTCGGAGGGAAATACTTCCGCGCAGATGAAGTAATTACAACTCCTATTCCCGGTGGTGTCTTTGGCGGTGACAATGCTCCGGGAGCTAGAGTATCGAGCGTTGATAACATAATAGTCCTACCGCGTGGATATAGCCAAGAGGCTACTATCTACATGGATGGGCGGCGGGTGTCATCAATACGCTATGTAATAGATATTAATGGTGTAGAGTATGAGGGATTCTGTGTAGACCCTCACCTACCCGGTCCTGAAACTGCCGGAGCTGTCTATGTTCCAAGAGGAGAAGCTCCGCAGCTATATGAAGCTCTAAAGTATGGTTTTCGTGCAAATCCATATCTAGGTGATTTTAACCTTTCTGACGAAACTCGCATATGGAATGCTTATATTACCAGAGTTGCAGTAGCGATGGCGGCTCATCCAAGCCGTACTTTTACTGGCACACCGGGTAATGAAGTAACGTATCAGGCTGCGCGGAACTTGGCGACAGGCGTATACTACAAGCAAGTTTACTACGATAACGACTTTGCTAACACTCGTCCAGCTATTGCCCTAAATGGCGTAAGACATGCAGAAAACTTAGGTAGCGCAGTTGACGCAAGCGAGCAGTTTGCGAGGTCAGAACTATTTAGTATCACCCACAACAACAGAACTAGCAGTGCCGTCAATCCTTTCTTCTTCGAGTGGGAGGCTAGTACGCCCGCAGGAGCAAGACTTGTTGTGGAAGGCGAGACTTTTGTTGCTCCGAATGTACCTGATAGAGCGTTTTGGCACACTCCAAACTTCCACTTAGAAATGCCTAATGAGTCAGCTTTTATAGGTCAGGAGGCTAAGGTATATTTGGTCGGAAGACATAACCAGTATGCTGGTCGTGTTTGGAGATTGCAAAACCAAGTAAACCCAGAACAATGGCAGGATATCGCTTTCTTTATACCGTATATTAGGTCAAGTGCGGTATTTTCATTTGTATCGGATTATGAAGTAGGACTTCGTATCGTAAAGAACGACCCATCAGGTCAAGGTCTAGCTGGTGCAGTTTTCAGCATAACAGGCCCTGATGGTTTTAGCGAACAAAGAATAACACCAGCAAATGGCGTAATAAATTTAACAGGCTTAGAAGTTGGCACATACACAGTCACTGAAATAACTCCGCCACCGGGACATTCATTGTCTGAACCAGTGACACAAATCGTGAATGTTGTACCGGGCAGCACAGAAACATTAGCGGTGACATTCGTCAATCAACCTACCTCTGGCAACGGACCTCTACCGCCGCCACCTACAGACGCATCGGTTCGCATTCAGAAAATATGTGCCATTACTCGTGAGAACATACCGGGCGCATTAATGAGATTGCGTGGTATGTCATCGCATCAAGTAGTTACTGGAGATGGGCAGATTTGGGAAATTGACAACACAGGAATTAACGTATCTCAAGTGCTTACCGCTGGTGCTACAACCGCTGTTCATAGTAATGTAGTAAGTACAGTAACTGATGGAGTTTGGACGCTGGAAAACTTACCGTGGGGCTTCTACATGGTCGAAGAGGAACGCGCACCCGAGGGGTTCTCTATGTATCCTCAACACACGGTGTTTGGCTTCTGGGTGCTGCCTCCTAATGTAATTGTAACAGGCGGTCCTGACACCTACAACATTACAGAAGTAGGACCGAACGATAATCACATTCTGATAACGTTCGAGAATTACGTGCGCACGTAAGAAAACACTATACCCTACAACAGTAGTGTTTTCGAGGGTTTATTAGTATGCCGCCTTTAGCAAGCGGTAGGAAAAAGTATCAAAGTGGTTAAATCCACAGCCTATTACCGCCAACCTTATCCAAAGGGGAAACCTAGAGGGGAGTGCAGCATGGTTGGGACGGCATAAGTTGGCACAGCTATATGCCACGACTGAATGTCTAGGTAAAAATTTGTGAATGAGGATAGAAGCTGGATTGCTTGAATGATAGTTGGAGGCTGGGTATATCGAAGCCCAACGGCGAAAAATAGCTGAAACGCTGTAACTTTGGCGGCTACTCTGGGGAATTGGGTGGTAGCGCATGATACTCAAGGTTAGCTATGCGTCAAGAGACGTAGAACAACGAAAGTCATATCCGACGGCACAAAACGCTAATTCTAATAAACCTAAACGTGGATTACCTAAACCGAAATGCCTTACAGGCTATAAGGGCAGACCTTTGAATATTCGGCATGGTAACAGAGCCTTCATAGTAGTCGGCGATAGGGAGAACCTATTACATGGCAAAGGAAGGCAGGTTGTTATTTAATATTTTTAAGGAAGGACGTGGAGACGTTGAGAAATCCTGTAGAAGTATTAAAAGCTTTAAGTGAAAAAGCAGTTGATAAGGACTATAGGTTTAAGAGATTATACAGAAATTTGTATAATCCGGAGTTCTATTTGCTGGCATACAAAAACATCTATGCCAACAAGGGGGGTATGACCGTGGGGAGTGATGGTAGCACTTTAAGCGGTATGAGTTTAGAAAGAATTGATAGAATTATCGAAACATTGAAAGACCACAGCTATATCCCAAATCCCGCAAGACGTGAATATATCAGTAAGAAAAACTCGGATAAAAAACGTCCTTTAGGGATTCCATCAGCAAATGATAAGCTGGTGCAAGAAGTTGTCCGTATGATTTTAGAAGCTATATTTGAACCTAACTTCTCCAAGTATTCTCATGGGTTCAGACCAAAGAAAAGCTGTCATACCGCGTTGAAACAGCTATCTGTAGAGTTTACAGGAGCGAAATGGTTCATTGAGGGCGACATAAAAGCGTGCTTTGATAGCTTCGACCATCATGTCTTGATTGGACTTCTGAGAAGGCGTATTGATGATGAGTATTTTATCTCGTTAATGTGGAAATTCTTCAAAGCCGGATATGTAGACCAGTGGACATATCATAAGACCTATGCAGGAACTCCGCAGGGTTCAGGGATGAGTCCAATACTGTCGAATATCTACCTTTCAGAGTTGGACAACTTCATAGAGGGTATGAAAGAGCAGTTTGACTGTGGCAAAACCATTCGTAGTGGCAGTACAGAGTATAATCAAATTATACATCTGTATAAAAAGGCAAAGCAAAACCTTAAAACCAACTGGGACAATATGAGCGAAAGCGAGAGGGCAACTGCACAACAGGAAATTAACTCCTTGAAACGTCAGCAGTTAGATACTTCATTCCATCCTCATTTTGAAACAGGCTACAAAAGGCTGAAATATTGCCGTTATGCTGATGATTGGATGATTGCCATTATAGGCAGTAAGGAAGATGCGCAAAATATTAAAGTGCAAATCAAGACTTTCCTAGCCGACGCCCTCAAACTGGAGCTTTCAGACGAAAAGACCAAAATTACGGATTCAAAGCAATTCGCAAGATTTTTGGGCTTTGATATTGCCATAGCAAGAAACAAGCGCATAGTACGCAGAAAAGATGGACATCTCTCACGCAATACGGATGGGATTCTATTGTATATGCCAAAAGAGGCGTGGTTTAACAAGCTACGTGAATATAATGTCCTTAAAATCACAAGGGACAAGCGAAGCGGTAAAGAAGTCTGGAAGTCTTTGCCTCGTGGATGGCTCGTAAACAAAAGCCACATTGAAATTCTGAGCAAGTACAATAGCGAGATTAGAGGGCTTTACAATTACTATGCTTTGGCAATAAACGTTTCGAGATTAAATTCTTTCTACCACATTATGAAAGGCAGTATATTGAAAACTCTTGCCACAAAACACAAGTGCAAAGTCTCTAAAATTCTTCATAACCATATGAAAAACGGAGAGTTTGCAGTAAAGTACAGCACCAAGGCAGGAGAGAAAACCGCCGTATTATATAACAGCGGATTTTCATACAACAAAGACCTTTCTATCCCTAATGCAGAGATTTTGCCCCAATACTACCAATATACAGGCAAAAACTCTCTTGCATATAGAATCAAACTAGGCTTATGTGAGCATTGCGAAAGTCAGACAGACGACATTCGTATGTTTCAAGTGAAAAGCCTTAAAGGGTTAAAAGGTGACAAACCCCATGAAAGAATCATGAAAGAAAAACGCCGTAAAACCCTAGCAGTCTGTAGGGGCTGCTATAGTAAGATTACCAACGGCAATAACACTTAAAGTATTAACAACTGGTGAGCCGTATACATTGAGAGGTGTACGTACGGTTCTAGGAGAGGTCTGGCTGAAACCTACTTTCGTAAGGAAGCAAGGCGCAGCCTAGCCTACTCCATCCGCTTTCTGAAATAGTCATTTACAAGCGTGAGGTATCCAACGGCGTTGGTAACAACCAGCTTCTTGCCGGAGCAACATGACGCATACAAGGCTACTACCCCGGTAATCCGGCTATCCCCATTGATAGAGTTGCCACAACTGGCGCGGATGGACGTGTTGTGTTCAGCGACTTGCCAGCCGGACACTTTACTATCACCGAGATTCAGCCGCCTACAGGTTACTTGCTGGGCGAGAACAATGTCTGGACTGTAAATATCGGCTGGGGACAAACGGTAGCAGCCGGAACAGCTAACTCGCATACCTTCTTCAACATTCCTAAGTCATCTTTGGAAATTTTGAAGGTCTGCGGTGTAACTAACACCCCTTTAACAGGTGCTATATTTGAACTTTACGACCCAACAACAGGGGAACGCTGGGTGCGCCCAGATAGGGCTTAATAGAAAGTAGATTAAGGTGCTACACTCTAAGATAACGGAGGAAACAACCTGCCTAACCGAAAGGCGAAAGCTGACACGGGAACACAGCACGGCAGGAAAGCGGCAAGTTGCCTAGGGATAATGTGGCACGACTGAACCGCAATGTTAAGTGAATATGAGGATAAAGTTATGTTTACTGAATGTGAGTTTCGAGTTTCCCTTTCGCC
>Ga0123355_10011767_pt1 | contig 13514 bp, 18 predicted proteins | sample TergutEmb28metaG_3_FD_89872 | JGI IMG/M metagenome (GOLD analysis project Ga0123355, IMG submission 89872) | Embiratermes neotenicus P1 segment gut microbial communities from Petit-Saut dam, French Guiana - Emb289 P1 | ecosystem: Host-associated > Arthropoda: Insects > Digestive system > Gut ...
ATTGGCTCTCTCGAAAACGGACGCTATAATCCATCAATAATATTGGCGTTCAAAATCGCAAGGCACTTTGATATGAGCATCGAAGAAATATTCATTTACGAGGAGGAAACGAAATGAAACACGTTATCAGGAAGTACACTTTAATAGTTGGCATTATTATCTTTGCGGTTAGTTCAGCGATAAGACAACTATTCCCACAGGCATTTGATGCAGACATGACACACTTTGTGGCAGGCATGGGGGCAGGACTTATGCTTCTTGGCGTTATTTTCGCTATAATTTTCAGAAACAGCGATAACAGCCCTGAAGCGATAAAACTTAAAGAGATAGAGGAAAATGATGAGCGTAACATTCGTATAAAGGAAAAGGCGGGATATGCAAGCTGGCACACAACTCTTATACTGCTTGTTATCATGGCTCTTGTGTTCGTTTTTACTGATAACCCGCTTGGTTATTGGTTATCTGCTAGTGCTGCTGTTCTGCATAAGTTGCTTCTCTTGGGCTTTACAGCAATGTACAACAAGAAAATGTGATTAAGATGCAAGCGGGCAGGAGTAGAAGTCTCACTTCTGCCCGTTTGCATCTCACCATGTTTGATAAAAGCTACATACTATGGTCGTAACTGCGTTTTTTGGTCTGCAGTTTGGACGCGAGTTCATCAATCTTGGCTTGCTGCATACCCTTGGTTGTTGCGTAGTGCTTCTCTATGTCTTGGGCTATATCCTCAAAGCCCTCATCGCGGGGGTACATGGTGGCGTAATTGCGCGTAGCTTGTAGTAATCGCTCCTGTTCGGGAGTTATGTTTGCAATCTTAGTAAAGAGTTTATGGAAATGTCTGCAAAAGTATCATATTTGTAAGGAGCTGAATAAAATGAAAGATTTATATGATAAAAATGAATACTGCATGAGTTTTTCAAATGCGGAAATTGAGGAATATTTTCTTATTCCTTTAAAGAAAAAATCAAAGATACATGTTACGCCTATGGAATCTCAAGGTAACTTTGTAAGCATTGCTTTCGATGGAGATATAGGAAACTTTTTCATAAGCTTTTATGGACATCAAACCTCTATTTTTACTTGTAGCGAAGAGTTTATGTTTATAGATGATAATGAAAAAGAAAATACGGTTTCAAGTGATACTTATGGAAATGTTGTATATGAAGGGGTGCTAAGAGATAAGACAAAAAGAGAAATTCTGGAGTTGCTATTTGAGTTTATAACTATACTTAATCGTGCTAAAGAAATAACAATCGAAGAAATTGTTATTTCCCAAGACGGATTTCAGTATCCGAAATGCAGATACAATATTGAGCTGTCTGGTGATAATGACATTAAGGGCAGTATAGAATTTGAAAATATTTTATTTGCAGTTAATAATTAAGGCGTTTAGGTTTGTACAATGATTAAAATGCAATTGCCAGCGATTGAAATAATATAATGGATTTAACCTTTGTCAAGTGTTTTCCGAAAGTTGTTTTGTCTGAGAACGCAAAAAAGCCCAGAGCGGTTGATTGCTCTGGGCTTTCTGGGCTTACTGTCCATAATCTCAATAATTACGCTGTGGGGCTTTTCGGCTTGTTGCACGGCAGTTTGCTTATTTGCTACACCCAAAATAACTTTACAATATTTTTCTGAGCGGCTTAATTCTAATAAGCAAGGCGCTGAATAAGTAGGTCAGCACAACAGAAATGATGCTAACAGTTATAAACTTTCCGGCCGCTCCGCCTATCACTACTGTGTCAAGCGCATACTGAATCGCCAAAACAATTGGCATATGAATGATATACGCAGCATAAGAACTGCGGGACAAGGCTTTCAAAAAAGATGTTGTTCGGTTGGCCTTTTCTCGAAACAGTGTAAGCAAACCGAAAATCAAGACAACAGCGAGGAGAGATTCATAAATCGTCCAATTACTCCACAGTGTGAGGAAATTATTCAGCGTACCGATATAGACGACAGCAACCATAATGAGTCCAATTAATAGAGAGACATATCCTGTTTTTGTGTTTAGCGTGTTCAGCCAATTTTTGCGGTATGCAATTATTCCAATGACAAACATGACGAGATATTGCGGCCAATGGGCGAGTTCTACTTGAAAGAATCCGAACAGCCCAATCCAATAGTCAGTCGGATACCAAATACGCACAATCAGCGATGAAAAAGATATGACAAGAAAGATAATCAAGAGATGCCAGCCCGAAAATGGTTTGCTCTCCTGCTTGAAGAATGGCTTTTTGTAGATTTTGCGTAATATCCAGTAGATGATTGCGTATACCAACAAATGCTGTATGAACCACAGGTGTCCGAAATTCATTTCTGGAAAACCAATTGATTCAATAAAGCCTGCGGGCATCCCACTAAGTCCAAAATAAACACCTATATAGTATTGGAAGAAGGACAATGGCTCATTTCCAGAGTATAGAGCATAGTGAAAATACATCAATATGGGATTCATGATGAGGAAACCAAACAAAAGTGGATTGAGCTGCTTGCAACTGCGCTTTGAACTCCTCAAATTTTCCAGTCCCTGGCAACAACTCTTGGTATGCAATCGGGAGCACTACTAAAATATCATGATATTCTCGATTTTCTATATCAGGACTTGCGTGCGCAGCACAACCCAAAAGAAACATAATCAAACAGCAGACCAGGGTCAGCCCACTCACTTTATTGTATATACGATTAATAAATTTCAGGGCTATACCTCCATTCATAGAGACCATTATGCGTGACGAGCCGAGCAGGGGGCAACTGATACAAGCACATGATAGATAAATTATTTGTAAGCTATGACAAAATCTACACCTCGTTTATCGCATGAGATTTGCTTAATGTTCGTACCTTTTTATTGGTGCAAGCATAGTATGGTAATAAAATATGGTATTGCTAAAATTCATAAAGGAGATGATTTTTATGCCTTCAACGCCTGTTACTATTACCGTTATAATGGCTAAAATAGCAATCGGTGCGCCTCTTTCTGGTGGAGAGTTTATATTTTCTCTAAATGCTGAAGATGGTACGCAAATGTATACAGCATCCAATGATGCAACAGGACTGATTACTTTTCCCAACGTAAGTTTTTCAAGTATAGGTGATTATCATTACACTGCTAAAGAAATGTCAGCCCCGGATGGTTGGGAACGTGACAATACTGTCTGGCCAGTTGACATTGAGGTATACACAGTAGGAGATACAGACCCAGATACGCCCACGACATTACACGCTCTGGTTTCCTATCCTAATGGGGTGCCAACATTTGTGAACAAGCTTCAAGGTGCAACTTGTGGATTATTTGAGTTTCCAGAGTTAGTGTTTACGTCACCGGGCGTATACGAATACACATTGAAAGAACTCACTCCATCCGGCGGCGGTTGGGACACAGACCCAAGCACAATACATGTGATCGTAACCGTTATTGATGATGGACACGGTAACTTGGTTGCCACAGTAAGTTATCCGAACGGCTTTCCTTCATTTACAAACACCTATAATGCTGACCCAGCTCGTGTCATAATCAGTGGATGCAAAATTGCAATTGGTGCACCGCTACCTGCTGGTCGATTTGTATTTGGCTTATACGACCAAAATAATAACTTGATCTCAACCGTAACTAACGGCTCTGCGAATGAGGTAATTGTGCCTGGCAACTAAAATAAAGCGATAACTCCACTATGAACATGGGGTGGGATTATCCCTATTTTCAAATGGGGGGATGACTAAGATGGAATACCATTATAACTTTAATTTTCCTGCGCTTATTTTCACATCTCCCGGCACATACACATACACAGTAAAGGAACTTTCACCATCTGACGAAGAATGGAAAACAGATGACCGAGTTTATCGAGTTGTAGTTACTGTAACAGTTACAGGTGATGGAACTCTTGCGACATCAGTGGAATACCCTGATGGTAAGCCCAAATTTATAAACAAATATAAATGTGATTGTTATCCACCACCAAAGCCACCATGCAACGTTTGCAAACATTTTGATTGTTTGCCTTTTCCTATGTTCTGGTTCAGACCGCCGCAAAAACCCGAATTTACGGATATTATGAAGGAATCACCAAACATCTTGGATTGGTGGGAGAATTTACTCAAGCATTTAAGTGATGATTAAAGCTATCTGCCGAACAATAATTTCTAATACACACTATAAAGCAATTCACCATATGATGGATTCACGTCTAAGAGCTAACAATCCAAACAAATCAATAAAGTCCCTTTTTTACACGGTCTATATCGTATAGAATAAGGGCTTTTTTCGTTTTCAAACAAAATAACTTTCGGAAAACACTTGACAGGTGTTAAATCCATTGTATTCTACAAAGCCTGTCATTTTGACAATCCGTACATGATGTGGAGCATATTCACACTTTGGGGAAAGGTTTTCTAAAAGTTCAACGGCATCATCAACCATCTCCTCAGATAAAAAATGCTTTCATCCAAATATCTGCTAATAAGCGCTTTGGCTCTGATTATTAATTTGCTGCTGCTTGTTTTGAAACAAAGAATGAAGAAGAGTGTTCAAATGGAGAGTGCTTAGACTTTTTGCCCGCTTTGGCGGGCTTTTTTATGTTTGGACAAAAAAATAGCTCAGAGCGTGATGACTGCTCTGGGCTATTTGTCTTTCTATATATAGTGAGAATAACTTCTAAATTATATCGCTCCACATACAGGGATTTAGAAACTACCTTTATTATTTACTAATATTTTTGATGTGCTCTTCGACAAGCCACTTTGTATCCTCTCTTAATTATTGTTCTTCCATGACCGCACTACTGGCATCACACATGTGTACCGTGCCCGTTATCATCGTAAAAATCGTTTCGACCATTCACAAAATCTTTAAAAGCGATAAGGCGGTTGATCGGCTTTGTAAAGTCTGCCACAGGACAAAGCCCTGTATCCAAAATAGCAATGTTTACACCTTTTCCTGTTAGCTTCCCCGGCATAAAGCTCTGCGTTGTTATATTCGAGGTTTCGTATATTGCTTTTATATTTTTTTGCCTTCGTAGATATCTCACAGAGTCTGTGGAAACTTCCAAAACACAAGCACCAATCATTGGCAATTTGTATTTTATAACGCCTATTTCAGCGAGCAGCTCCTCATCTATTTCACTTATACACTCCACTATAAGCTGGACGTTATCCATAAAAATCAACTCCTTGGCGCTTGCTAAAAAAGCGCTGACGCGCCGATGGTAATCATTAACTTTCTTGTATACTATGTATCCCATTGGCTATTTGACACCCGGTTTGGCAACTATAACCAGCAGTACATGCAACATAGCCTCAAACATTTCATACTATGGGATTGTATAGTCGATTAAATTGAAAAGTGTCCAAAGAAAATACGGTATTCCTTTCGTTAGGTGAGGATGCACTAATGAGGCATAACGGAAAAAAGACAAATTTTACCGGACAGTTTTCATTTTAATCGACTATAACTCATATATTTGTCAGGAGGGCTCTGATGCATCACTTTGGATCTAATAACAACTTGCTTTTACTCCTTTTATTAATGGGGTCAGGCCAAAACCCCCTCGCCCCTGGTGGCATGGGCGGGCAAGACAATATGCTCATGCTCTTTCTGCTCATGAGCCTTATGGGAGGAAGTCCCATCACAGCATTTAGCGTGGCGGATGCGTAAAACGTTAATACATGGCAGTGGTGCAAAACCGCCCCAAACGCTTCTATATTTGGGGCGGTGGCTTTATGTTAGTGTTGAAGCATCGGCATCTAAGCAACTATGCAGGAGGTCAATATGAATGATATAGAAAAAATACTTAAAGACGCAAAAACACTATCAGAATCTCTAGGTGAAGGCAATGCAGGCAGCAACATGCTTGATAATATGACACAGGTAATGAACATGATGGAGCTTATTAAATCATTTCGCTCTGTGGGCCATATACCTGAGACTCCTCCTGCAGCGCCTGCATACGCTCATACGCCCCAAGTCTCCAATAATGTAGCTGCACTGATGGCTATGGCACCTTTCATGGGCGAATCAAATCGTAAAAACATAATGGTTGCCTCCAAACTCATGGAACTCATGCATTTTGTAAATCATTTTGAGAGCACAGAAATCATTCAAACAGAAGAACCCTTGGACAACAAAAAAATGCTCCTAGCAGCCAGACCTTATGTAGATACAGATAAAAAAGACATGGTAGATCTTTTGATCACTGTGATGGATATAAGTGATATTCTTAAGAAGATTGAAAGGATGAATGCTGATGCCAATAGACTTTGATGAGGTCGTAAAAAATGAGGCCTTTAAATCCCTTGAACCTGAGAAACTAGCCGCAATAAAGGAAATTGCGCAAAAGATACAGGGTAAATCCATACCTGAAGCCTTTGCTGTTCTAAATTCTTATCAATCGGTCCTAAATAGCGGTACCCCCATCCCTAAAAAAGACCGTGAACTTATGATTGCAGCCATTTTGAGTTCATTAGACGATGAACCCAGAGAGAAGTTTGCATCCGCGCTGAAAATGGTTAATATGATGAAGGGCAGCACTTAACTTAAATAAAAAACTTGACTTATACATTCTTTTATGGTATCATTCGTATCGAACAAGCAGAAGATTCCTTCTCACCTGCCGCCATTTGGCTGTATGGTTAATACATTTTATCGCATAAGTATTTTTGCTTATGCAGACATGAGTGTGTTAGTGGGCTTCTTTTGTGGCCCGCTTTTTTTATTGGAATCGAAGCGAGAACTATTTAGCCGGAGGTGTAGAGCGATTACTGGTTTAATGATTAATGAACAAATCAGGGATAAAGAAGTAAGGCTGATTTCTGAAACAGGAGAACAGCTTGGCATAGTCGAGGGCAAAGAGGCTCAGCGCATTGCTGATGAAAAAAACCTTGACCTGGTTAAAATTTCGCCGGGCGCAAAACCGCCTGTGTGCAAAATAATGGACTATAGCAAATATCGCTTCGAGCAACAAAAAAGAGAGAAAGAAGCGCGTAAAAAGCAAAAAACAATTACTATCAAAGAGCTTCGTCTTTCACCCAATACAGACACTCATGATGTGAATGTTAAAATCAAAAAAGCCAATGAATTTCTAAAAGACGGAGATAAAGTCAAAGTAAGTATCCGCTTTAGAGGCCGCGAGCTTGGTCATACTCAAGTAGCCTACAAGATTTTGGGCGATTTTGCTGAGGCTGTTTCAGAACTTGGCGTTATCGAAAAACCGCCTAAAATGGAAGGGCGCAGCATGGCCATGTTTTTAGCGCCTAAAGGCGATAAGTCAGATAAGAACAAACAACCCAAGGAGGAACGTACAAATGCCTAAACTTAAAACCAGAAAAGCTGCCGCGAAACGTTTCAGAGCTACCGGCACGGGCAAAATAAAGAAAATGAAAGCCAACAAAACGCATATTCTTGAGCATAAAAGCCCTAAGAGAAAAAGAAACCTTAGAAAGTCGAATCTGGTAGACAAATCAATCGTTAAAAACATAAAGAAAATGTTACCGTACTTGGATTAATAGGAGGGCTTACAAATGGCAAGAGTTAAAGGTGCGTTAAACGCTAGAAAAAAACATAAAAAGGTGCTCAAGTTAGCCAAAGGCTTCAGAGGTGCCAGAAGTAAACAATATAGAATAGCAAAACAATCTGTAATGAGGGCTATGGCCAGATCGTTCGCCGGTAGAAAGCAAACGAAGAGAGATTACAGAAGGCTTTGGATTACAAGGATAAATGCTGCTGCCAGGCTCAACGGAATTTCTTATTCTAAAATGATGCATGGACTCAAGCTGGCTGATATTAATATGAACAGAAAAATGTTGGCTGACTTAGCCGTCACAGACGCTGCCGCTTTCACAAAGTTGGTAGAAGCAGCCAAGGCGAAAGTGAGCTAGTAACACTGTTTTGTTGGACGCTATGAACCCCCTTCTAAATAGACGGAAAAATTCCGGATATCAAGAAGGGGGCTTTTTATATGCTGCCTATAACGGTACATTTGTCGCTATTGACAGTGTCCATCAATAGCGGTAGAATGAGTTGTTCGTAGGCTATTATAGTCACTAGGCTCTTTTGTTTCCTATACGATATACTGATCTGAGGTGAATATTATGCTTGATAATTTAATCTTTAGCATAAATGCGGTTTTACCTATTTTCCTTGTTATGCTATTCGGAATGGCGCTTAAGCGCCTTAATATTATAGACCCTGTCGGCGCAAAGCAGATGAATGCTGTGCTTTTCAATTTCGCGCTGCCGGTTAGGCTTTTTCTTGATATTTTCGCATCGGACTTTCTTGCGGTTTGGGATACGCAGCTGATTGCTTTTACTGTGGGTAGTCTATTATTGTTTTTCTTTATTTGTTGGGGTATTGCTATAGCGTTTATCCCGTCCCGCAAAATGAAAGGCGCGTTTATTCAGGGCGGCTTTCGAAGCAATTTTATAATAATAGGTATTCCTCTTGTAGCCAGCATTCTGGGTTACACCCCGCCCGCCGCTGTCGTTATAACCACATTTGTAGTCCCTCTTTTTAATATTTTATCGGTAATTATACTTACTATTTATTCAGGCGAAGAGGTCAAGCCTAAAAAAATCATTTCATCGTCTGCCGTAAGTATTGCAAAAAACCCTCTAATAATAGGGGTTATGACCGGGATACTTTTTTCTTTGGTGAGAATTCCTCTCCCTACCGCTGTTTCCAATACACTTTTTCATATATCCAATTTGAGTACGCCTCTTGCGTTAATAGTTATAGGCGCCAGCATGAATTTTTCAAAAGTTAAAGAGCGCCTTAAGCCCGCACTTATGGTCACAGCTCTTAAGCTTATCGTAATGCCGCTTTTATTCCTACCGTTTGCCTTTCTTTTTGGTATATCAAACGAAGGTATTGTTATTCTTTTTGTACTCTACGCGGCACCCACCGCCATCATAAGTTATGTAATGGCTTTCTATATGGGCTCAGACGAACATCTGACATCCAGTATCATTATGTTCACGTCAATGTTGTCGGTCTTTACTTATACTATCGGCGTCTATATTTTAAGGACAATAGGCGTGGTGTGATTTATTAACTGGAAATTTATGGAATAAATGTATAAAAAATGTAAATCTGTCAATGATATAAATGCCAGAATTTTCTTTAGAAAAGGAGTGCATTTTTATCGGCAGATTTATACGAAAAATTATACTAACGGCAATTTTAATCCCTATGTTGCTACCGTTCCAAGCATATGGCATATGCTCTAGCTTCCAAACTCCAAATAGCAGAGTCATCATCAACAACTCTTATACCGGAATTCACTTTATTGCTTCATTGGACACGAACGACCTCTATGTACCTGCGCGTCGTGCCCTCGAATACTTGGGCGCGTATGTTTTATGGTGTCCCGAAGAGCTTTTGAGTGTAGAACATCAAGGCGAGAGGCATACGCCTGAATTTTTCATAAGATATGATCGTTCATATGTTTCAGTTGACCTTGTACATCAAATAACAGGCTATTACATTGATTTTCTTGAGTGTGTCAATGCTCTTAAAATCAGTAGATACCCCAGCCAGCTTACACCGGACACACTTGTCCATAAATTGCCTTCTTTTTATAATTATACCGAAGAGGACCTTAAGTGGCTTTCAAGAATAATTCATGCGGAGGCACGCGGCGAGCCTTATGAAGCGATGCTGGCTGTTGGGAATGTTGTTTTAAATCGCATAGCACAGCCCCAATATCCGGACACGGTTCGCGACGTAATTTTTGATAGAAGGCATGGCGTGCAGTTTACCCCAACTGCGAATGGAGCTATTAATAATACTCCTACCACAGCTAGTTTTCTGGCCGCAGTTGAGGTGTTGGAGGGAAGGCAAAATGCTGAGGGTGTTTTATTTTTTAAAAACCCAAGGCTAAGCAGCTCTTCATGGATGTCCCGAAATAGACCGTTCGCATTTACAATTAATAATCATGATTTCTTTTTCTAATATCATATCACAACGAGAAAAACTTTAATTAAAAAAGCACCTGCTTTGATTATATCTTTCAAATCAGGTTGCTTTTTATGCGATATTAAAGTCATCTTTAATTTTCCGTTTTGCCCCAGTAAAATTCTACTGTCACGTCATGTGTTCCATAAAACACTTCTTTTCTAATCCTATATAACCCGGGCTGTAACGGATAAAATCCGTCAATATTTCCCAAGCTTTTTATATAACTCCTACTGCCCTCAAGGGGAGGAATGCTATGTCCTTCCTGGTAAGAGAAACATCATATTGGCATTCATCCATCGCCAATCTTCACCATCAAATATTTCCAACATAAACATATAGCCTGTTCTTAAGCGCTGCTGCGTATTATTTTGGATTATCACAACAACTCTATGCCTCTCTTCGTTAATGTCAGTTATAATCATACTGACATTATCTTCCAGAAAAGCTTGCCGGCGAAGCGGCTCACTGATTGGCAGCTCTTGAACACGACGTTCAAAGTTGCTTCGCGAATACGCCGCTGCCCTTGCCTCTGTGTCAAGCAACTGCGAAACCATAGATGCAAAAGCAATTAACCCAGCGCTAGCCACACCCAATAATAGAATTGCAGAAATCAAGCGCGATATACTAAGGCTTTTTTTATCCATGTAATCCTCCAGCCTTCTACGAGACTAGTCGCATTAATTTGCTTTTTTAAACAGCCCTATCAGCCTATCCAGCTCATCTTTGCTATAATATTCAATTTCAATTTTGCCTTTATTTTTCTTATCTTTTATCATTACTTTAGTGCCTAGAGTATTCATTAGGTCTTTCTCGATTGATTTATAGAGAGTGCTGTTACTTCCATCAGTGCTTTTCTTTGCTTTCGCCTCATCTTCGGCATTTTCTTTTTTACTTAAAAAGTCTATGTGCGCGCCAATTTGACTTATATTCATCTGCTCGTCGATTGCTTTCTCTCCAACTTCAAATTGAATGTCTCCGCTTTTTATTTCCAAGAGTTTACGGCCTTGACTCGCTGTAAGCTTTCCTTCAGCAATGAGATTCTTCACGCGTGGGTCAAGTTTTAGCAAACTTAACATCCCGGATATGCTGGCGCGGCTTTTACTAACTTTAACAGCAATATCTTCTTGCCTAAAGAAAAAAACATCGCAAAGCTTTTGATAGCATAGCGCCTCTTCTATAGGATTCAAGTCCTGTCTCTGAATATTTTCAATTAGAGCAATTTGAAGAATTTCCATTTCGCCTAATTCTTTTATTATAACGGGCACTGTTTTTAGCTGTGCAATTCGCGAAGCTCTCCAGCGCCTTTCTCCAGCTACTATTTTATAATATCCTGAAGCGTCGCCAGTTTTTGTCGCAATGATCGGCTGGATCACGCCAAACTGCTTTATGGAGTTTGCCAGTTCTTCTAAACTGTCCTCATCAAATCTTTTTCTTGGCTGATCCTTATTAGGCTCAAGCTTATTTATATCAATTTCCAATACGCCGGAAACAGCACCGGATTCAGAACTCTCAGGATTTCCTGTCGTCAAAGTAGCCACATTATCTTCGGTTGCAATCAATGCCCCCAGACCTTTACCCAAAACTCTACGTTGCTCTGCCATATTTCTTTCTCCTTTCCATTACCTCTTCGGCGAGTGCGATATAACCTTCTGCACCTTTAGATTTTCTGTCGTATATCGTTATCGGCAACCCATGGCTAGGAGCTTCTGAGAGCTTTATGCTGCGAGGTATTATGCTGCGGTATACATCCTGCGGCAAGTGTTTCTTGACCTCATCAATTACCTGTAATGATAAATTTGTGCGTGCATCAAACATAGTAAACACCACACCTTCCATTTCCAGGCTTGGGTTTAAGCGTTTCTTCACCAGACTTATGGTATGCAGAAGCTGAGTCATGCCTTCAAGCGCAAAGTATTCACATTGAATAGGCACGAGTACTGAGTCGGATGCTGTCAACGCATTCAAAGTAAGCAGGCTTAATGACGGTGGACAGTCAATGAGTATGAAGTCATACAAATACTTTGCATTGTCAATAATTTGCTTTAGTATATATTCTCTCCGCTCTATATTGATGAGCTCTATCTCCGCTCCTGCCAGGTTCACATTTGCCGGAATTACCGACAGATTTGGCACGACTGTTTTATGAATCACTTGCTCCACATAGGCCTCACCAAGCAAAAGCTGATATAAAGTCTTGCTCAGCTTGTCCTTGTCAATGCCGAGCCCACTGGAAGTATTGCCTTGTGGGTCTGAATCTATGGCTAATACAGTTTTACCTGCTTCCGCTAAGCAAGCAGCGAGGTTTATGCATGTAGTAGTTTTGCCTACTCCACCTTTTTGGTTTGCTATGGAGATTACTCTTCCCAAAACGAATCATCCTCAATAAGTTTTAATTGCATCTGAATAACTTGTCTTTGGATTATATCACCATTTTTAACAAAAGGCTAGAGTTTTTTATTATTCAGTGAATAAAAACTTGTGTCATAAAATCTAAAGAGTGCGACTCTATGTCCAAAGCAATCCCTGGCACAAACATAGAGTTGCACTCTGCGTTCGTGTTTTTCTTTGACATCTTCGCAGAGTGCAACTCTATGTTTGTGAAATATGGTAAAATATGGTATTTTCAAGATTAACTCTTATCTGCCTTACTTCGCACAGCAAATTTCGCTATAATATAACAACCTACAACTATTATAAAAACCCCGAGAATAAACAAGAAAAAATTGAGAGCCACGCCCAGTATAGCGCCAACCACGAGGTTACCTGTTATCATGTAAATAAGAGCTCGTCCAGCTCGTCCCAAAATCCCAAATAGAATCGTTACAGCAAGAAACAACAGCAGCGGCTTTTTGTGCTGCTTAGAAAACTCAACGACATCGTCCGTAGCGTCCGGTACAGCGAACCCATCCATCATCAGACGCCTTATGCGTAGCCCATCAAAGAGCGCGTAGCATATCAGCATGAAAACTCCAAAGCCAAGAAGGCGTGCGCCGGTCTCTCTTATGATGACCGTCGTAGCGAAGAACACAGTCATAAAGAACAAGCCGCGTTTCATGAGCCCTAAATACATATAGTTAAGACCGGGAATAATTGCCAATATAAGCGTTAAAAACGCGCTCTTTCTATAACGCCTGGCGTGCCCTTGATTATAGATGTAATCGTCAGCCGGAGGTGGGGGCGGCTGTGAGCTATGGTTGTAGTTTTGATTATATCCGTTAGACCCATAGACCCCGGCCATCTCACTGACACAGTTTTTGCAATAGTAAGAGTTATCTATATTAACGCTGCAGTCGGCGCAAATATGCCTATTGCAGGCTTTGCATAGGCTGACTGCGGTTATATTGTCGTGTTTGTAACAGCGCATAAAAACACTCCTTTGAGCTGGCTATATATCATCTATCTTCATTAATAATGTACGGTCATATAATTGCGAAAGTCTGGACGGCTGAATATTGGATATAAAACCTTGGAACTTTGGGACTTTGGACATGAAACCTTGGGGCTTTGCCCCAAACCCCATAAACTTTTGAAAAAGTTTAATCAAAACTTTGATTAAAAATCGTGC
>Ga0123355_10011768_pt1 | contig 13514 bp, 9 predicted proteins | sample TergutEmb28metaG_3_FD_89872 | JGI IMG/M metagenome (GOLD analysis project Ga0123355, IMG submission 89872) | Embiratermes neotenicus P1 segment gut microbial communities from Petit-Saut dam, French Guiana - Emb289 P1 | ecosystem: Host-associated > Arthropoda: Insects > Digestive system > Gut ...
CCCACCTAAACCGCTCTCTTTTTTTCTTGTGTCCGGGGCCGGGGTGAAACCTCTTTGATTGAAGGGGGGGGTGATGGTGCCCCCCCCACCCAAAAAAAAAAAAATAAGGTGGGGGGGGGGGGGGGGGGGGGGGGGGGGGGGGAGAAGAGCATCCATACTACTCATAAATTCAGTAACTCTGATCTGACTTTTCTGCTCGTGTGTAGATTAATGTGTTAACCCGATCCATTTTTTAATTGAGCCAAACTAATTTGCAGGAGGGTATAAAAGCACAGTCTCTTTGTTGCTCTGATTTGATCTGGACCACATTATGTTGATTATGTTTGCTCTAGCAGTAGGGACAGACTCCTATCCCAGAGGAATACTGCAGTATTGATACAGGTATTTTTCAATTACAAAAAGGTTATTGTTTTACATGACTTCCACCTTGAGATTTTGTTAATTAGGGAATTCATTTGTTATGAATGAATGTTTGTACTTTACCTTCTCGACACTGCTGTTGAAATTATTTGCGCAGTTTTGTTCGGGATTTGTGTTTATTATTCCTACTGTACGTAGGAAATGTAAGCAGCCATTCAGTGTGTACTGTTGAGGGAATCGATTTGTGCAGCTTTGTTCTCGATTTGTGTTCATTATACATGCTGTAGGTAGTAAATGTAAGCAGCCATTAATTGTATAATTTTGAGCAAAAGAATCGACACCTTTGCTCTGTTTTCTTTGCCAGAACGTCATCGTACATTGTTATGTGAGATTTGTTCTGTGTGTGCATGTGTGAGTGCGTGTAAAGTTCTGAAAAGGTCCAGTGTATGATTTCATTTTTTGTATTTCACACAACCAGAATTGTCCTTTTTTTTTTTTCCCCCCCCATTCTTGTTATGGATAAATTGATGTTTTATTTTGTTTGATGGTAGTCATCCCATTGAATTGAAACATCATTACAAGTCAATGCACAAGCCTGCTGTTGAACACACAACACATCGGTTCACTTTTACTGCAACACAGCTACATTTTTCAGTCCACTACAGAGCCATCATTAGTCTGTCACATAAAAACTTTTTAAGAAACGGTAAACACATATATAAAGTTTACACTTCATTTGTTTTTATGAGGTCTCAGATTATTACAAAAATTAAACTGCTTCCTTATTTTGTCAGGCAGTAGCTGTTATTTATATAAAACCATTGTTTTTTGAAAGCACTGTATAGATTTTTTTTATAAGTTATTGTGGATTCAGAAGTGCTCAAATTTTCCCTATGTTGAGGTCTAGTGTTTCCCTTTCATTTAATTTATGTTTTAAAGTTGTGTGGCGAGGTTTGAGTCCACATGGCGTGTGTAATCTCGTTATCAATTTCCTGTATTTTGTATTGTCTTCCATTTTTATTCTGAATATTACCCCCTTTCTGTTTTTAGTTGTGAAACTTGTTATTAATGTGGGGTTCTGTTTTGTATATAGCTCGTGCTGTCACCACACAAAATAGCTGAGGTGATGGCAGCATGTAACTGTGTTGTGTTAAAAGTGAGCAGTTGTGTTAGATGGAAGGCTTGTGTATTTATCTATGTTGGAATTGCTGCTTATGTCTCACATGCAATCTGAATCTAGAAAGTTCTCTAGACAGTGCTGAATCTTATCCCTAATAAAGTAATTGTGTACTGGGGAAACAATGTGAAGATCTTTGCTTTGGGAGATGGTTGAAATGTTGAGATGTGATGAGGCTTCACTATTTGTAGCAGATTCTATTTCACCATCAGATGATGGTTGTGTCAGTTTAAACATTAATGCTTTCAAAAATGGAGCCCTGTGCAGAAAGCATATTTAAAGTAAAAGAAAAATTAAATAAAAAATTGAATTGCACAACACCTGACTAAACATTTGATATCACAAAGTGTACATCCACTGTCTCACTTTTCTAAATGTAATGTATCAGACAGATTTTCCTGGTTGCTATTTTGTCAATAAGTTGGTGCTGTGTAGAGAAATTATGTGCTTGTTTCAGAGATGTTTATTCAGTCTTTATTCAGATGTAAAAAAAATACTTCTTCTGTACTCTGTATTATAATTATTATATGAACATAGAGACAACAAGCATTAAACTGATATATCATGAGTTTAAAAGGACCTCTGATCTGTTACCAGCCTCTTCCTGCCTTATCCTTTGTGCTAGTTATAGAAGGCTTACTTCATGTGTTTAAGTGACCATAATGCTTGTAGGTGGTCAGATGGCTACCTTACAGTATTGTACTGTACACATGCTGAACTCAAATTGCCGTTTGTGCCTGTGAACCCCATAGCCTGTACATTCTTTTACAAATATAGACCAGGTGTGGTGTGCACCTGTTTGTGCTGAAATGTGACAATTGCTAATTACTTGCAGGCATTGTAATGTGTGTGGTTGAAGTATTTTTATGTTTGCACCAAACCATTTGGGTAATGCGACTCTGTACATATGGTATGCATTGTGTCAGAATTTAACAAGTTTGCTTAATAAAAATTCAAAGCCTATGTGAAATGGGGGTTGGGTAACTGTTGTAATGTTGCGTGTTGTTAAGTGCTGTTTGTGCAGATCATGGGTTGCTGGGTTTTTAGTGCTTAAAGCAAAAATGGTGATCTGTATGGTTTGAATTGAATATTTATTGATAAAAGTCACATTTCTGTTTTGTAACTTAATTTATATAGTTTATTAACTGCAATATTTCTCTGACTAGGACCTAGTAACAAGTTTTCTGTGATGACAACTGCGAATGCTAGATTCAGTATCAGAAATACTGTTTGGCACAATGTGGAACACGTTATTTCTGGTTTCCACCATGGTGTAAATGAGATCTTCACTCTTCTGTGATATTATACAGCATAAGATTGGTAGTTACCGTTGTTTCAGGACAACCTTTTGGCCACATCTTCAAGGTTCAGGCAGTCAAAGGAGACTGCTTGACCTCTGAAGATCAGACCAATGGATTGTCCTGAAATGTCTGTGTAACTAACTACCAATCCCTGCTGCATAACATCGCAGAAGAGTGAAGATCTGACATTGAACATGACTGTCTCGGTGCTCTAGTGTCACTTGTGAATGTCTGTAAGTGTGGAACTGTGATTTTGAAGTTCATGTTGGCTGCACTGTGTCACAGGTATTACTTTTTTGATAACACTTGTGTATGCGATATGTTGCAAGAATCTTAAAATTGGTGAACACCAACATACAGGTTTATAAATATGTTCTGTTAACTGTAACTTTAACAGTGTCTGCAGCTTCCTTACTGTACAGGTAATGTCTCTGGACATAATTAAGCATCATGTCATGTAGACAGGAGGAGAGGTGTAGCTTCACATATTTGTAATGGCACTAGATAGAAGGAAGTCATTGGCTTTACCCTCCGCTGTGTGACTGCAGGGAAACAGCCACCAGTACTCAATGCATAGGAGAAAGGATGGTCTGTACAGCTGTGGACTCTCAAGTATTCCTCAGGGAAATTAGAGTAAGGTGTAGGATGGTGAAAAGGAAGTTGGAGTAAGCATGGGTAGCAGGAGCAGAATAATGGTACATTCTTAATCGGGCCGTGTGCACTTTGTGACATGGCGTACAGGCATGGCATTCCACGTGAGAATTTGGTAGATGGCATTCAAAATATTAGTGCTGTGGACCGCAGTGGAATAGGGTAGTGTTTGGATATAACACCGAAGGACCTTGTGGCAGAAATTGTAGAAATGTTAGTGATGTATGGGAATGTACTTTTACGATTACAAATGTAAGCATCCTCAGTGGAGCTTTATTACAGATGTCAGACTGTATAAAATTATATCTAATCACACAATTTCTCCAAGTTGCACATGAATGTTGAAGTACATTATTTGACTGATATATTTACATATTTCGAGTATTATATCTGCTACTCTGCAGGCATCTTAAAGCTTGAATCCTGAGTGGATGGCCACAACACCAAATGAAAGATTCTCATAGCTGACTTGGCAGAACCCTGCATTCTCTATCATAGATTTGAAATCTTCCTGGAAAAATAAAACATCGTGATCACAAACATGTCCACATGATCCACATGGAGCTATTGTAATGATAGAAATGACACTGCCCCCTCACCTGATTGGGAAACTGACGTATACTCTCTACAAGATACTGGTAGGGTTTCCACTGTCCAGCAATCAGTTGTCCCATGACAGGAATAACCTGGAAGGAGTACTGGTCATACATCCTGCAACATGTAGGTTAGGTCGAAATGTCACCATCACAGGTCTCCAGTAACTTGGGGTGAAGTAAATTAGCATGTGCTTGTACCGTACATGTGGAAACAACCGTACCATAATTGTTTGATTTTGATAGCTAAGTAAAGGTGGAGCAGAGTGCATGATTTCAGGCTTCTGCTGCAGTGTAGGCAAGGTCTCGGCTTTGTTGGGATGTTACGTAGCGTCAATTGGCAGTTAGTTGCCAACGTTTCAGGATAGCTTATTGGTCCTACCTTCAAGGGTCAGAAGATGGGAGTGATAGACTGGCCTTAAGTGCCAGTTACTAACTGTCAATTAGTGTTACATAACATGCCAGAAGTATTGTGCACAGTCCCTGCTGACAGTCAAATCCCCACTTGAAGTTTCATTACATTATTCACAAGGATCCACCACACTTCCCTGTTCTGAACCAAATGAATCCAGTATACATTCTGTTGAAGAAACACTTTAATTTTATTCTCCCATCTATATGTAGGTCTTCCAAGTGTTGTTTTCTTACTAACATTCTGTACACATTCTCTGTGTGTGCTACAAGCCCCGCCCATCGCATCCATCTTGATTTGAATTATTTGATAACAGAGACTAGAGGTCATTGCAATCGCCTAATCATCTTTCCAACAGAGTTGTATTTTAAATAACAGGAAGAGAAATTCTAGTTGTCAAAACTGTGACATATCTCCCTCTTGCATCATAACTATTACCCGGAACCTTCATGTTCAGTATTATAGTTGTCTCATTCCCTTTTCGGGGTAGAGGGGTGGAGGGGCAGCTTCCTACACTGCTGCACATCCTAGCACAGAACTGACAGGATGCCTATATTGAAGACTGTTTCCATGGCAACCAAACCAATATTATTTATATCTAGAGGAAATGAGGCTGCGAATAATGTGAATATCAGCTGCTTGAAGGACATTCTCAAGTCGCTTCCTCAAAATCACTAATCAATAACTGGAGCCAGGGTTGTTGCAACCAGGCTAGCCTGAATCAATATTAGAGGTATTCACATTATTCAGAGACAAGGGGTGGGCGATTCTTAATAAAAGGCTGAGCTATATGGTACCACTGTGTTCCAGTACTAGTGTAACTTCACCGAAATGACATACCCCTTCTCTTTGTGTAATCGACCCCTAACGATCCCCCAGCCCGATATACACCGCTTTATAGCTTAATGCCTATTTCGATATGGTGTACATGCACTTCTTCACTTGGCCGCTAGATGGCGAGCGAATCTACCTTTCTGCCGTCTTCGGTTACATTAGTCAATTGTTCTTTTGACTTACGGAAAGATATTTTATTCTCGGGGGGAAAAAAATGTCTTAAATTCAGAAATGTGTATTATGAGCCCCCCCTAAAAGATGGGGCAAGCCCCTTGCCCCCCCCCCCAAAAAAAAACATAAAATACGATGGGAATGATTCGTCATCGAGTATAATGTTCATGGGCGTATGTACTAAGTCGCGGGAGATTCGATCACACCCATACGTATCCACAGCCCTACGTGGTCTGAATTCAGGCAACTGAAATGTGACGGTGAGTATTGTCAGTTTTGTCTAAATGGCGTAATCGCTATCACAAGAACTTAATAAAGCGGAAAAATATAAAAGAAGGAAACAACTTAAGGTAACTTCGCGGTTATCTAAAAACATTCACTCAATCAACACTGCTTCCATGCCCACAAAAATTTCTCTACCCTTGTGTCACTGTACCCACCTCAACTCGTCACGGGATTGTCACTATAACGGTTCCAGCTAGAAACCTTAGAATCCAAATTCAGTACTAGGTGACAGGGTTCACATTACAGCTGTGCCAGTTGGGTCAGGACAGTTTATTTATGGGTTTACCCTTTAAAGATGAAAACAATGAAAATAAATTTCTGTCCAATTATCCCTGATTTCCAAAGTTGCACTGCTTTTTGCAAGGTTCCCAGGCTTTGTCCATTTGCCTGCCTGGTAAGAGCAACATTCAATCCATCTTTTGCGGATGATGGATCCTTGAATGAATATGTATATGTATGTCTGTAACATGTGCATGGAGATGAGTGTGCAGCATTTGTGGGTTGATTTTCACGGAAAACTAATGGACTCTGTGAAAAACCTATTCCAGTGCCACTCCCTGCACCAAAAATTTCACAAGGACTGTCTCCATGTGTAAAGGTGAAAATACACCCGAATAATAGTTACAGAATTGGCTTGTACCTTGCAGTAAACACACTTCATCTCGGGTATAAAAACCAGTCAGTTAATGTTGTACAGAGGAATAATCATTGTTTGTTCTGGGATCCATACAAACACACAAACACACTGTGTGGGCAGAACATAGAACTGTTGAATGTTAAACTGGTGGTACATATAGTGACCACTGGGCTTTAGAGAGTTGACAAATATCAGTATCTACAGTTATATAGCATTTAATCACAGTCAATAATGATGAGTTTGTAAATGATGCAGAATGAAGTGGCCATGGCCCACTTTCAGGTACTGTCACAGACTTTGCTGTGAACCTTATGAGGAACCTGGTACCTCACGTGTATGAGGCTGGGATGTTAAATGTTTAATTCTGATGTTCAGTCACTGGTATAGGTTGAGGGCTCGATTGAGACTCAGGTGGTCGAAATACGTTATGTCTTTATCAGGGACATTATGTACCTTTGGCATTGTATGGGACGACGGTACAGCAGTGATGTTGTGATGATCCGAACCAATATAAAGTAGTTATTGATTAATAATAGTAAAATTTGTTATTCTTATAATAAAACCAACCAGATGCACTAATTTCTCTAATTTATTTTTGGAATAAAACTCTACATGTTTTGGACAGTTCCTCTGTCCATCATCAGGAGTTTTTCACTGTATGCACAGCAATGGTATATGTCATACAGGTTTGCTGACAGCTTGCGAGCAGGATCAGGACGGAACTGGTTCTGTCCTGATCCTGCTCGCAAGCTGTATGACATATACCAATGCTGTGCGTACTGTAAAAAACTGCTGATGATGGACAGAGGAACTGTCCAAAACATGTACAGTTTTATTCCAGAAATAAATTTGAGAAATTAGTGCATCTAGTTGGTTTTGTTATAAGAATTTATCACGATGCGCGGTCGTCAGCTGAAAGTCAAAATTTGTTATCTTTTCATGTTAGCATACAATTACTATGGCAGCAAGAGTTTAACTAATTTACATTTCTTTCACCAAAATATATTATTAGTGACTCTGTAAGCTGTATGATCTTAGCAATTAAAAACATCACTAAACAACATGCTTAAAGCAAGGTGTGCCAGCTTACGTTAAGAACTGTTTAATACAATGAACACAAGGATTATGATACGTACATATCCATGCATGTTGTTTCATGGTAATAATATATGGTAAAGGTAAAAGTAAAGGTAATGTAAGCACCACCCCATGGAGATGCAAAGGAGAGTAAAGATATGAAGGTATAGCCCCATGCACTCTTAACCATGCTCAGCATCACATCCCAGCCACCTTTATCTCAGGGAAATGACCCAGGTATCCACTGGATAGCAGGCTGGGTGGGTTCCATAGTTGGTTTGGATGCTGTGGAGAAGAGAAAAATCTCTTTCCCTTGTCAGGAATTGAACCCTTATTCTCCAGTCATCCAGTCTGTAGCCTGTGCATTATGCCAGTTGAGTTACTCTGGGCCCAATAACACTTACTGATATCTTGACAATACTCTGAAAAATTGCGACAACTGACAATGATGTGTCACTGTTATTACAGAGCAATTTGACAGTACTATACAAGCAGGCATTTCTACATAGTAGAGCTCTTACAGGACGCTACAAAATAGAAATGTCTACACTGATTTGGTTTCATATCTTCATCAGCATTCCATTTCACCTTTAATAGGAAGTTAAAAAGATGAATTTACCCAGAGCATCCTCCTATTCCCAGGTAGCGTAGTCGGTATAGCTACTCGCTACGGGCTGGACGGTCCAGGGATCAAATTCTGGTGGGGGCAAGATTTTCTACACCTGTCCAGACCAGCCCTGGGGCCCACCCAGCCTCCTGTACAATGGGTACCAGGTCTTTCCCGGGGGTAAAAAGCAGCCGGTGCGTGATGCTGACCCCTCACCCCCTTCTAGTGCCTTGGTCGAGAAAGAGTAGAGCTATACCTCTACTTCCCCTATGGGCTGTACGGCAAGAGTGCACATTACCTTTTACCTTCATTCTCCTATTCAGGAAGTTTTCTTACCACTGGAGCATTTTGTTGTTAAGTTGGCTGAACTCCAGACACATGAACCTTCCCCCTGGTTTCAGCACCCTGTATGCCTCGTCCAGTACTGTGTCTATGTGTGTCACATTTCTAATGCCGAAAGCTACTGTATATGCTGTGAATGAAGCATCGTTGACTGGAAGCTTTTCTGCATCACCGTGGAGCCAACTGATCTGCTCACAGCTGAAACCCAACTTTCTGGCCCGCAACTGGCCTACATCCAGCATGGCTTTATTAATGTCACACACTGTCACACAAGCATTCAGATGTCCTGCTGCATTCAGATAGTTCAGGAACCTGAATGCAATATCACCTGAAATAAGAGTTTCAGCATCTCAAAATTCAATGATGGCGGAACCTTGTAACATCATGCGGTGTGGAAATTGAGTGGTTGTGGCACAAAACACAAGCCTCATATTCATAGGGTCCTATGTTTCATCATGAACTGGATCTGTATGCAGAGTTGCCTGTGCACTCATAATGCATGTTTAACACTAGGCTTGTTCATAGCTGATAGTCACAGCAGATATCCTGCTTATGAAGACTGTTGAACCAATGTGTGTGATTTGGTTGTTTTGTACAGTACAACCAATGGATCTGAAGTCCATGGAAGGACTCAGGCAGTGCACTGGAGTTTGCAGCTTAGGCACTGCATCTCCCAAACTTCTCCAGTCAAGGTATCAGTAATGGTAAGATATGACAAGTTGTTATGTCATGCTTACACTGACCCTGATAATGATGGTTTATGGTTTTACTATAACCAGCTATCTAACTCCTTCAGAAGCTAATAGTTGCTCAGAGAGTCTAGAAATCCCCAACCTGAAAGGCTCATTCATGTGTTCACTACCACTGGTTCCTAACTTCAGCCAGATGAATCCAGTCCACATCCACATATCCTGTTTCTTTAGTAAACAGTTTAATATTATCCTCCCATCTATGCCTAGTTCCTCCAAGTTTCATCTTCTCATCACATTTTCTGACCAAAACTGTGTATGTATCTGTTCCCTCCCATGCCTGCTGCGCAACATTTACTGAACAGCACAAATATTGAAGGTCCTCATTACGCAGTTTCCTTCAGCCTCCTGTCACTTTCTCCTACACAAACATTTCCTTCAGCACCCTCAGTTATGGTGTATTTATTCCGCACTTCACCACTATTATGCACATTATTACACGGTATCATATCCTTCCTCTCTTTGAAAGACAAAGTACTTTACTGTCTTGCATATCAATTGCTCAAAGGCATTTTGTAGAAAATGAAACAGAAATTATGCAGCATATCTTAAAAATGGAGTAAATTTTCTTGTTACCTATATATATATAAAATGAGTTAGGGGTGTTTTTGTGTGTGTTCACATATGCAAATGCAAGTCTTTCAAATTTAACTGAAATATTGGTCTGTCTGTACGAAAGTGCAACATATCACATTATAGGAGGCCATGATCTCAGTGCTTGTCTCCAGGACAACCAAATAACCATGGTAAAAATACATAATTAAAAATGGATGTTAAAAATCCAATCTAGTTACCTGTGCCTCCTGCAACATCTAATAAATGTGTATCCGCTGTAGGACCCAATCTCTGAATGAAGATATCTTTCCAAATGCGATGAATACCAAAACTCATTGCGTCATTCATCACATCGTACTTGCTGGCCACCGTTTCAAATACGGAATGAACTGAAACAACATGTTAAATCTCTTGTATATCTTGGAAGTTTTCAAGGCAACAGAATGATATTAAATCCTTGGACTGACAGCTAATTGTACCACACATGATATCTGGCATTTTTCAGCTAACTAAATGGCAACAGAATGGTTTAGGCCTTGACATAATCAGTTCTACACAATCATTTCATCCCCAAAGATGGCAGTCAGTGAGTCTTCTGGGATTCGAGGCTGTGTATTTTTGTAGATGGTACCAGTGTTACATAAAAGCTTGCTGTCTTACCCCTCTCCAGTGCAGATGGAAGCAGCTAGTTCTTTTGAAACTTTCATATCCATGTGCTAAACTACACAGTAAGCCATTCCAGAAGACAGTATAGTAACCTTCATGAATACATTTGTAAGTCCCATAAGACAAACTGAAGACAAGTTCACTGAAAACACACAAGTAAGCCTTCCCATGCTCCCTACTGGTTTCACTGACCTTGCACACAAGTTCTGAAAATTACTTAAGGCTCTGCCTCCCCTGTCCCCTAGTAATTTCAGTTGGCAACTTGATTTACTCTTAAGACTGTGGTCTTCCATCATGTCACGCAGTTCAGTCTAGCACACTGTCACCAACGTTTGGAAAGAAACCGCTGCCTCCAGCTTCAGGGTAGAAGATGGTAGCAGACAACATAGCACATGGCAGAAGGCACAGGCTTAATATTCACCACACTGACAACCTCAATCTCATTAACATGAGTTACATTACAGCCCATTTGGTATACAGGGATGACAGGGAATGATCTGCCCTCTCTAAAAGAGTTTGCTGCCATTTCCATAAACAAATTACAGGGCAGTACTTACCCCAACCAAATGAAGGTTAGAAGATTAAAGCCTCAAAAGACCTTGTGTCTTAATGAAACTTGTTTCCTACATGGACGTATACGTATTATGGATTGAATGTTCTTAAACTCCCTTACGATATTCTAGAAGTTAATAAAGTGACAAAGTTTCATTAGAGGCAGTAAGTGCATAATCAAAATGCAGTTATTGGTTAGGAGTGGGTACAATCGTTACAGAAAATCTCCTACACACAGCGTCCTTTCATGAATATCTCAAGCCGTGTTACAGCATAACTTGGAAAATGTCAATTCAGTTATATACCATTTCACCACCAACTAGTTGCACGATATTTTATATTTATTATACACAAGACATACATGTTTCGCCAATATAAATATATTGTACAACTAACTGGTGGTGAACTTTGCGTATATTAGACTGTTGCACGGAAGATGTACAACACCAAATAGTTCAGTTACTTGTGGGAGCACAATTCAACTACTCATACCCTTCTCAGCTTTCTCACTTTCTTTTACAGTTTCAAATCCAAAATGAGTTTCTTTGGTAGAATCTTCCTCATACTTCATATATGATACGGCTTTTGAACTTGTACGGAAGCTTTTTCCATAATGAGATATTATTTTCTTCTTCATAACCTCTAACGCCTGTTTTAGTAGCGCCATTTGTTTACATCTTGCATATTTTTACGTTGGTGATACTGTTGCCACGGATGGTGGATAATCTGCCTGTTGGGATTCTCAGATTGGTATTGTTGCGTACTTTCATCTCTGTTACGTACTGTTATACTAACCCGCCACGTCGCAAATAAGGAATATACACAATTGTTAATGAAATTACCAGGAATGATGCCGATGAGAACCAATAATTTCGTTCAATCAGTAACGCTTCTGAAATCTATTTGGGAAGTACTCGGTTCGAATGTCGGCGAAATACCGACTTTTCTGGCATGTTTTTGTTGCGAGATTTTACGTTCTCATAGCGGTGAATTCATTTATGGCTGATATTCCAAGAATCAAGAAATGTTTACAACCTTTGGATATAGAACACGTCATAAATCAACCTATGAAGGCTCCGTGTAAACATAGAACCCGTCATTGAACGAAACGTGCATTTACAAGACCAAGCCTAATATACAAATTCATACATGTAAGTCCATTTTTTATGAAGACGAAATACACTTACTGTTAAAGCACAAGAAAGATAATATGGAATCAATAGCACATTATTAAATTACATTATTGTCCTTAAAAATTGCTAACATAATTATGCAAATAGTCTTAAAATACAATTTAATAGAATTTATTATTCGTTATGTTCTTTTCTCGTGTCATATTAATAGAATAACTATTAAAAAACCATACTGCATTGTACTGTATCGTTGTTATGTGATTGTAATGGCGTTTTGTTGCCATAAACTTCCTCCATTAACGGAGGGTAGAATTACAATTACTAATATGTGCGAGTCTGCGAGATATTTTAATTTAAGGTGTCCACTTTCAGTAACAGGCTTCTTTCATATGGGAAGCTTTATATCTCGACATTTTATTCCTTATAACACGAGTCCTGTTTACATCCTTTTTTATGACTAATTTCAGTTTTCTTTTTTTTTTTTTTTTTTTTTTTTTTATTCTTCATACAAAAAATAGGGTTGAAAAATATAGCAACAGACTTTTAAAACTATTGTCCCGTACCTAATTTGTCACATATACTGTAAAAAGCGACAAAAATGCCAAACAATTAGAACAATATTAAGTTGGATATTGTCCGTAGTATGAGGTATATTCCATATACAAGAGGCGTTTGGAAATGATGTGGACCGCAAATAACAAGCTGTAAGATCGCACAAATTGTCATCAGATAGTGTAGTCTTAGTATAGAATTCCACCACCAAATGGCCCCAGTCGTGCATGACCGTAAGAAACTGTCGCGTCATTATCCAGTCTAGTAGTGGAAGTGCAGAATGGCAGGCATTGGCATGGGCAGATGTGGACCACGTGGTTCCCGCGGAAAGAAGGCGGTACACCGTCAGGTATTCAACGTCGGGTATCTGCCAGACTGTGGACAGAAGGAACCCGCATGCAGCACCGTGTTCGACTGGGTGCGGAGCTTCGCCAGTGGCAAGGCGACCGCATAGGCCGTGAGAGGCGTCGTATTCATCCAGAAGATAACAAATTGCTACAACTGAGGTAAGTTCAAAAAATGTCCTAAAGCCCTCGTTCTACGTAAAAACGATGTTACGCTGCCGTCATCAGATAATGTTACAGAACCTAATCTGTAGGATGCAGAACTGTATCGGAGCCTGTAGCTCACATGAACCAGGTAATACACAAATGTTACAGTGAGACAGGACCGAGATCTGGCTGGTCACTTTTGTCGCGTAAATCAGTGATGGTGACAGATGGTTGTGGACCGTCGGTCAAACGTTGACTCCGGGGGGGGGGGGAAACCGAAAAATTCCGGGCAAGGGCCGTTCCCCATCACCAGTAAGTTTCAAAAAGCCCCCCTGGTGGCGCCTTTACTCAAACCGCGGAAGTTGCGCG
>Ga0123355_10011769_pt1 | contig 13514 bp, 5 predicted proteins | sample TergutEmb28metaG_3_FD_89872 | JGI IMG/M metagenome (GOLD analysis project Ga0123355, IMG submission 89872) | Embiratermes neotenicus P1 segment gut microbial communities from Petit-Saut dam, French Guiana - Emb289 P1 | ecosystem: Host-associated > Arthropoda: Insects > Digestive system > Gut ...
ATGCCTGCAATTAATTATCACCTTATAGTAAATATTTACTATAAGGTGATAATTAATTGCAGGCATGCTGGCACAACACCAATAATAAGACTATTAGCAACTTCAAAAACAAGGCACATTGTATTCCCTGAAGATGGTCTAATAGGACTGAAACATGTAGGAGTCAATGACGAAATTTTATAAAGTGATATGTTTTTAAAGTATTAATGTGTAAATAAATATTTTAAGAACATACAACAGAGCGATTAGTTCGTTAATATAACAAATAATTCATATACGGTTGATGTGGGCAACCTGAGCTAAATAGGCTACATGTAACACTGAGACTTAGAGGGGAGGAGAGTATTCAGTTTATTAAAATTAATGTTAAGGGAAAATTACTGATTTGGCTCAGGGATGGGACAATTGTTGGGTTCTTGTGAACATGGTAATGAGCATTTGGGTTCCATAAAATGCCGGGAGTTGCTGGACCACCTAAGGAACAATTAGCCTAATAAGGAGGGGAGGAGAATGCTGTATGGAATTGGTAAACGGTAAATTTTGTATGTGGAAAGAAACTGGTTGCTTAATAAGTGTTTAGTTTCGCTGCAGCCTGAAGGTTTCGTAGTGCATTCAAGCCGTAACGTGTATCTGTATGATTACGGATACTGAAAGTTCAATACTTAGTTGCGTCTGTCACAGTAACTTCAAGATGAAGTAGTATATTCGAAGCGAGACATGTAACTGCATGTGAGGAAACTAATTCTAAATAGTGTATCCATCACGACAGCCAGGAAATGGTATAGTGTTTTCAACCCGAAACATGTAGCTCGAAGTTCGAGAACAAGATTGGTTCGGAAGTATATCATCCCCGTTGTGTGTGTGTGTGTGTGTGTGAAAACTGGAAAGGGTATGTAGTCAAACACAACTACGTCAATTAAGACATTTTAATGACTGTACTAGACAACTAGGTTGTCTAGTTTAGTCATTAAAACATCTTAATTCACATAGTTGTGTTTGACTACATACCCTTTCCAGTACAAGATTGGTTGTTTAAATTGTGAAAGAACAACAATTTGTATCTTATTTGTTTTACATGTAAGGCATTATGTTACATATTTTGAGTTACATGGCCACTTCCTTACTTACTTCATGGAACAGAGTCCTTCTTGACAAGCTAACCGCTCCTCAGCTAGTCAAGATATTCCTCGCATTTTATGGAACCTGAAGGTTCATTACCGCATTCACAATTGTCTGCCACCTGTCCGTATCCTAAGCCAGATCGATCCAGTCCATACCCACACACCCCATTACCTGAAGATCCATCCTCATGTTATCCTACCACCTACGCTAGGGTCTTCCAAGTAGTCTCTTTCCCTCAGGTTTCCCCACCAAAGATATATGGCCACACAGATTTTACACTTTTAAAACATGTGTAAGAAGACGTTGCTTGTATTATGCCATTGATATTACGAAGCATACAGATTTGCACGTCTAAGAATAGATGAGATCACAGTTGTGCTGTTAAAGCATTAATGGGTGTTGAGGAAACGTGAAAGTTTATACATTTTATTTTATTTTTCGTTCTTGTAACTTAATTCTAATTGCAGGTTCAGTGTGCGTCCTGCTTCTGGTGCAATGTGCGACGTCCCAGCTGTGTCCACAGTGCATTTGTAGGAGCTCATACAGTCCGGTGTGTGCAATAAATAAAGTCAACGGAAAGTTGAGAGGGTTTTCAAGTCAGTGCGTGTTTAACTGCACCAACAAATGCAGAGATAACAGTGAGTAGTTTCTGTTGGTCATTCTGTTGAATAATTGCTTCTTGGCTTTATTGTGGGCCTCAGTACAAGCAACACAATTTACAGCTCACGTTTTGCTGAATAGATTTTTACTCTAGTAGTTCACAAATGCAATACAGTGTAGTTGACTTACGCACTGATATTTGAGTAGATTGCTGCCCAAGTCAGCTGGAAATGGTGTGCGGCAGTGAAAAACATGTTGGATACTTTGAATACTGAGGCTCGACGTGATCACCTTTTTTCTTTTATAAGCAGAAGCGGGTAAACATGGGACTAGAGTTTTAAGTATGGTCGTGAGCTTCAGTGGCAAGTATGTTTTTTTATCTGTTTTGCGAGGCACATAGGTCGTGCATAGGCCTAACTTTTGTTACGACTGGAATGTGAGATATTTGAGCAGTGCACCCTAAACGTACCAGCGTTCTTTAAAATTATGCACAATAATTAAGTACTCTTGCGCTGTAGTGCTAATTTTGAGACATGTTAAGCATTATATTTTCGGACTTCGTTAATAATTCCACACTTCGCATGGAGATACGTCTGTGATATATCTTGACACCAAACTTTGAGCTGACTGCGATTTTTTTTCCAGGATTTTTATATTTGGGTCCTGGACGATGTGGCCAGTACGCAGCCAACACAACAACAACAACAACAACAACAACAACAACAGCAGCAGCAATCACAACAAGAAACACAGTAGTCACAGCACCCATTCCGTACACTACAGTGTAAAATGCTTAATTATAATAGGAAAATACAATTACAGGACGAAGTATTTTCTAGTCTAAAAATTTGTTCGTGAATAAATGAGTGAATGGGATTTTTGTATGGTACTTCTGTGTTTGTTGTCACAGTGTGTGAAATGTTGTTTTTATATTAAAATGTGTATATACATACATTTCATGTTACAAGGACAATTTTTATCGTAATCATATATTGCAAGAGAAGACCTTCATGTATATATAACTATGAATAAATAGCCTTTCGGTTTTTAAGAAGCTTTCGTAAAGCTTTTAGAATTTCAGCAATTACACTCGTCACCCCTATAGGTATGTCCACATAGAATAGCGCGGCTTACACGGTGTGGATTTTGGTGATATTTATTGTTTTAAATTTTTATTTGATCTTATATAACCTTCAGATTTTGGAAACAATCGGAAAAAATAAAAACACTTTACACGAAAAGTACGTGCACTTATGTGATTAGTTTTCTTTGGAAGACAGGCTACGTAAGCTATTTGTGAGATTGGAACTGAGGCAGAATAAAAAATTGACGATTTAAAAATAATAACAGAATGTGTTCTGTGTCAGGTACGGGCTGAGGCCGACGGCACTCTTAATGATACAAACATAACATTTGAGCATGATCGACTCTATTTCGCTTGCTAAGATACGCGGGAAAATTATAGGGACAGTAAAAGTTTGAAGGTGCCAGAAGTGTTATGCTCTGGAGACCCTTCCTAATATTTTTACTTCTTGATGTCCATGCGGAGTTTTGAAATGGAGGAAGGTGATTAATTCCCAGCAAAAACAAGTTTTTCAGGTGTAATTATCAGTGACATGTTAAACACATTTGTAAAAGTGGCGACTGGAAGATCATTTAGGTTCTAGTGATCACTTTTAATAGCCAGCTTTGTATCATCTGTACAAGCAGTGCTGCATAATACTGGAAGTGCGTTCTTTACCTCCCAGAGATGTTGACACCTGTTAACTTTCACCGCTCGCTACACTGTTCTACGCTTTTTCCAACTTCTCTTCCAGAAGCTCTACTTTTCGATCTGTTTCTCTGTTATATTCTTCCAGTATGTCCCACTACACTGCATCATCAACAATATAAAGCAGACAATACTTATTACTCAGTCCATGGTGCAGAGTCCTTCTTGAAAAGTTAACTGGTTTGCAGCTAGTCAAGAAATTCCCCGCATTTCACGGATCCCGAATGTTCATTACCGCACTCACAAGCGTCCGCCACCTGTCCCTATCCTGGGCCAGCCCAATCCACTCCATATACCCACATCCCACATCCTGGAGATCCATCCTAATATTATGCACCTATCTACGCCTAGGTCTCCCCAGTGGATAAAGCAGACAAGATTTAAACAATTTTAGAAAACACGAAAAATTATGAAGTAATTAGTCGGTCGAGAAGGATTACACCCATAATCTTGTACAGTGCTACATTTGGCACGATCTAAATTTACGCTATCATCTGCAGACAGACGTCCCGTACAGTAGAATCTCCTGTTTGTGAGTCATTCACGTGGTAAACCCCTCACGAACGTTGTAATACTTTTTAAACGTAAAACGCCAGACTTCTTTCCACACACTTATGAAACATCAATAATAATATAACATAACCTCAGAAAGCATATAAGTAATAAAATTCGTTTCGAAAGAAATACAATTTACGGATGCATAGAGTGCACTGAACTGTTAAATAAGAGTCGCATACCATTAAGGCACGGAAGTAATCGACCTCATTTAGTGGAAGGCAGAGCTTTACTGAGCTGAGGGTGGTCCTCACAATAGCAAGATGAAGGGGAAGCCGACTGGCCAGTGATTTGGACTGATTCATCCAGATTTGTCGGAACACAGTGGTATCGAAACGGTTGATGACCGAAGTTCGAAATACTGATCACATTGGTTCACGAACTTTGAAATTCTACTGCATGTGTATTGGTATTTGGCATTTGGTACACAATTTCGGCAGCAGGGCTTCAAAACGAGAAGTGGGCTTCAAACATTGCGAAATGTGTACATGCAAAATTCGATAGAATTCTCAGTATTTCACAATGCCTGGCGGCTCGCGCGGAAGTGCCTCTGACGTGTTTCGCGCTTAGTGCTACCAGCTGCTTAAATGGAGTCTGTCACGTTTAATCTGTACCGTAGAAGTTTGAAAAGGCAGAATTCTGATGCAATTTTCCTTCAGGCTTGTCTAAAACAATTTATGTTTTTACTTATGTTTCTTATTGTTACTTTAGAAGAGGCCATCAGGGGGGTTGTAAAATAAAGCGAAACTGAAGTTTATAAGTCAGTTTCTGGTTTATATTTGAAGTGTGTTTTTAACGACGCTCTCAATTACTAAGATTATATAACTTCACGGTTAGCTGAATGAGTAGGGATGGATCGTTGGTGGAATTTGTCCTGCGCAGGCCACGAAGCAATATGCGGGAGTGGAAGTGTTGTTACTTTCATTCTCAGAATTTTTGCTATGTGGAGATCGAATGTTCAGCTTCACGCCCCAGCCACTTATCCCTCGCAGGGGCAATCGCCCATTCCCATTGGATATGAGGCTGAGTGGGCCACGCTGGACGCTTTCGAAAAGATAAATATCTCTTTACTTTGGCGCGGAATCGAATCACAATTCCTTGGACGCCCATCACAAGGATACTTAATACAGTCTTCCAAAATCTGGCTACGTTCAGCAATTTGGGAACTGCATTAAGCATCCAAAGCTGGCATAAAGAAAAAGATAGCTCACAAGGAATTCGGAAAACGCCGGCTATTGATCATAAAGGATAATTTCTCATCAATTTTGCTATCTAAAAACATGAAGATTGAAGCAGAATGCGATATGTATACTTTGAGACTGTCATAGAAATCTGTATCTTTACCTGCGGTTGTGTATGAATGTGAATCTTGGTTTCTCAAGTTTAAATCATCCCTTAAGGAAGGGACGGTATTTGGTGCCTTCACTGTCTTGTCACGTATCTTTTGATCGTTTTTCCTGCCGATGGCAGGAAAAACGATCAAAAATGCATAAAATAATAACTTTGAAACAATCGGATGTAGAGTAAATAATGGAATACCATTTTAACGTAATGTCCAAATTGTTTCATGGAAATCAATAAAAGACTTCGTATTCAGGACGGATGTGTTTACATGCTTACCAGATTTTTAATGTTTTGCTGACCGTGCATCTCAGTATAATCTTAGCAACTGATCATGTTTCGAGCACATGTAGAGGATTATAATAAACTTATTATAAAACAAGAATTTGTGCATTAAGTTGGTAAATTACTAACGTTATGCTTGCCAGAATACCTTATGCAATGAATGTCTCAGATTTCTGTACTAGCAAAGGACCCTAGGCACAAGCTCTGGGTTCGGTTTATATGGCCCATTGTGAAGCATACAAACTCAAAACAAAAAAGAGTACACCGCCGTTCACAACTCATTTGTACGGTCATTTTAATGTAATATACACTAAATGTTTCGGTTTTAATGGCCAGCATCAAGCATATCAAATGACATCCTCAAAGGATTTTGTGGTTTCGTGTACTTGATTATTGCCATAAGAATATCGAAAATTGTAGTATTTAATACATTAAAATAACCACAAGAATTTAGTTGTAACCGACGGTATATTCATTCATTTTAGGTCGTAGGTATAAATAGCCAAAGTAAAGCTGTCCCTGTGCACGCCATAAAGGCATCTGAAGAAAGTGCAAGTACGAGTGCAGCTGAACTCACTCTTAGCCTTAGCTTCACTCCCAGGCCGCTTTTCTCACGGGGAAAGAACCGCCAGTACCAATTGATCATCGAACTTGGTGGACTGAACAGCAAGTATGCATGCTTAACGAAAGGAAGAAATTTCTTACCTCTGTCCGAAACCAAAATACGGTTTCTCGAAATATCCAGCCAGATGCCTAGTCACTTCACCACCTACGATAACCAGGCTCCACACACAACAAGCATAGTGGTATAAAATGTAACTGAGGGTCATAAACAGTAATGAATTCTTTCAAATTAAGATAGTTCTATATAGTAATATTTATTTGTAATTTTTCTGTTACATTACTGATGTGGTGTGTAAGAACTGTATAAACTTTGTTTGGCTTTGTAATTACCGTATTTCCCGACTAATAGGACGCTACTAGTGATAAAACGCACCCTATAATCAGCAAGGTACTTTTGCGGATTCAATAGCCTTATTACGCCGGTGTTAAGATGCAGGGTGACTTTTGGAATATTTTTGAGGGAAAAATATGTCTTATGAGGCGGAAAATACGGCACCCAAGCCTAGATAGACATAATACCGTTGAGAACTTCGTTTTACAAGTCGATATTTCTTCCTAGGTTCCCCAGCATTTCATCTTCTAGATTACATTCAGAAGCCTTAAGCTGCATGAGTTCTGTAAAAATACAGTAATGTATTTTAGAAAATGTATTTAATCGTATAAGTGTTATATGTGAGCAATTTGTCATGTTTTCCATGAAGGAAGGAGCAAAATTGGTATGGACTGATAGCCAGAAGAATTAATTACTTTCAGTTCCACCTCCAGGACTAAGGAGCAAGTTGCGAGGCAAAGAGAATTTAAAATGCTCCCGTCTGAAAAATAACAAATTACGTACTGAGGAGGTTTTATACTTCTTGGGTGGCAAAGAAAAGAACCACATTTTGTAAGGAGACACTATAAGGGGGAAAAGACCCAGTAATCCTACAAAAAATTTTGATTTCTCTTCATAAAAGCAATCGGCAGTGTAAATAATTTCATGCTACATGTATGTTGACTTACGTGGCAGTGCACGCAGCCCCAGCACTGGATCTGTGTAATTTTATCAATTTCAGAACATAGACAGCAATTTTATTGTAGTTCTTAACGAGCACAACGAATTAATCATACTGAAAATAACCATTTCAACGTTACACTACATCGGTTAGGTCTCGTTTCGTTGGTCGATTGCTACACTCCATCATTTTCAGCTTCAAACAGATGAGAATTCAGGTCAGGTTCGGATAACCGCACACCTGCAGCTCTCAATAAATTTGATTTAAAATATTTGGTATTCAGAACGGCAGGTGCATGAAATTCAGTTCCACTCTTCTCTGGTATCTATAGGCTTATGTGCGAGTGGCTGAGAGTAGATTTCCCTTTCTCGGTGCCCCACAATTTCAATGCCATAATTTGAAAAATAATTTCATTAACTTGTCCAACTACCTTTAATAAACTAATGTCTTTTATTTGTCAGACATGCCTATAACGACGCCCATATTTGCGTCGTCATCATCATCATCATCATCATCATCATCATCATCACCACCACTGTCTACTTTTGCCTCCTTAACTTACAAGAGTTGGAATTTAGGAATACTGAAAGAAAAGTGTTGAAGAATAGACATCAAAATTCGTAGGTTCTTATATCTATTTTTAAGTTAATTGTAACGGCCCGAAAATAACAAAGTAGCTTACATCATAATAATAGGATATGGACACTTTTTTTCGACCAAGATCGTTTGTCACCGCCAGATAGCGTATAGTGAAAACCACAGCCACTCAGCGGCCGGCCCACACGCGTACTGGAGCAGCAGGAGTAAATCACACACACACACACACACACACACACACACACACACATAAAAAAGGCCAGATAAAATAATATCTCCATCTTAGCAAGACTAAGCACGTGCAAACTAAAGTAGCATAAACAAATACGTGGCCACGCAGTATACGCATCTACGCGCGCATATCTGCCAAATGAATGGCACAGATTAAGTAAATATGGTTGGAAAATTTAACAAATTTAGTGCATCACACTGCTATAGGTGCCACAATAAAGTATATATAATCTAAACATCTGACTGCCACTAAAGAAGATCATTAGTTGAATCTTTCCAAAATCTTTAGTGTTTTATGAGTATGTTTAGTGCTTTGTGAGTATGTTTCCCACTGCATTCGCCTTTCTCAGCACTAATGGATTTTTAATGTCCACGATAAATAAGAAACGTTCTTTGTCTGACATTAGTGGCAGTGAATTTTCTACTTCTGGAACGCACATTCTAGAGGATACACAGTTTGTATACTCTACTGTAACACGATTAGTGTCCGCCTTTTATATTTTGGCCTTTCTTAGGTTCATATCAACAAGCAATAAGCTACTTTTGATATGTATTGGACCGTGCATCATCTTGATAACTGAAGAATAAAATCCAACTAGATGCCACTTATTACTTTATTATGTTTATGCTAGGCTCAACATGTTTCGGGCACCATTATGCCCATCATCAGGAGCTCACGACGATAGCGTTGGTTACCACATAGGCCGTCTGGTTCTCGAGTTGCTGCTGGTTGGAAGTTAAGTGCTGGCAGGATGGATGAGTGCCCGGACCGAAGGCTGTAACAGTTGTTACAACCTTCGTTCCGGACATTCATCTAGTTGGATTTTATTCTTCAGTTCAATAATAAGCTACTATTTACAGATGTAAGTAGTAACAAAAGTACTTCTTAAGGTTACTGGGTTCTTGGATGTGGTGCCGTGCCGCCTGTTAAAATTTAGAGAATTTTATTCTGCCTCCATCTTCGCTTTAATCCACCTTCATATTAAGATTCTCCTAAAACACTACATAAAACTTCAGTCGGCCAGCCGGCTTCCAAATCGTGATGCGAAACGGACATGTTTGTTCAAACATTTACGTATGAGCAGAATATTCTACATCCTATTCTTGAACACGGCAGCTGTTACGGGATTTCACGGCGAATGAAACATTTATGTGCGATAAAGTTGCCATGTTCGGGGAAACTATATAGAAAGTGTTTGTATATTAATTAAAATACCCAAAGCACAATATTGCGAATTTACATGAATATAATTCAGAATAGCATAATCATGACATTTTAAATAAATGAATAAACTCTACATTAATGTGTAGTATAAAGATTGGCTAGCTATTTGAAACTTGGGCCGACTGATATAAACTCTGGTACTTGAAATATGTTCTTTAAACAAGCTACCTTGAAGGTGGTTTTACCAAAAGGCCGAATCTTACTGTATAAGAAATAGGTAGGTTTTCACCCTTTTTATAAGCCACGAAGGCCCTTAAGGTGAGTAGAGGTATAGCTCTACTCTTTCTATGACCTCGGCACTCTAGAAGGGGGTGAGGGGGTTAGCCCCACGCTCCGGCCGCCTCTACGCCCGGGAAAGACCCGGTACCCAATGTACAGAAGGTTGGGTGGGCCCCAGGGCCGGTCTGGACGGGCGGAAAATCTCGTCTCCACCGGGATTCGATTCCAGACTGTCCAGCTCGTAGTCAGTCGCTATACCGACTGAGCTATCGGGCCCACTCTGTACAAGAAACAAATGGATGTACATTCTACAGCCCCTGTGTATGTCGTTAGTTCCGTATGATATGCCTAAAAAAGTTAAGCCTTCAGGAGTAACTCACGCTTGTCTGGGTTGACGCAGTTGTGATACTTGAATTCACAAGGATTTCCGAAAGTTACAGGCTTTGAGACCCCATCTCCGGCACAGACTGGATTGTATTCCATAGTACAAATTGGAGAACAGATGTTCTCCCCCACTGCCAGGTCGTCCAGCAGAAACAACAGAACAACTGAAAGCGTTGCCAAGATATTGTCAAGGTCGGAATGAAGTACTTTGACTATACATTAAAAGGACGATTTATTATTCTGATCAGGTGGATTGTGCATTGCAGTTTGATTGGTATTTGGCTCCTGGTCATAAAATATAAGAATGGTGGCTATGCTCTTTAATTCCTTTACCCTTACTGGTTCAGACCGAGCAATTATTTACAAACTTTGTTACGCCAGGAATAATTTAACGTACTTAATTAGTCCTCATATTAATTTATTATTGATGTAAACATTCTAGCAGGTCATTGTCAACAACATCCGTTATAGCACATGTGAGGAAATATTTCTCCGCTGGCGTTTGTGCTCCTTCGTCAGAAAGCAGGGAACCCAGTGGGCACAACATTTCCATTATCCTGAACTTTCCACCAGTTCTTCCCTGAGTGTAATAGCCAAAGATTCGCAAAATTATTAGCAACATTGTACTGTGGTTTTCTTTTAATGTTCAGGTCTTTGATAGAAACCGGGATTATAAAGATTATAAACCAAACAGCAGTAAGCGTTCCCTGAATGAAATGTAATCTTAACATATTCTTAATGAGGTTTTGATTTGTTAGCGTCATTCTAAAATATACCAACTTCTATATTTCTTCATACAATTGGTTAAATTATGTTGTGAGTTTCTTCTATAATCTCTTCATAAGTGTTTACTTGTGAGGACGTTTCATGGCATCGATTACCGCTTAAAATTGAATAAGTACTTTTATTACCAACAGAAATAAAAAATAAAGAACACAAAGACAAACGGACTTCCTTTGACATAACTTCTGACTTAAAACCCTCCTACCGATGATCAGACAATATCCATCAAATAGCAACATCCAAGTGAAAGGCACTGATTTTATCGAGAATTTATGTCAATATTCGTTACGTTTAATCTGAGTGGCCTTAACGTAGAGTTGGCCACTATATTCCATCGAAAAAGCTAAAATCACACTTACTCGACATTTCATACTGCTAATCCCAATATACTAAATTTCATCTAAATTCGGTCAATTTTTTCGGATATAAGATATGGAAAGAACCGGAGAGACTATCAGACAGTATTTCCCAACTACATTATCGGCCCAGAGTAAAATGCCACCCGAAGGCATCAGTAATTGGTTTTTGTTTTCAGATCCTTCAAATACAAACCGACTTACAGAGTGTCAGGAAAATACATTTCTTCATGGCTGCAGACAGGCGAGAGATCTGGTACACAGTGCCTTAAAAAGGAAAACAAAATTACTTGGTACTCCATATGCAATCCTAACTACTCCATATGCAATCCTAACTACTCCATATGCAATCCTAACTACTCCATATGCAATCCTAACTACTCCCAGTAAACACTGAGCTTCCTCGTTCACGGTTATCACGAGACAAAAGAAATCATTTAACACGTACCAGCTTACAGACGCGTAAAATCACAGCTGTGAATATTTTCGTTCTTCAGGCTTATTTCTTCTTATATTCTTGTCACTTTTTAATATTATCCTAACATTCTGATATTTTAAATTCACTCTTGCCTAAAGTTGAAGTTTTCAACCTCATTTGGTGCACTTATGTTGCAGCCTAATTTCGAGAACATATTTAAATATGTCACAAAGGGTTTAGCAATTTTATATTCTTAAAATAACTATGCGCTGTATAATTCAGTAATATTTATAAGTCTTAATTTGGTTCACACCGTTGTGATGATAATAACAAACAGAAAGAAAAATGCTATGTATCACAACTGTTCAATACCTGAAAATGGTCCCTTTGGGCCGAAATATGTTGTAAATATTCCATATACATAATAGATAATCTTTGGTTGTGAAAGACGGCACATTTCTTTCTTTTAATAGGGGTTTGACTGAACGTAATGTGAATGTTTATATTGTTTACATGATTACAAATTCGATCATCAAAAAGGAAGTACAAACCGTTAGTCGCAACTATATCTATATCTTTTTTGCTTGCAACATGTTTCGGCTTTTTGTCAAATGAAGCAATTAAAGATATATAAAGAAAGATAATTTAAATGCATCCCATTATAACCACAATTTTTCAGATAGCTGAGATCTCAACTGCAAATTCGAAACTAGATACAAGTGGAGATTTTTGTATATTACAATATAATAAATGTATAGTACATTAAAATATTAAAATTGTTGTCCAGTACGTCGGGTGTGAAAGACAAGTTCTTCAATGTTAAGAAAGACCCACTGGTAACATTTCGCTTTGTTATTTTTTTTTTATTCCGATACAGGCTGGAGAGGTAAGTAAAATATACATAATTTTTCCACGCAGTTTTCGTTCTTTGTATCTGAACCAGTCAATTAGAGGATTTCAAAGAAAAGTAGTAGATGGAACACATCTTCGCATGACAAGTAAACATTCGATTAGACATTCGTAAAATAAAAGGGCTACCTTGCACTTCGCTGTTAAGGAAGTACTTCTATTATATTTGTTCGGTTATGGAGAAATTTATGTGTCATGAATTACAAGTTCTGAAATAGCTGTCACCGTAATTGACTCAGTCAGGTAGTGTACTAGCATATTGTGAAGTAAAAAAAACTTATAACTTTTGCTGGGAAAAGAGAAAAATTTCCTCCGCAGTTGATGGAGTCTAATAATATACGTACTTATTTATCAGAAAAGTGATAAAACTGATTGCAGTAACTAACCAAACAAATCTCTTTTATCGCGTACACGTGGGACGCTTTACAACATTCTTCTCTCAAGGTTAAGTGTATAAGTAAAAGAAATGATTGGGGATTATCGTTATCGTATTCGAAGTAACAGATAGAATAATAACACCGGTAAACACAATTTCTGTCAAAAGTAGACTTTTTAGTGCTTTTCTGCATATTTTTTTCACACCTAATACAATATAATAATTCAATTAGAATATTTTTATCGGCCTTATTTTGTGTAACAAATTCCTAATGGCATGTAACAAATATACACAATTATGATTTTGTCTGTTCCTTTCTGTGGGCGTAAGATTTAGTGGCTCATATTAAGGAAAAAATATGGAGTGAAGGCGTTCTAGATTAGGTTGCAGGGTTTGTATTTGGTCCTAAGAGGGAGGATGTGACAGAATACCACAGGAACCTAGATGATGGTGTGCCTTTACGATTCGCACCACTCACCATATACACAGTGGCGCAAAAATAAGCATTTTTTTTCAAATAATTGTAACTTTTCTATTTTCAATATAAAAAAATATGTTAACATCAAAACAACCTGTAATAAATGCAGTTTTGATTACTTACATTGATTACTCAATTACGGAAAATTATATCGGAAAGATGGCGTCCTTCTTGCCGTACACACGTCCTGAGCCTCTCCTCAAAGTTCTGCATCACATTTACTAACATTTCTTGTGGCACAGTTGCAA
>Ga0123355_10011771_pt1 | contig 13513 bp, 7 predicted proteins | sample TergutEmb28metaG_3_FD_89872 | JGI IMG/M metagenome (GOLD analysis project Ga0123355, IMG submission 89872) | Embiratermes neotenicus P1 segment gut microbial communities from Petit-Saut dam, French Guiana - Emb289 P1 | ecosystem: Host-associated > Arthropoda: Insects > Digestive system > Gut ...
CACAGCAGGCTGAGCCGCTGGGCGACGTCTGCATAAGGACAATCTATCACTTAGGCTAGAACAAAATAACTTGTTAGTCTATGCAGACTAGGTGTTATGAAATAAAATAAAAAAAATAAAAATAAAAATAAAAAAAAAATGTTTCGGGTGTCACAGCACCCATCATCAGGAGTATTAAAAACTGTACCCGCAGCCTCCGGTACAGGTCATACTACTGGTACAGCTACTCCCCGCCAAAATGGTCTGATCGGGACTGCATCCCAATCAGACCACGTTGGAGGGGAGTAGCGATACAAGTAGTATGACCTGTACCGGAGGCTGCGGGTACAGTTTTTAATACTCCTGATGATGGGTGCTGTGACACCCAAAACATGCAGAGTAGTTTTGCAGTGAATAAATAACTGCATAATGTTGCATCTATTGGATTTTTATTCACATTAAAATTAATACACTTTAATTTTTGTGCTTTAATTTAACAACAGGTAACAGTGTTCACAGTTTGGTAAATTCGGTACGGATAAATGATGTTGTGTCACATGTGAATTCTTTGGTTATGTCCCGTGGATAAAACTGGCATAATAAAATTAGACAGTGTATGTTAAATTGAACAGGCAAGGACGTAACAAAATAGGGTAAGAGGCTGTGGAGTACATTTATCCTCCCCATGACAGTCGTAGTCTCCTGTGACCACAGTGTTGAACTGTTTAATTCCAGGGAAGGCAGAGAATTTCTTGGGTACCTGACCTGTCATGAAGGTGTAGAATGTATTACATAAACTTTAAAAGTCATGACAAGTAGATGGATGAATGGGTGGATGGACTTCTGAGAACAGCTCCAGCATTATGTCCATTCACTGCCTTTGCTGAAGAAACTAGGGTGGTGATATTGTAATATATGTCTTGCTGTGTTGCGAAGATCATGATTAAAGTTCAAATGCTGTAGAAGCAAATGACGATTTCAGAAGTTCCATATTCATCTTGTGTCATGTATTTCAATGTGGCACAATCTTATAATGATATTTTGCTGAACATAGTACAAAACTGCCAAATGGAACAGTTGAGTGAAACTAGGGATGTGGAAGTCTGAATGCTAGTCAGTACACAGTTTCAGATGTTGGGTATGTTCTAAACATGCCTCAAGCTTGTGATATGTTTTTCATCATGATTGCAAATAGTGTGGTTGTTTCTGGTATTGTATGTTTTGTTACTTCTGATTTTATTGCAATAATTTTTTAACTCTGCAACTGAGAACATGAAATTTCATATAAGATTGGTGAGCATGTGTGTACATTCAGGACTGCTTTTTTAAAATGAGAAACACTGATGTTAACTAAATAAACAACACCATGGCACAATATTTGGGAGTCGCCATACTCTCTTAAGCCACCTTTGCAGTTCATTTCTGTCATAACCTTTCAAAAACCATGTTATCCTCCCATATCTGCTAAAGAATCTCTGTAGGTCACTTATCCTGATGTTTTCCAATGAAAATATTGTAGGCACTTTCCTTATGCATGCTACATGTTTTTCCCATCTCATCCATGTTGATTTGTAAGAATATGAAGCTATTTCTTCAGGACTGTTAACTGTAGATGCAGTGACTAGTATGGATAGGCAGGTTACTGGATACATATAACAGATGGATGGCAGCCAATTTGATTTGAAGTGCTGTGTATTGTTCAGTGAGAGAGTTGCGGGAGGACTGATGGGGAAACGACTAGAATAAAGGTGACCAGAATTTTTTTGTAAACACCAAAAAGCAAAACATCAATACAGAAAAGAGGACTGGGGAATGCAGTACAGAATTTATAAATTGACAAACAGCCATGCTTGTTTGGTTTGGCCACATGGAACAACTGATTTTCCCAAAATTGTTGTGGAATAGCTGAAAGCAAATGGAGTAAGGCTTATGGAAAAGCAGAGGTACAGAAGGTAAGTGATGACAGACTTGGAATGAAGAAGGGACAGACACAACTAACTTGAAGCTGTGGGAGGTACACAGGGACACAAAGTTGTGTTTCACACTTGAAGCTTACAAGTGAACACAAGGCAGGAAGGCAAGATATAATTTGCTGTTATGCTACAGTGGAGATAGTGGGTGATGGTTACCTGTTACTAAACATTTAAATTGTGATGCTTTTTATTTCCTCAAGATCATGTAATTATCACCAGCATCATCATCGCCATTGTAAAAATGCCCTGTAAGTGGGTATCCCCATAGGGGCCTTGTTGGGGAATCTGGAGGGGATTTGCTTTCCCGGACTTTTTGGGAGAAAAGGATAGTATATCTGGGTTCCTTTTTTGGACCCAGAGGACATTAAGATTGTAAGTCTGGGGGCCTTCTGAAACTTTGGTAAAGGGACAGGGCTCTCCTAAACTGATCAGATAGTGGGGCACCAAGGGCCTGTGTATAAAGCCTAGGTATATCAGGACCGTAGGGGCTCAAACCCAATGCCAATCAATTATCACCATTATTTGGCCCAGTTTTGGTATTGCACAACATAATGTTTGCATATTGTTAAAGTATTCTGAACCATATTTCTCCATAATGTTTTATGTGAGGAGGTTATAAAGGATTGTTGTGTATAGACAGTTTGTTGTGATTATATCTGATTGTCTATGTGATCAAAAAATGTACAAATGACTCTCTCATGGAATTAATTTCAGTTTACATTAATCTTCTCCACATTTTTATCGCTTGTATAATAACGTTCGTCTGGCCAATAATGTATAAACTTAAACTGTGAAATTCTGCCAGGATTAATGACAGAAACTTTTTGCAGTACTGTGAACATTGTATGTAACTGTCTTTATATATTTTGATGTTCAGCACCTTTATAAATAGTGGCCCAAATAACTCGTTCTACAGTTTTGTTTGATGCAGATCTTAATTGTCATTGCCACGTTCGGTAACACGGAAAAAAGGGTAGATCGGGTATGTGAGTGCGCGGGCGCAAATTAATGGCAGTTTTTCCACATGCCGTTTGGGGTACTCTACTTTTGTCGCGATAGTATCGTGGTAGTATATTCTCATGGATGGCAGCACTTCAGCACGGAATGCATGTGCGTGAATTTTCCGGTTGGCGACGGCTGGTTTGAAAACTCTGATCCGTGATTGCATGTTTGTGTAATCGACATAGTGGCTAAGTTAGTTTACACGTCCAATAAATATACACGCGTGTATTTATTTATCTATATATACAGGTACACATACCTGTAACAGTATTTTAAAACGGCGGTATAAATTCTGGACTAGCAGATTTGTACGTTTTGAAAGGAGGAACGAACGTAAGTTGTGTGATCCTGAGGTTATGATTGTCATGTGTGTAGTGTTCCGAAAGAAGTGATTATAATTAATGTCTAAATACTTTGACTCACAGTTCATAAATCAAAGCCCGTAATTCATTGAAAACATTGACGTAGACATGTTCGCTTAGTAAAGCAATATTTTCTATTAAGTTTTCTGTTGCTGTATATTTGATTCAGGCTTCTTTGATCAGTTGGAGAAATCGGTTACCGCGATGAAATTGCTGCATATTAAAAATGAATAATACATAAAATATGTACGGTCTATACAGTATAATTGAAGGTCCGAAGTTTATTAATATATCATTAATATTCTAACAAAATCATAAACATATGCAATTTTAATATTGAATCAACATTGAAGGGTACCCATTTCACAAATGGATTAGAAGGTTCTGAGGATTATTACATTAAAATGTACAGCATATTAATTGTATTAAAGTGTTGCTTTAGGTAATACTATAAATATTATATGCATGCGTGTTTATGCAGTGTTACAACATACAGTAAATTTCATGGTAAATCATAGTGTTAAAATTCGATGTTCAATTTTTATGTTTGGATTTTTGTATCTTATTTATAAAAATCTGGACCAACTTACATGTTTCTGTTGACCTGTGATGTAATGCTTAAAGGAGGCCAAGTATCACTGTCAAAACTTATCCTTCTTTGTGGGTCGTAGGGGATATAGTGTTCAGCATTGAAGAGTATAACGTGTTGTGTGACATAGTTCAAAGGATGAAATTATTTTGACCTTGTCATTTTATGATGTTTATAGTTGAAAGGGACGAATTATTTCCTGTAGACTGTATGCCATCTACATCTGATTGTGGTTGTTGGTTTATGCGGAATGTGTATAAATAGGCATGCCTACAATCATAATATTTTTAACTACATATAGTAACAGTTTAACATAATTGTTAAGAACTACCTGTATATCTGAATGTAGAGATCCTAAGTCTGTTCTAGTCCTTTCTATGAAGTGTGTACCCAGATGATTCCATATTGTAATACAAACATTTAGGGTTTTTTGTTATAATAATAATAAATGATGATTTGTATGTGCCTTTGATTATATTAATGTTATGTTTTATTTATTCATGTATGCGCTTAATACAGTTAATACATTTAAAGTAGAAATTTGTGTCCTTATGCAGGATCCATCAATAATGCTATAAATAGCCTTGTGACACATGTCTAGAAATTGGTACTGAACTAGAAGGATGACTAAAAAATGTACAGTTGTTGTGGACTAGAACTGTGGACACAAAGTGCACATTACTGTTTATGTTTTGTAGTAACATGTTAATGCCCACTGCCAGTCTTACCATTATTTATGGGACAGTAAACTGTTTAATATTTGTGTGCCCATTAATGCACAATAAAAGGAAAGAAAGCTTGTTATAATACGTCCAGTGCAGGGCTCACACACTATGTCACTCCACAGATTTTGGTATACCACATATCGAGTGCTTCAGAGAAAATTAGTATTCGTTTCTGGAGTTGACATTCCTTAAATATATTTTAACAACACTGCTCACTATCTCACTTCACTAGCTAGTGACATTCTTGCAGCATGTTTAGCATTGCGTGTGTGTGGATGTGGTTCGACAGCTCTGTGACAAAGACCAGGTTTCAAAATGTAAAAAAATTCCCCAGGAGTTGCCCAGTGTTGGTAGTATGAAGGTATGTCTGCCGGCAGTGATGCTGGATGACTGTGGGATGTTCCATAAGTAATTGTGACATTTAACTGTGGCCAGAGAACTTTCTGACGTAACATATGTGTGGTTGCATTTTATATGAAAAACAATCTCCTCTTTCAATTAAATTTTAACATTGTTCTGAACCATTTGCAGTTTCATAGTAATTTAATTCATTAATGATTTTAGTTTCTTGGTTAGAAGTATTGTCAATTTAAAGACAATTATGTGAAAATAGGTTCATAAAATTTTGAAAATTAAAGGACATTTTATAAGTATACTAGGGGTTATTGAGATAGTTCTATGGCATTTTGTGTTTGTACACACATAGGAACAAGCTTTAACCCTTTAAAGCCAAAGCGCAGACTGCTTTATTTAAAGACCCAATTCGTACCGCACAGTAAATACTTAAAACCAATCAGTTTATGCTGTAGGTGGCACAAGTCGCTGTTTGTTCTCAGATAAATACAGTGTGGGCAGAGCGTACAGTTGTTGAATGCTAAACTGTTGGTGCATCACGTAACTGGTAGGCGTTAAAAGGTTAATGTCATTTGAAATTTGGTGTGTATCTTTCTTTCCTTTTTATATTTTAATGTACACAAACACATTGAAATTGTTATTGGAAATACTGTTTTAAGATTTAGTGTCTCTCATTTCCTTTCAGTTCAAGGAGTTTGGCATTCTGTCACAGACAAGTCTTAAATTGAAGTAGTGGTAAGACTAAACATCCACATTTTTTACTGTTAGTCTGCTTGTGTTATAAGAAGAATGGCCAGTGAAATGGAAAAGAATATTGTGAAAGTGGGTGATTATGTAATTATCCAGAGACAGGATTACACTAAATTGCATAAAGTGAGTACAAAGTGTGTTGTAATGTTGGGAAGAGATGAGATACACATGGAATCCATTATAGGCAGACCTGTGTGGACAACTTACAAAATGGAACCCAAAAAAGGAGGAGGAAAACGTGCTTTTGTGCTGACAGAGTGTGATACCTCTGAATCCTTTGCAGAACACTTGAAAAAAGATTTGTCCAGTGGGTCAGATAACAGAAACATATTTGATGACGGCAGATCCCAGTTGCTTTCTACAGAAGAGATAATTGGTTTGCGTACAAGTGGCATGTCTGGACAAGCCATTGTTGGACAGTTGATAGAGAATAGCAAGACATTTCGTGACAAGACAGAGTACTCACAAGAGAAATATTTAAAAAAGAAAGAGAAGAAGTACTTTGAGTATATAACAATTCGATGGCCAACTTTACGACTTGTATCTCAGATCATGTTCCGTACAGATCCACTGAAGATCTTGAGTCTTCGCATGGATACTTTATCACAGATAATTACCACTGTTGGCATACATTCACATGGTACATACATGTTGTATGAAAGTGGTTGCCAAGGACTGGTTGCAGCTGCGATGTTGAACTACATTGGTATTAATGGACGTCTTATCCATATCTATCCTGAGAAAGTCCCACAGAAGCAGGCTGTCTTTGCAATGAATTATGACAGTGACAAAATGTCCTGCCTTCTTAGTGTTAATATTAATGGCCTTTTTGGAAAGCTTCTTCAGGAAAATCCTGTGTCAGATGCGAACAGTGTTGAACTGCCCAAGGAAGAGAAAAGCTTGACATTAGAACCTGAAAATTGTGATAAAGTGATGCAGAGTGAGGAAGATGCATCAGATATAATTCATAGAAAGGAAGATGTGATTACTGAAACAGATCCTATAATAGAGAGTTCAGTAGGGGATTCTTCAAAGCAAGAGGATAAAGTTATGGAGGAAGAGGAAGTTGTTTCAGATGAGTTTAATGAGAAAAAGAGAAAGCATTCTGACACAGAAGAAGGTACTGCGAAGAAACAACGGATAGAACTGGAAACTGAAAAGGCAGCAGACTTACTCAGAGGATCCAAAGTAGATGGCCTAGTAGTCATTGCACGTGAACACCCTGCCAATATTTTGACTGCCCTGCTGCCGTATGTTGCCCCCTCAAGACCGTTTGTTGTGTACAGTCAGTGTCGAGAGCCACTCTTGGAATTATACAGGCAGCTGAAGTGCAGACACAATACTCTTGGAAACAGAGTCACAGAGTCATGGCTTAGATACCATCAGATCCTGGCATGCCGCACACACCCAGACATCTCAATGAGTGGAGGTGGAGGATATCTTCTGTCTGGAATAGTTGTGGAAGACCCTACCAATACAGAAGAATCAAGTTCACTGCCGCAGTAATGTGGCTGAAATTTGTTGTGCTGAAATTTTGATTTGTCATGTAATAAAGCAAAATAATGTGCAGGTTGTACATTTTCTGGAAAGTCAGAGAATTTGCAGTAGTGCATTTTATTGTGTCTCCTTTTTGTTTTGTGTAAAATTCATTGTTAAAAAGTGAGCTGTTTTAGTCGTAAAAGGGACCCCCATTTTCAACCCATTTACTGTTTCATTAGCACCAGGAATTCTAGCAATGTGGCAGGTTAAGATTGCAGGGAGAAGTTTAAGGTAAAAATAAATCATATTATTATAAGATAAGAACTAATTGACCTTTGTTGTCTGCAGTCATTACATACAGGTACAGAAGCAAGGTAGTACAGAACATTGAGGCAGACGCTTGCCTGTCAGGAAGGTGCCTGCTGTCACTTTTCCCATCTTTTACCCTGAAGATGTTTGTTATTGATGCACTTGTATAGTTAACCCTTTAAACGCTGAGTCAAATCCCGTTGGTCATCTGCTGGCATTATTAGGAGCTCACCATATTTACCACGTTAGCAGGTTAAGGGTTAAATGTTTGTCCATTTTTTTTTTATGTCATATTTCAACAAGTACCATCACTACTGACATCTACTGTAATAATATTGTGTTTGGATAAACTATCTATGTCCCTACAGCTCTCTGAGTTTGAAATGATTTAGCATTTTAGGATTTTTAGGGAAGTAACATTATTATATGTCATTTTTCTTTTATTATTTAGACACATTAAATGTTACATTTGTGCTGACTTACTGCTTTTCATTATTGAAACACTGCCAGCATTAGAATTATGTCCTACATTTCCCAGTGAACAAGAGGATGATAACATTTAGGAAGGATGTAAATGTATTAATGACCAGTTTTCTAGGAGTGTTTGGGAAAATAATGAATATCCTTTGAATAATATGAGTTCTGAAGTTTGAACAGTGGGTTAAATATGAAATACTGCGTGTAGGTGCCTGGCTTATATTTGACATCTGTATTCTGTTTAGGGGAGTTTTTACATTTAATCTGTAGAATCAAAAGTACTGAGTTTCATGATAAACTAATCAACTGGGTTAGTATGTTGGCTCAAAGTGTGTTGGTATTTGGGCATGCTGTGGTGGACAGCCCAGCCTGCAATATAACATGCATGGCAGTAACCTGTACTTGAACTATTTAAATTGTACTGGCAAATGACTTCATTCATTGCTTGTAGTTAAATGGAGTGTGTTTAGAATTCCATGTTAAAGTATGCCAACAAAATACTGTATAATGTTTGTGGAGTTTTTAATTGACTAACATTGGAGCAAGTTAATGACATCTTAGGGGGAGGGGATCAAAATAGGCGTTGGACTTTGAACTGAGATGCAGACACATTCGCATCCTGATATATATAATTCGATGCTGAGGTATCGTCGTTATTCATTGCGTCAAACCACAACATAACGAAGGTAAAACATAAGTTTGTGTTGATGCTGCGAAAATTAATGGCAGTTTTGACAGGAAATATTCATAAACGCAACGAACCTAAGTACCAACGCCATGTTAAATGAAGTTTTTGTGGCACTGGGGTATATTGTACGATGAGAAGTTGGCGGTATGGTGGAAGTTGTAATCCGTGCACGTGATGACTTCAGAGTGGGTCACAGAAAGGTCGGCCGGCGTTTGTGTTGTAAACTGGGAGTTAATAGTGTGAGAAATCTCTTGTAATATAAGATTTATATACTGTCTAAGAGAAGGCCAGAAGAAGTAAGCAGAAACGAAAAGTAAGTATATTACTGAATCTCCTAGACATACGTTATTTAAGTTTATGTGCAAGCTGTTCGCACGTGTAACCTAACCTATACGGTGTGTGTCATTGACATTGACATAAAAAAAATGAGTGCTGGTTTTCATTGTGTGACCATTCTATATTAAAATATATTGACAATTTTTAAATAAATAAGATGGAAGCCTGAGAAAAATGTGTGTAGTATGATAGGAAATACATCGCCTTACGTACTTGCATTCCACGATATATACTTGTTGCCCAAATTATTTCTTTTGAGTGTTTTGAAATATCATAAACAAAGTGTGTTTTAAGGAAAACGTCTTTCGCGATTCCAGTTTGGGACTTGCGTGGTTGTATTTATATTCCTCCGTATTTATCAGATGCCAGAAAGCATTAAACATGGATAACTTTAAACTCTAAAAAAAAGAACTAAAATCCTTACTATTGATCTATTCCTTTTATTCAGCTGACGAGTTTTTACAGTTTTGAGTGGTTATGTGTTTGTAGTGTATTTTTATCAGCTTTGTAAAATAGATCTTGTGTTGCTTCATATCATTTTATTGGACTGTTTGTGGTGATCATTGTATTGTTGCACCATATGGATGGCTGCTTTGCGATTGTTACAGTATAGTGCTTTATATGTACATTGTAATATACTGTGATATGGAGTTGGACAGGTCCAGAGTTGCATATGTAACAATACAGATGTGTAATAAATGAAATGAAACAAATTTGATCTTTCAGCCAATTATGTAATTATTGATAAGATATTGTCACATATCTGATACTTCAGCCTTATGAGTTATAAACATTTTGGGTGAGAGTTTATTGCCCCTATTACTTGTCTGTCTGGAAGGCCATTATGGATATGATAACACTGGAACTGTAATAACGTATAGGTTGAAGACATAACCAGAGTTTTGTGTGTGATAGGTGTGGTGTATTTTTGCTTCACCCAGTGTGAATTTTGAGACCATCCAGAATCTCATCTGATTGATAACATGTTTTATGCTCTTTGGGGATAAAGTTGCCAGAGCATGAAGCTGAGCACTAATCTCTGATTCCATGGTAGATTCATGGAAATTTATTTCTCCATTCCTGACACACAACCATGTGTCATGCTCAGCACAGGGGCAACTTTGCCCCTGTGTTGATTTGACTGCATTGTAAACCAAAATGTTGAACTGCTTCAACATATGATGTTTGAAACCATAAAACACGAAGTTACATTTTGGATAAGGCCACAGCAGAAACCTAATAACAGGAACATCAGCGAAGTAGAACTGTAAATCATATGTATATTATAGTACTAAAATTGCATGTGTATTACATTGTGAGGTTGTAAAGAAATTGTGTACATACAGATCAATTAACTATAGTTGAGTAAAGAGAGACCAACTTGATGTCACTTGCTTTATTATTTCTTTCTTTATTGCTCAGCATGTTTCGATTGTTAATACATCCATCCTCAGGAGCTTGCGACTTATTTGCTGAGTTATTTCATGGGATGTATTGATCTGGTTCGATGTGTGTTGGTGTTACATTTTGGTTTGGCTGTGGTGGTGTGGTATCCATATGCAGGTTGAGGCACTACTCAGTGAAATAACTCAGCAAATAAATCGCAAGCTCCTGAGGATGGATGTATTAACATCTGAAACATGTTGAGCAATAAATAAAGGAATGATAAAGCAAGTGACATCAAGTTGGTCTCTCTTTCCTGAACTATCAAGATGATGCACGGTCCAATAAACATAAGATCAATTAACATTTCAGAAGACAGCCGAAATATTTAGGTGCTAATTATGAAGATATTACTAAAATTTATTAAATTTAACACTACACTGCAAACAGTGTTACTCATACCTGGACTGTGAATTATTGAACTCTGCTTGTATTTAAACAGCATTTATGGAAGTATGTCAGCATGACAGAAATATTAGTCTGTACTCAAAGTGTTGATTATGACAGTCTGATTTGATAAGTAAAGTGCCCAGAACACATGGTAGACAGCCACGTTTCATTTAGTGATCATTAGCATGTTAGCTTTGGAACAGAGATTGATCTTGGGAATGGGAAGAGAAATGAGTTGTACATTTCTGAGTTGTATAGGCTTATTGTTGTATGGTATGTGTGGCAACAATGAGGTCACACACCTCCCAGCTCTTGTATGTGGGTTAAGTTTTTGTGTGATTCATTATAGCATTTGAATGTAGTGGAAGAGAAGGAATATAGTGAAAGTGTTCGTTGTTTTGCAGTTTAAATATGAAGAATTATGCAAATAATTGAAGAAAATAATATTTCATTACTGTGATATAGAAGACATTTGGACAAAATCTTTGTAAATGTGTTTGTATTCATGTGATCAAATTTGTGATTTGTTCCAATATTGTAGTTAGATTGATACTAATATTCAGGAGGAACAAGCTGCTTCCATCTTCAGGGTAGAAGAAAGTCTGAAATGTTGGTACCCTGTACCATGCATAATGGTTTTATATCTGAGAAGACCACAACTTTGATTCTGCTAAGGGCTTTACATCTGATAATGTGACAGTATATTTTTCACGTAGTTCCAGTTTGGGCTGTGGTTTCTTTCTAAATCATGAGTTAGTTTTGCCTTATGACAAGTTTCATTTGCAGCAGGGGAAGGCATTTTCTCATTATCACTGTGTCCAGACCAACTGAGGGGCTCTCCCAGCCTCCTAATGGATAATGGGGGTAAAGTAGCTGGGATATGCACCCAAAACTGAGCTGAAGAATGTTTGGAGTTGTACCAACATGTCCCCATATATCTGCCAGATATGGTGTCAAAATGTTTACCTCGGTATTGAAATGTTTTCATGAGAAAGATTATTTCCAGAAGGAAAATAAAATAGGTAGCCGGAAGGTACGCAGTCCAAACGCTTGTTGAAAGACGGCGTTTTATTTACTTATGACAACACATTCAGAAGGAATTGTCTGTTTTAGTTGAGCAAATTCTTAGTAGATGGCATCAGGAGTCCGGTGTTTCTCCTGCTATCCGGTGCATGTGATGTTCGCCGTCGCTATGAGAAATAAAAGTTCGTCTGCCTGGAGGGCAGGGAGGGAGGGGTGGTGAGATAAGTCATTGCGTCATAAGAAAGGCGTTAATAATCCGCCCCGTCTTGATATTACATAGCCTGACTTACGCTACCGTGCTGCATAACCGACCGAACCACGCACGTAATTGTGCTCCAGCGATACGTCACGCACGTGCGGCGTCAGCGAGTGGAAGAGTTGTAGTTTAGCCATTGGCAGAATCCCTAACTCCGTAATTTAGGATTCCTCCGGAAACGGTCGTATTCCATCGTACGATAATAGAATTCGTAAACGACACGGGAAAGCGACGTCGCTAAACTAGACGCCTATTAGGAGGTACGAACGTTAGTTGGAACTCATTGCTCCCTACGGCTCGTATCCAGTGAAAACCAATTGTCTTTTTCGTTTATTTATTAGACATTCATTGAATCCAAATTAGGTTTAACAAACCTATTGGGTATAGGATTTGTCATCAAATAATATAGAAATACAATACAAAATATACATGCCGTATCAAAGTATGTCATAGTGACAAAGAATCGTACAAATATAATATGAGGAATGTATAAAATTAATTTAAAATGAGTGCTTTAGTATCATAATATATGGAACAATAAATTGTAGTAAAATTATCAAACAACACTTTTACTAAATTAAAATCTGCTATCATGGTAGAAGCAATATGTTAATACAATTGTAATTTATTGATGACAAATTAAAGTAAAAATATTTTCACATCAAGATTGTAGAATAATGGCTATAATTAGATTTATAAAATAAATCCAAATCCTAAACCTTGGAGGTAAAACGGTCGAGGCGTGAAGTTGACCACTCCAGTTTGTTTCTTTCAAGGTTCAGAATGCGTGGAGCGGTGGAACTATACCTCCACTTCCTCGTACGTCTTTATGGCGTAGCAATGAATTAAGCATAGGGGCAACTTTAAATTTTGGCGTACGTGACACCTACACCGAAGCATTGCGCTGTCCCGAATTTTTCGGGACAGTCTCGGACTTCAAATTGAAATATCCCGGCGCCCGCAGTAGGCTTTGAGGACGGACATTTGTTTCAGAGTATAAAATTTTGTTTTTGATTCGTTAAAAATAACCCGTATATTTTTACGGTTCTATAAACAACCAGTAAGTCATCAACCGGGTGACACGGACTGTATTAAATACAAATTGGGAGCTATGTGAGTTACAGTGGTCACTCAGAGACTCATTAAGCCTTCAGATGAGCTGAACCCACTTCCTGTTCTCTATATTAGCCCAAAGGACTAACTTTTAAATTTGAACAGGCCAGAATCACAATCTGTGAAGTCTGAATATTCTTCAAATGCGTTGTAACACCCCCCCCCCCAAAAAAAAAAAAAAAAATAGATAGTGGGATGGTTGTGTTTTATTTTTTATTTTTTTTTTTTATTTTTTGAGGCGGGGTGGGGGGCGGGTGGTGGGTTA
>Ga0123355_10011774_pt1 | contig 13512 bp, 10 predicted proteins | sample TergutEmb28metaG_3_FD_89872 | JGI IMG/M metagenome (GOLD analysis project Ga0123355, IMG submission 89872) | Embiratermes neotenicus P1 segment gut microbial communities from Petit-Saut dam, French Guiana - Emb289 P1 | ecosystem: Host-associated > Arthropoda: Insects > Digestive system > Gut ...
AGCTTTAGGTCTACCTCGTTTTCTTCTTCCTGGTGGGCTCCATTTCATAACTTTTTTTGGTAATCTCCCCTCTTCCATTCTCTGAACATGTCCATACCATTTCAGTTGTTGAGTCTTAATATCATCTAAAAGAGACCTTGTTACATTCATTTATTGTTTAATAATAGTGTTCCTAATTTGGTCCTTCCTGGAAATTCGAGCCGAGCGTCGCCAAAAGTCCATTTCTGTGGAATTCAGTTTCGCTACCTTTTTGTTTTTAAACACCATGTTTCTGCTGCATATGTAATTGCACTTTTAACTATTGCATGATAGATATGAGTCTTTGTTTTGAGGGTCACATCACGGTCCCACAAAATGCTGTTTAGTTTCGTTATAGCTGCTCGTCCTCTATTAATTCTATCATTAATTTGTGGCTCGTTATTTCCATCTTTGGTTATTCTTACCCCCAAATAAGCATGGCAGAAACGCTGGGACCGCTGTATTCGTGCAAAATGGGGAATACTTTGAAGGTGATGGAGGAATTAACATCCAAGGTAAGCAAACATCTTTTTACAAGTACTGTCCTGGAACTTTTGGATACACACTTGTATATTCATTTACCTGACTTATTATCCCCTTCCCGTCTTCTAAATGCAAATCTCTCGATGTGTCTCCTGTGGCCATATATTTAGTTATTTTAACATTTAGTTTTAAACCCCACAATTCATACTCATCTATTAATTTCCTTGTCATGTATTCTAAATCCTCATAATCTTGTGCAATCAGTAATTGATAATCTGCAAATAGCATTGAGTATATTGTCGTATCCTGAATCTCCAATCTCATCTTTGCACATTTCTTCTGCCAATTTTCTAAAGCATTCTGAATATACATTTTAAATAAAGTGGGTGATAAACTGCATCCTTGTCGTAACCCTTTTGTTACACAAAATCCTGAAGAAAGTTGTTTCCCAATTTTAATTTTGGAAAAAGAGTTTTCATACAATCTGTTTATTGCCTTAATGATCCTGTTCATAATATTGTAGTGTTCTAATACTTTCCACAAGTTTTCCAGGAGCACACTGTCATATGCTTTCTCTAAATCTACAAATAATAAGTGTAGCGGATGGTTAACAGCCATCTTTTTCTCTATCAGTTACCCTAAACAAAATATATGGTCAACTGTAGATCGACCCGCTCTAAATCCTGCTTGTTCTTCTGTTTATATCTGGGAAAATTCCTGTTCCAAGAAATGTTTTATAATTTTTCCATATAATCGACTAAAAACATGCAATGCTGTAATTCCTCTGTAGTTTTCATATTCATCCTTCTTTCCTTTTTTTAAGAATAACTGAAATATGTCCCATTTTCAAATCATTGGGAATTTTGTCACCATTTAAGCAGCGTTAAAAATTTGTCTTAATAACTCATATAACCTCTCAGTTCCTGATTTTAGTAATTCTGCAGGTACTCCTCCAACTCCACATGATGTATTACTTTTTAAAGACTTGATTGTCATTTTAACTACTTCTATATCTAAATTAAATTTATCCATTCCTATTTCATTCAAACCAAATTCAAGTTCTTGTTTTCTCAGGTAGCGTTCCCTGTTTTCTGTTAAAAGTCCTTTAAAATATGTTTCCCATTTATCAATAGGTATGGGGTTAAAACGTTGTCCATTTTCATTTTTCCTTAAATTCTTCAGTATTCTCCATGCTTCTGTGCTTCGTTTACCACCCAAGTAGATTTCTACTTTAGAACATGTCTTTTCCCAGCTTTTGTTTTTCTCTTCTGTTATCATTTTTCCAATTTTTCCTTGCATCCTTCTAAGTTCTATCCTGGCCTGTGGGTCTTTTGAACTAATATATTTCAAGGTTAAACTTGTAAACTATCAGCTGTATTTACCGCCTATCTTAAGAGTGGAAACCTCAGCGTTTTGCACACATATTACATTACTCTAGTGTGTTATCATTCTCAGAATCCAAAACAATTATTTCCCTAAGCAACATAACTGAACTTCCTCGTTAATAGAAAAAGTAAATGTTTACTCTGCGGTACGTGCTGAATTCTCGTCTGAGCTCTGCGTAGTAGGAGTTATTGTTAAAAACCTCAAGCACAGTCTACAGAACGTATCCTTAGATGTTTATTTTTCGAGATATATGCGACCGTCCGACAAGTAACACAATTCTCAGTAGTGTCATTTGTCACAACGATAAAACGCGCTGTTAGGTGTAATCAGGAGGTCTCAGTTGTGACCTAGTGTCCGTAGAATTCACACACGATGAATACTGCGACATGGTCTTAACACTCATTAGAGACCAGTTGAAATGTGATGGCACAAGCGCAGAAACAATATTTCGTCTTTCGGCGAAACGGACGAGTCTATTTAAATCGGCGGAGGCGTCAGTTCAGTCGACTACTGGCAGCCGAGGTATGCGCATCAGCTTTTATTATTGGTAGTAATGCTGGATACAACATGTTCCGAGGTAGTGTGAAGGGTACTGGCTACCCATCCATTCGCCAGTTTCCCCTTCACTTCCACTCCTGTGCGTCACCGTGTGCCATCACATTTGAACTGGAGTCTGCTTTGACGCACGGGAATTCGCACTATATTAGTATAGTGGTCGTCGTCTGCCTATTTCTTTTTATGAAGTACTTCAGGTTTCAAACATTTCGTGTCTAAACTTTGTCTTTATGTTGTGTCTAGGATTTAAGATATGGTCTTAAGTTACGGTGCAATAATTCTTCTTATTATTTTTTTTTTGTATTGTGTGTTACGAGACGGTTGCCCATTTCGGCCGAATCTTGTAAGCAAAATTCTCGTATAGATAAACAGCATGCTTTGTTGTGATAGACGGTATTTTTTTCTCTATTATTGTTCTGGATATGGACTTCTAATTTGAGCAAAAACCAAAGTTTGTAAGCACCACAGGTTGAAACGCTGTGAGATTCTTTGTGAATTTTGGAATACGGACCGCCCAGGGACTATGGATATTAGTGTGAGGGAAACACAGCCAAACAGGAGTGACTTTTATTAAAATCGTATGAACAGTACAACGCGTGAGAACGTTGCGTGGAGTTTAACATTTGTAATAAGCGTACTAGGAAAAGGAACGCTGATCCTCCCAGAAAGAGAAGGACAGACCAATTCTTGGATGGGAGCCGGTGGAGCCAAGTGTTTTACATCGAAATAGTTCAAGAAGAGCGAGATGAAGAAACAGAAAAGTGCGAACGTGCGCGCGCGTGTCTGTTGCCATCGTTTTGCGATGACGTGTCCACTTCTGCATCAGAAATCGTACATTCTACCAAAATAAAGTGCTTCTATCTACGTGCTGCAAATATTTGTATCCTTGGCGGTGAATCTTCGACCTTACCGGTCACTTTACATACATACTTTCTAACCTTACTGCCCTTTGACATGGTGACATCATTGAATTTCGTCACAATATTACCGCTTCTTTGTTGGTTGTGCGAATTTTATTTGTAGAGATTGCTTTATTACGTCATACGCAAACTACTGAACTGAAGGATTTATGGATTAGCATGTGTCTGCAGCTGACCCCATATGCATATGAAAAGGTTTCTGGCTTGTTCGGCTGTTGAAATCTCAGCGACTTGGGGAGTGAAGTTTGCTAGTAATACACTTCCCTTGCCCCTCCCCCCTGAAATCTTCAATACTGCCACCACTACTACTGATATTATGATTATTATTATTGCTATTATTATTATTATTATTATTATGTCACCGTTTCATTTTCATACAGGCCCAAGGAGGAAAAATCTCGAATCTCTCCAGCTGTTTCTTTCCCCCATGTCTTGCAGTTTCTTGCCCTAACGCTGTGCTCTTGGCCCTCCCTAGGCCTATCTCGGTGACCTTCTTCTACCCATTTTTACTGCTGGACAATCCATTGAGTTGTTTCACATTTGTTACTAAATTTTGTGTTCAAATCTTTTTTTTTTTAAATTGTCTTTCGTTTTTTTTTCCCCCTTTCATTACTGCAGTATTTCTAACGCTAACTGAACTCTAATTACATACACCACCTACCCACATAGTGTCTCTATATCAAGTCCTTTATTTGTATGTTTTGTATGATAAACAACGATTACTTCCCCGTACAGCAATAACTTGTCAGTTTTTTAATGCAGACGGACAGTGTTTTCCATGGGGTTAGTTGCTGGCCTCTCACCTAGGAAAGCCGGGTTCAATCCCGATTTAGCCAGTGGGATTTGTTTTGGAAAAAGTGGCTATGGGACTGGTTTCTCTCATAGTTAAGGGTGGATTTACCGTGAAGCAGATGAAGCTTAAGTTTCAGGGCCATTCACATACACTGACCTCTTCCAAGGGTCTGAGAGGGACCATTTCATAGGTAATTTTATATTAGTAATTCTTTATTCTTTTTCATAAACAGGGCTCCCCAAAAGGTATAAGTTTCAGGAACCACAAAACCTGGATCCGTCCATGCTTCAAGTACTTCTGTTTTCCTTTGTCAGTATCATTTCCCCAATGCTCCATATTCATCTTTGTCGTATATTACTTTTCTCAAAGGACAAGCGGGCGAAACCCGAGGAACCGTCAAACAAAGCGATGTTCTCTAGTAGGGTATGGCAGTGGTGGATCATCGAACGCCTAATTTAACGTCTCTCTTCAAAGGGTTTATGTCGATTTCTTTGTATGTTTGTCTTCGTAAGGTATCATGTTTTGGCATTAAATTAATATGGGCTGAAATTTATTTTAAATTACTCTCATTTCGGATTGGCGCCTTACCGAGCAAGATGGCATAAGCAGTTACGCTTCTGAACTGTTTTCGTAAAGTTTACATCTCGAATCTAAGGCAGGACACGCTTTCGGAAGGTTTCTGTCTCGAATCTAAGGCCGGGCACTCTTTCGTATGGTTTCTTCGAATCTAAGGCGGGGAGCGCACTAAATCCGACGAAGAATGTCTTTGTTTTTCTCAGTTCCTCCATGGAATTCCATTGTTATTACGTCAGTAAGGGTACGACTTGTGTTCGCCAGTGAACCCACTGTTCCTTACTGTAGTCTGTTATTCTGTCAGCGTGTCTGTGTTCGCGATCTGTCTAACTGTCAGTTTAGCTCCTTAGACTTTCATCAGCTGCAGCCTCGTAACATCTTCTGCATTCAGTTTTTAGCCTACAGTTCCAATTTTAACCTTTCATATGTAGCAGCTGTTGTGTATACGGAATTACTTCACTTTTTCTGACTGTCCAAACCAGAAGCTTTCGAGAAATTCTTTTTCCGAGCACGAAACTGTCCTTACAAAGGAAGTAGTTTCTTGTTTTGTAGTAATAAAATTAACTGGAACTATGAAGAACTTGAGTGAACTCGTTGTATGCGGTAGGAGCGTGGTTAGCTTGTTGTTGTTGTGTGGTTAGTTAAGCTTGGCTTGGCTGGGAGGTCAAAATATGTTGAGTAAAATGAACAGAGCAGGGAAGGGAAAGAGCTTCGGAAACGAATATCGTCTCAAAGTCTTCGCTATCTAACAGCACTGAGTATAGTCTCTTTCAGGAAGCCAATACTGTCTCAGCTAGTAGAGAAATTTCCTACATTCTATTGAATCCGACATCTCATAACCGCTATCACAACAGCCCGCCACTTGTCCGTTTGCCAAGTCAGATCAATACACCTACGTCCTCCACTTTTGTTACTTTAATGCCTCTTTTAATATTGTTCTCACCTTCCATTTCTTGGTTTTACCATCAGTTTCTTTCCTTCAGGTTTTCCCACCAAATTATTGTAGGCATTTCTGTTTTCCCCGCATACGTGCAACATGCCCCACCAGTGTCTTCCTCTTTGCCTTGACCATCCATTCATCCCTCAAAAGACGCTCCCATGCTTCTCTATCCCCAGCTTGTTTCCTCCATCCTCGTATTCCTGAGACCTGTAATGCAACCCTCTGGACGACGTCCTCCCATCTTGTTCCCCGTTTTCCCTTTGACTTGACCTCCCGAATAATATTTGGTGAGTAGTTCAAGCCATGAAACTAACGAAACTGCAAAGATACCTTCGAGGTAAATTTCGGGACACCGTATGAAATTGGACGACTATCGCTTCCTTCCACAAAACTCTCAATTCATTATTCAAGAATCATCTTGTCATTCAGTTATGTAACTTGTGGCTTATTAAAGGCGTCATCGAATAAAAGGTAGGTGAATAAATGAACAGAACACAGCGTAATTTTATTCAGCCAAGTGTCGACGTTCTTTGACAGAAGCTATGTTTTCCTTACCTTGAGATTGAAGTAATTTTACACAACTTTCTGTCTCGGATTCGCATCAGATCCTTTACAGAAAGCCTATTACAAATGGCGACGGTTAGGACACGAATATTTATGTGTTTAACCTTTCCCACCTTGCGAACAGGCCAAACTGCTTACAAACATCTATCTTTACAGTCTTACTCTTAAGTAACAGTTTATATTTATGCCATATTTTAATATTTCACGAGGCAATTTGTGGTTTTCTGTCTGTCTACCAAGATGACACAAAACACCTGTTTCATTTATAACTAATTTAAGCATCCAGATGGTCAATAAAATCTATTTTGTTCTTTGAACATTACAAGTGCTCCAATTACAAAAAGCCACAGTCAGATGCGTATGTATTGTGGAGCAAACAAGGGTCAGTTGACCCCAAGGTCACACATCTGGTGACTTGCAAACGACTATAATGACATTGGCATATTTTAATAATTCAGTTTTCTTGACAGTTTCTTATGAGTCACGTTTAGCTTGCGATGATAGAGGTCACGCTGTCAACACCGAGACACAAAAACGCAATGGCAGTGCATGTCAAGTTGGGTCATCAGGATTGCCATCTTATGAGATGTGACGTCATGTATTGTGTAGTTAAAGGTAAAGGCGTCCCTATCTGCGACATGAAGGCATATGGGGGAGAAGAGGCATAGCTCCAGTCTGTATCAAACTCAGCACTAGGTGGATGTGAGCGGTCAAATTCATGCCCCAGCCTCCTTACTCCCGGGAAAGAAAGCCGGTACCATTTGAATAGCAGGCTGGGTGGACCGCAGAGCCGGCCTCGATCAGTTGCGGAAAAGATAGACTTTGTCCCTCCCAGGATTCGAGCCCCGGATCGTCCAGCCCGGGGCATATTCACTGGATAGACTAATTCTTCTCGATTCTTCCTCGTGTTTTGTAGCTTGGTAAAGACGTTTCGGAGGAACCTGCCCTACCCATCTTCTGTCATAAAGATCGAGACAGCAAGTGGCTTCAGAACGTCGATAGCCTTCTGCCACACTACACGACGTCACGTTCCAGAAGGTTGTAGTCTTCACACTCATCGTCTGGACGGCATCACATCTCTGATCACCAAGTCACCGAAATTTGAGACATTCCTTTGAATCATCACCATGCACTGCGGCATCAGAATGATCACTTTTAACGTCATAGAAACGGAATGTCAAGTTTGGTTCCTGCTATAAGTCGGATCATCCCCTGGGGCTGTGGGTCCAGTCCGGCTTCAGCATTGCCTAACAAATGTCCAGATAACGGGCGCAGCGCTGAGCAACCTGTTATACGAGCTGGACACAATCGACCGGACAGCAAACAGAACCTCACTTCTGCACCCTGAATGTGGACGCAGCACATTTCTTGCAGCCGGTCCCAGTGTCCGCGCGGCCTGAGGCGTAGGTCTGTGGCCGCTCGCTTGCTGAGATTGTGGGTTCGAATCCCACGGACGGCATGGGCCTTTATCTGTTATGTCGTTTGTGTTGTCAGGTAGAGATCTCTGCGACGAACTGATCACTCGTCCAGAGGAGTCCTACCAACTGTGATGCGTCGTTGTGTATGATCTGGAAACCTCGTGAATGAGGAGGCCATGGTCCAATGGGGGGTTGTCGCGCCAAAAACAAATATTCCTTGCAAGATTCGCCGAGTTGACACCAGTCAGTATAGTGACCGTGGTACGAGGTGGACAGCAAAGTGTTCGAAGATCGATACCTGGAAGGGGAGTCAAGATATCTTGTCCTTCACGGCGTCTAGATCGGATCTGGAGCTCACACAGTATCCTGCTCGCGCGGTACCGGGGAATATTTTCCTGTGGTCTCCCTATAAAACTGACTGTATCTTTCGTTCATTGTTTACGACACATTCCTTTTAGTATGAAATGTCATCTGCTGAGGGAAACAGACGTGTGAGGACAAAGAAAAATGACCTACGCGATGTCACCGGAATTAGCATCATTATGTTAAAACATTTAGCTCCAATTACAAGTAAGTGTCCATTGTACGTTAGAGATGTATTACAATGTCCCTCGGCGTGGTTGGACGCACATTGTCGCTTAGACGTGCTGCACCACTTAGGTACACCCCTGTGTCCATATTAGTGTTGCTTATTAACATTCCAGTAAGAGATGGTACTCGTGTGTACCATTGTCTGTGGCGTTAAAGGACTCCATGTCTTATCTCCTGAGAATCTGTTAGTTTCGATTGGGTCTCAGAATAAGCATTAATTAAAAGCGTCGCTATGTAATCCATGAAGACGTTTGGGAGTCTGAAAGTATTGCCCCATTCATTTGTAATTTGGCATTAGATGGAGGTGAGCCGTCATCTTCATACTCTGGCCGCTGAACACCGACGATTTTCCAGAAACTTTTTAGCTTATACAGGGTTCGATGTTCTTAGAGCGGCATTGATTGTCCCTTGAATGTGAAGGCAGTTAAGTTGAATTGTCGTTATTGGAGTCAAACGCAGCGCGTTTTTTGTAAGTAAAATATTAATTATATAAGTTGGCCAAATGTTTCGACCCGTAAAAAAGTCATCTTCAGGCGAGATGATACAAAAATATACACAAATGAAGGCAACGTTATAAATGAAAGAGATCTCCCTCTTAAAAGTGTTCTCTTTCAAAGATATAGAGTGTCATGCGGTGCCTCCTAGAGTAGCTTCAGTGTTAGCGAATGTTACAGCCTCTTACATTGAAATGTAGAGGTAATATGTTGTAATGATAATGATGGGGAATCCTTTAGTCTCTTGATAAACATATATGCGTCGCTTAACGACGGGGATACATTCTGAGAAATGCGTCGTTAGGCGATTTCGTCTTTGTGCGAACGTCATAGAGTGTACTTAAACCTAGATAGTGTAGCCTACTACACACCTAGGCTATACGGTATAGTCTATTGCTCCTAGGTTACAAACCTCTACAGCATGTTTCTGTGCTGAATACTGTAGACAATTATAACACAATGGTAAGTATGATAATATTGTGTTATAATATTATAATCTTATGGGACCACCGTCGTATATGCGGTCCGTCGTTGACCGAAAAAGCGTTGTGCGGCGCATACCTGTACTGCGACGAAGTTGATGTAAGCAACACTTTGAATTTACTTCTGGAACTAGACGCTGGCTCATGCGTACATAAAACTTCGATACAGAAACCTGCTGTGAAGAATTCTTCATGTCAAGTATGTTTGTAGATTACAGAATTAGAAGGGTTTGGAGTTGCGAAGGACGTGGTGTATATATATATATATATATATATATATATATATATATATGCGGTGAAAGTTAACGTGCCACGACGAGATGACCTCTCTAAAGGCTCTAAGTGCCTTCGAAACTTCTGGAACCACTCACCCAAACGCACAACATGACATCCCAGAAGAACGGAATCCTCCATCATTTGGTTGTATTTATAATGCATATTTGTTGTGTTCTCCACGCAGTGCGGCTCAAACGTATAATGCTGCTTGTGCTCATTTAAGCACCGAGCCATAATATCGTATTGGTATAGCTCCACATGTTCTTTGTCCGGACTCTGTGTGATAGTAAGTGGTGAGCTTCAACCTCTGGGCGATTTATCCATGTGTGAAACGTTATGGGTAATCACTGGTTTGGAGGCTTGGTGGACTGCACAACTGATCTGTACCCAAGAAAGAATAGATCTCTGGTCTTTCGGTCAGAATCCAGTAGCTGTGCTGACTGAGCTACTGTATTCAGTTGTCACTCACATCATTTTTTATACCTAATGTGACATTTTTATAAGACTGCCACTCCCTAGATTCTGGCCCATTCCGTGCCCGTCTTGTAGGATCAACCAGTGGGCGGACAATTGCAATACAATGTCCTGATCTCCCAGTTCTACCCGACAGCATTGTGTCCGACGCGGGCATAACATTACACACTGGAGCTTGTTAGAGTTCTGAGCATTAAGATGATCTTATTGTGGTATATGACGCCGCGTACTTTGGTATATATGTATGGGCATCGTGAAAGCAAGCTTCAGTTTCCATCCAAATTACTACACATCTACAAAATTCCACGGTGTCATATTCTTCATATCCACTGCACATGAATATCCGATTTCACAAAATAAGAGAGTGAAGTTCCCTTGTGGTCAACAAGAAAGGAAAAAGCGCCGATAAAACACAGTTTTAATGGGGGTCTGTGTGTTACGCAGTAGGTTTACAAACTTTGCTGCATTTGAAAGTACACTTGCACACCTGAATTTTCATGTAACGGCTGGAGAATCGAGGAATCTTATTTCGATTATCGGTACGGGTAAAAGATATTTCTTTTCTTCAAAGCGTCCAGACCAGCTCTGAAGACCACCCACCCTTCTATGCAAAGATTAACGGGTCTGTTTTCTTGGGATTAATGCGGACGGGGCTTGAAGCTGATCACTCATTTCCGTCTATTGACCAAGTCAAGAAGAGTGAGCTCATGTTTTTATGGCGTGTGCAGGTACAACTTTATCTTGTAAGGACGTATATGTGATTTTTCGCAGAAAATGAATGGACGTTAGACCGGAAATACGTTGTGGTATGAATGGTTGCGGGTTAAGGTAGGTGCGGGCGGGACAGGGTTCTGCCTTCGTGAATCTCTGCTGTATCTGGTCTCCAGTTCAAAGGTTAACGGCCTTTCGCAGTGCCACAATTACTGCCTGCCTGCTTCCACGCTGGCCTAACTATGCAGAAATGGAAATGGCTGCTACCCAACATCCACTCCTACGTTTGCCAAGTGGCACCCCACATCCTGACACACATTTCATGCTTATCTTCCCTCCACTTCGTCTGGCATGTTTTCTGTTTCGTTCATTAACCAGAGGCCATAGGACAGAAGAACAGTCACAGATGATAACGTTATTTACTTCTTCTTGCAAAGATAAGTGTAGTAGTGCTGCCTTCGTCGAGCTCCAGGAAGCGCAAACTTCCAGGCGGATTCTTGTAGCTGCATGTCTTTGGTGTTGGAACACCATGTGGTCTGTGGGATATGTGCCGACATTTCGGAGGAGTTTGCTGTCCACATCAGCAGGGAGTTTCTAGGTTCCACTTAAAACGTCGGCGTTTATTTAGTAGAAAGCGAATTCAGATCAAATAGCGATGAAAAGAACAACAGCGTGTTTTGACGGGGGATGAAAACCGGTACCCATACATACAATACTACTCTAACCATAGGCGCACCCGGAATTTTTCTTCTCGGGGGGTGGGGGGGTGGGGCTGATTATGAGATTATACTTAATTTATGTTTGATTTTGAATACTGTGGTATGAAAATCATGTCAAAATTTCCGTATCGACATCTTGTTAGGTTACAGGGAAGGTTAAAACTGGAAAAGCAAAAGTCTTTATATTCGTAAAGTTTTACAGGGGTGCTGATATGTTCTTAGTCCGACCCTGGAAGGAAACAAGCTACAGCGACCAAGACTTACAACACTATACCAAGACTTACGGCGCACATACAACATGAATATATTCCTATTGTAAGTACGCCATAAGTCTTGGTATAGTGTTGTAAGTTTTGGTCGCTGTAGCTTATTTCCTTGCAGGGTCGGGCTAAGGACTTATCAGCAACCGTGTATTATATTTTTCATTATTCCATTGTACTAGTCATCAGCTTTTTTCATTGGTTGATTCAGGCTGAAGCGGATTTCACGTAAAACCTTTGGTATCATCGTGCCTACAAAATGTGTGTTTTTATTTTATTTTACTTGCCGATGGGGGGCTGCAACCCGACAGCCTCTCCCCCCCCCCACTTTGGGTGCGCAAATTACTACAGCTACCATTACTACTCATTAATGCTGTCTCTACCGAAATTTTGAATACCTAATCGTACATATTCAGTACATTTGTTCCCCGAAAGGAACCAATGGTGTGCCGGGCCTCCTATGTGGAAACCCGAACGAGAGACGGGATTCATTAAACTTCCCTCTAGAATTTTCAAGGAACTTTTCACTAGTCAGTCGTGGTAACGGATCCCTATCAGGACGTGGATTGTATTTAGCTGGCTCATAATTACAACTATTGGTTGGCTCATATGACAGCAATAGTGAACCTTTGGGTTGGGAAATTTTGAGGTTTTCAGTAGACTAAATGAAGAGAATGTACGCCGTGTAGTTGGGTAGGTTGCTAACATTGTTTCAGAAAATGTGCTGCCTCTCTCTTCAGGATAGACTCACAGTGAAGTTCGCGAACCGCGTGGTGCTGTCAGTGCATGGATAATCGGCGCGTATAGTACCCAGAAGGGCGCAGCCCCTCTGTTTTACCTCGTGGATGGTATGCACTTGATCAAAATAAGCGTAATAGGTACGATGGCACGCAGTTACGCGTTATTTCAAGGTCACTGTTGTTACTCGCTCTCAGTGCTCAAGTGATTTAAGAGTGAGGGGTGAATGAATGAATGAATGGTATTTGGGTTCGAGTCCTAACAGGCCTGATGTACCTAGGCCTTAGGACAGGCCTTTGTGCCCCATGTTCTATTACTAAATTAGAGGAGCCTTGTTCCTTTAGCAAATTTCCAGATGGCTCCTATATTTAGTTTCCGAATATCCTCAGGGTCCAAAAAGAAGGAGCCTAGATATGAGTGTCTGAGTGAAGCCAGGGCCTCACACGCACACAGAACATGAACTGAGGTTTCCTCCTCAGTACCAAACTTCCTACAAATGGGGTTATTGCTCAGGACCATGTCGCCTGAGGGTGTTGTATCCAGTAAGAAGACCAATGACAAGCCTGGATTAGAGTACCGTAAGTCTTTGTACCTTATCGTGTTTATTTAATGAACAGCTGAGCAAATGTCAGCTTCTGAAGGTCTTCTGTGATGTGTCACCATGCAGTTTAGTAGATATGTACCAATGTTTCGGAGGAACTGCCGCCTCCATCTTCAGGGTAGAATTAAATCCGTCTGTCCATTAAATACATATTCATGCTGTCCTTTTCACAAGCAAAGTAAAGGTAAGTCGATTGTTTGGCGCCCTCTTACTGACCGACACAGCAAGGCGTACGAAACACGCAAACACTACCCTGCAGCTATATCTCAAGAGGAACTTCAGAACTATTTCAGACATTTTCCCACGACTTCTGCCGTGCGGTTAGCCATCTGCGATCACTGACTTTTCTTGACGAAGGGATGTGAAAAACTAAACGCTTTTTCACTCCGCTGCATGCAGAGGATTACGATGACGTCTTGTAAATCTGATAGGTGTTCGGCCACTCCAAATACTCCCAGGATTTTGTGTAAAAATCCAAACCTCATTACCGTATTCACAGCATCCCACCACTGGAAC
>Ga0123355_10011776_pt1 | contig 13511 bp, 9 predicted proteins | sample TergutEmb28metaG_3_FD_89872 | JGI IMG/M metagenome (GOLD analysis project Ga0123355, IMG submission 89872) | Embiratermes neotenicus P1 segment gut microbial communities from Petit-Saut dam, French Guiana - Emb289 P1 | ecosystem: Host-associated > Arthropoda: Insects > Digestive system > Gut ...
ACCAGAATTAACAATAACTACACCCTCTTTAGCATTCACAGGTCCACGTTCAATAACAGCCACTTGATTATCCCAATGAGTTGAAGTGCGCTCTGGATAATCTATAAAACGATTTGCAAACCAGTTTACTTCAACAATCGTCGAATCACGGTAGAAATCACTATGCCCCCAATTATTCACATACTGCCCTGGACTAATACGGGAGAACATTTGCCCATCGTTAACAAATGCTGCAGTATCTCCTGGACGCACCAAGAATAATGGAGTTGTTTCCGAACGGGCTGCCATAATAGCCCAACCAACTCTCATCTGACTATTTGTGATTCCCCGAGATGTCCCATCATTTCCATAATGGTCATGGGATTCAACCCAAGTAACAAAGCGATCAGGGGTGCCGCCATTTACAAAGAAGTTAGTTGTATTCCAGTTTCCAAGATTACCGCGCAAAACATTATTCCGAAGATGGTAACCATAATCACATGCCGTTACACTCATTCCAGGTAGTTGTGCAATATAATCAGCATGCCAACGATGGAGAACTTCACCATACTGAAACGCATCTATACCATGATGAAAGTCAACGCGCTCATCAACAAACTGCTGAATATTTGGCCAGAAATCACTTGATACGTCTCCGTAAGGATGGGGTTCATTAGGAAGTTCAATATGTACCATTGCATCATAGCGAAATCCGATCGCGCCAGCTTCAATGATATCATCTAAAAAATCCATATACAATTCTTGTAAGTCAGGATTGCCAGTATAAAGATCCATCAACCCAAGTAATTGAGCACGCCTAGTAATCCGTCTATTGCCCCAGTCGGGATGAATATGTCGATCCCAATCTGTACCATCCCCTGTCACTGCATGGAAAAGATCAGGATCACGTAGTGATTCATCAATCTCATACCACCAACTTGTCATGTGATTTGGCACCGCATCAACAATAATACCAATCCCATGCTCCGCTGCTACTGCAGTTAGTGCTCTAAACTCAGCCTCTGTTCCCAGCATATTTCCAATTTCAAAATTAGTTGGCTGATATAACATCCACCAAGTTCCAACACGACTACGTGCTTCCGCACTCGTTGGTTGTCCACCGTGGTAGTGGGGGAATTGGAAAAGAGATGCTCCAATTGGCGAAGTTTGAATGGTGTTAAATCCAGCCGCGGCAATGTATGGTAACTCTTCTATAATGGATTCAAAAGTCATATTCCAAGCATGAAAAATATTACCTCCACTCGCTGCAGAAGGCAAATCAATATCCATTGCCTCATGTGCAACAATCTCGTCTGTTTCCTCCACTGCTGCAACAATATCTACATCATCATCGGCAACTTCTGAGGTTACTACCTCCAGTGCCTCAACCGATACATCAGTATCTGCACCTACATCGTTTGCAGCTACTGGTATTACTGGACCAAGAACACTGAAAAGCATAATGAATGCTAATGTGAAAATTAGCACCTTACGAGTGATAATCTTATTTTGAACAAATGATGGTTTATTCATTTTTAATCCTCTCCTTTTTTGTCTGCAGTGAATTCAAAAAGCAATATTTATAGTAATTTGACTTACTCTTAAAACACCTGGAATTCTATCCTAGATAATTCATTCTATAAGAATTAGTACTACTAAGAAATTTTATTCTTGAAAACACTTTTCGGATAAAATTATATAAGTTATCCATTATGAAAGCAAACGCATTTTATACGTAACCCGTTTCATGTGCACCTGTAACCGGTGTCATATTGATTCTCCTAAAATATATCAAAAAGCAATCTAGCATAAACATTAAAATATTGTGAAAGATAAAAATAGTGTCTTAATATTAATACTGGTATGGTCACATTCTCCAAAAAGGAACGTAAGGGTACAATCCTGTCGTATGTATCAAAAAGAATAAATAGTAAATAACTAATATTACTACAGAAGATATTTGCACGAATAATCTAGGAGATCTTTCCTCAATATAATTCAAAGCATTGGGATAAGCGATTAATAAAAATGGAAGAAATAGATACCCAACTCTTCCAAATTCTCTATTCACTACTGTAAGCGATAAAAATAACAAACCAAATAAAGACATTATAGTGCTTTTTTTTAGAAAAGAATTAGTAGCTTTATTGCTAAAGAAGAGAGCTACAAATGTAATTATTGTAAAAATGAAAAACATTGTCAAATTAACTGCTTGACCTCTAGTTATCATATGCTCAAATCTGTCATTAACATCAACAACAAAGTGAACAAATTGTTGGACAAATGATCTGAAAAAAATACCTAAACCTAAACCTAGGAAGGGTAATAGAATTGCAAGAAATCTTCTTTTTTCCAAATATTTCACTAAAAAAGGAACTACAAGAAAAATAAGAGAGACTTGATGTAGAAAAGACGAGATTAGAACTAAAACAAAGAAGTAGCTCTTTGTTTTTTTTCGTTCAAGTAGAATGAATGCTAAAATCAACACAGCCATCGCATTAATCTGCCTCATTAATGTAAAGGAAATAGTAAACATTTGTGTGCTACCGAAAAGAATAAAGCTTAAAAATATGTTATCAGAATATTTGTAAATTAAATAAGTAATTACAAAAATATAAGGCATCGAAAACAACAAAAGATACAAAGGTTCATTTGCTCCGAAAATTTGAGTATAAAAATAAGTAAAATATTGAAACAAGGGGTCTTTCCAATTGTCATGAATAAATTGTGTTCCAAAATGATCAATTTGTTCTAAATTCCTCAGGAAAAAAAAATAAGTATCACCCAGCCCCATCAGAGGATGTCGAGAACCTACTATTATTATTTGCATTAATCCAAATAATGCACATGAGGTTTTTTTATTCAACTTTCCAAATTTGTTCAAACTACATATAAATGCAAGAAATATGTAATTAACAATATATATAATCATTTTTACTCCCTCAATATCTGCGCTTATTATCTCTGTTCATTCGACACCTCTTTTAAAATGCGATAAACCTCTTTAACATTTTTTTCTGGTGTAAAATTTAATTGAGAATACTTATATCCATAAGATGCAATTTTATGATAGAAATCTCTATCCGAAATAACTAGTTTAATTTTCTCCTTTAGATCATTTATATTTCCTTGTTCATATAACAATCCAGTTTGATAATTAGTAATAATTTCAGGTGTCCCTCCTGTATTAGAGCCAATCATAAATAATCCACTTCTCATCCCTTCAACAGTAACACGACCAAATGTTTCGCGAATAGCACACATCAGTTCAATATCCATTTTCTCTCTTAACTTCACCATATCGCTAATTTCACCGTGAAAAGTCACATATGATGAAAGGCTTTTTACTTTTACATACCCTTGAATTTCTTTTGCATACCAATTCATATGGCTGCGTTTGGGTGAGCTTCCAATAATATGTAAATGTATATTTTTTTCGTTCTCCTCTACAAGCATTTCTATTGCCCGAATCGCATCCAGCTGACCTTTATCTGGCATCAACCTACCTGTGATAGCAACATGGTATGCATGACCATATCTCATTCTCTCAAAAGCAGGTTGCAAATTTAAAGGACTATCAACTCCATTATAAATGACAATCAACTTTTTGCTAGATACATACTCTTCATATCTTTGTTTTAAAGCCTCACTAATTAAGATCACCCTATTTGAAAGCTTGTACACTTCTTCATATCCCCATTTCCCAAACAACGGCTTCTCTGATAAAAACTCCCTAACATGTGTAATATGAGGTATGCTTAATCTCTCTGCTAAGAGTGCGCCAATAATAGGTAATCTCGTATTTGTATAAATCAAATCATATTTTGAAGACTTTAACTTACTAGAAAGATAAACTGACCAAAATTTTTCTATATAATAACCAAAGACAACTTTTGCCTTCCTCAAAAAATCTTTCCCATCATCACGAATGTTAGAGACTGCACCAAAGTATGGCACAGAAAAATGAGGGATTTTAAGTTCATCTAGTTTTTCGTTTAGTTTGCCACTTTTTCTAGGCGTCAGCACTTCACATTCAACTTTATACGAATTTTTTAATCCCTTTAATATAGTGCATAGCGAGCGATTAGCCCCACCTGAAAAATTGGAATCATGAACCACAACCAAAATTTTCATTTTTATCTCCTTGTTGCTATTATACTAAATTCTCACATCACTCTTACATCCTATTCACTGATTTGGATAACTCAGACAAATGAAGTTGTCTCACGCATTCATTCTTTATTAGTTAGTTCAACCATTTAAGCATCACGCCGCTTTACTTTAGACAAAATGCCCCTAAATAGATTTTTTTCATACTCATTCATTCCCGCTAAATACATGCATATACTATATAAAATAAAATAGGAGGAGATTTTTAAGGTTAAGGTAATAATATTGTTTTCAGAAACAAAATAATTGCCGATTGTTCCAATTAAAAACGAAACTCCAATAGGCAAAGTTATTTTCCCGATTTCCTTCCAAAAGTCCGGAATTGCTATGCGTATTTTCTTATGATAGTAGATATTAATAATAACAAAATTACCTATAACCATTGAAAATGCTATCGCAATTGCAGGTCCGAAACCATCTATGAATCTAGACAAAAATACACTTATCATTATATTTAAAACTGCAATACAAAGGTAGATTATAGAACGAACCTTATGCTTATTCTTTGCTTGTAAAATTACAATTCCCATGTTTTGAATAAGCGGCACACTTAGGGGAATCATGATAATAATAGCCATGTAGTATGCCATTATGAAATCATGGCCTATCCATATGCTGATAAAAAGCCTTCCATATAATACAAATCCACTCAGTATTAACCCTATAACTATATATTGTATTCTCCCAATTCTAATGAACATATCCGATAAATCCTTATCAGTTGCACCCATCGCGATCATTCCTGTTACTTTTGGTAAAAAAACCCCATTTATAGCCGTAGAAAAATTTTTATAATATTTAATGAGCTGAATAGCTATAGCATAAACTGCCACAGCTGTAGTTCCCGAAAAAATTCCAAGTATAAATTGACCTGATCCCCAATATGTTCGATCTACAACCACATTTAGGAAAATAAAAAATGAATATCCACTAATTTCTTTCAAAACAGTAATATCAAACTTTTGGAAAACAAATTTTATTTTTAAAGCAAAAAAGCAATACACAACATTTATCAGTAGAGAGATGACGTTTAAAACCGTAGTAACGACAACCATCGCTATGGCACCGTGCCCCAGTAGTAATAATGGGATCATAATACAAGGCATTAAAATTACCCTTATAATGTTCACTATTTTAAGAAACACAAACCTCTCATATGCTGTTATAATAGAGCGAAATATCCCAAGAATAAATGTCATTGTTAAATTGAAAATAAGGAACAATGTCATTATCCTTGCTATATATATCTGTTCATCAGAAAGAGTGGCTTGAAATAATCCTCTAATATTTGCAAATAAAACAATTCCCACAAGCATTACTAGAGCTCCCAATACCACATCAATCATAAGAAGCATACCGTTTAAGCTATATTCAGCTTCTTTATTTTGCTCTGCTCGATATTTTGCTATATAACGTATACTGGTTGTTCCAATTCCGAAGTCTAAAACAGTAAGATAGCCTACTGTAGATACCATTAGAGAATACAGTCCAAATTCTGCTTGCCCCATTGCTCGTATCATAAAGGGTGTGTATATAATACCTACTATATTAGATATAGCCAGTAGCGCATATGATAGTAGTGCGCCTGCTCTCCTTTGATTAATCACTACAATCCTCTCCTGATTACAGATTATTACCAGTATTTATCTTATAAAAATTATAATCTATAATCCTTTTCTAATTTATTCTACCTTTAGTGCTCTTTTTAAATATTTTATTCCATGATTTCTTCCTTCTTTCAAAATAATATCAACATTGTTAAAATCCATATTAAACATTATATCATCAAATTTCATTTCTGGTGTATATAAGTTTACAATCAAATCAAATTTCGTGAGCAGAGTCTCTAACCTACTACCCATATTCCCATCATTTCTTTCAAAAATCACAAAAGGTTTATGCAACATTATTGAGAAAATCCCACAATGAAATGAATCAGTAAAAATCATTTTCGCATCACGAATAGCATGAAGAAATTCATCAGGAGCTAAAATGCGATGTTCCTCATCATAAAAATCTCCCATTATATGAATTATTTCAAATGCATTGTTTTTTGCAAACTCTTTAAGTTTCTCTTGCTTTTCTTCATTATAACCTCTTATCGTATAAACAAGAATATAGCTTTTGTCTTGATATTCTTCTGTTGGTATGAGTTTTTTCCAGAATTCTCTTTTCAATAGCATAGTTGGATCCAACACTAATTCAGCTTTGCGCCCAGTTAACTTTTTGACAATTTCCACTCCTGCTTCTTCTCTGACTGAAATTTCATTAATACCCATTAAATGTCTCGAATAATACTTCTTTAATGAATTAGGTATTTCTGTAACTCCAAAACTTGCTGCATAAGAAATTCTTTTCTCTTTAGGAGCGAATACAAGAAAGTTTTTAATTTTAAACCCACTACCTGTAGGATTCCAAACTTGATCACTTCCAACAATAATCTTGTAAAATTCAGAAAAATCTGAATTCTCAGGAATCTTTATATTATTCAAATATTCATTTTGAAAATTACTAAATGCAGCTGTCTTTAACTCACGCATTTTTAAAAAGCTCGCATATTCTTCTGAAACTCCCTTCTTTGTTAATTTCTTTATAATCATAGGTAAGATCTCTTTAGGTTTTGAGAGTTTCTTGCAAATCCGATTCCAAGTATCTTTACTCTTAGATTCAGTGAAAATTAAAGTTACTGCATCAAATCCTAATTGCTTTAAAACTTGTTCCAATGCATAATTTTGCAATCTATTGCCATAATTATGCATACCATCAAGTGTTACAATGCCAACTTTTTTTAACAAATTATCCATACAATGTTTCTCCTTGTAAAACTTCAAGCCATTTGGCTACAATTGCTTCCAACGAAAAATCATTAGCTCGTTGTAGACTTTTCTGCTGGTATATTTTTCGTATATTTTCGTTATTCATAAGCTTTTCTAATTCATTAAAAAAATAATCAATATCAAACTTATCTATTAAAATTCCATATTTCCCATCATCCAAGATTTCTTTCGGTCCAGAGTTGTTAAATGAAATAACAGGCAAGCCACAACTCATTGCCTCTGTCAATGCTAAGCCAAAACCTTCCCACCTAGAAGTTGAGACAAAAACAGATCCTTCTAAATAATGATTAACTAGATCTTCACCAACAAGTGCTCCTTTCAATATGAGTTTGTCATTTAAATTGTTTTCTGTGATTAATTTTTTAAATTTTGCGATGTCCTTACCATCGCCAGCTATTCCATAATTCCAATCAGCAGGAGAGCGCTTAATTAGTTCAATTAAATAATCTAAACCTTTTGGCTCTGTATCAATCCTACTTACAAAAACAATTGTATTGTTCTTCAAATTGCTTATCTTATTTGACATAATGGTAAGGGGATTGTGAATAGCTCGTGTTTTTTTATTGTGCTTTTGGAAAAGTCGTTGATCTTCTAAAGTTAGACAAATCACTTCATCTGCTTGCTCCAACGCCATCAAATATTCCTCCAAAAAACTAGCATTATATTTTTTTATATACGTATAATATGAACTATGTTGCCAAGCAATGAATTTGATATCTGGAAATTGCTTTTTAAATCTCGGAAGCAAAGTAGTCAAAATCCCTTGACATAAAATGATAACATCATACTTCCTTTCTTTGATAACTGAAATTAAGCCTTCGATCTGATTTTGTAACATACTGGAAACATGAAATCGTTTTTTAAAAAACTTATATCGATACTTATATAATCTATGACATATCTTCTCTGTATTTCTTTTTTTTGAAGGATTTACAATTTTATTGCACAATCCAATATCTTCGTAGAAAAATATATTTTCTCCAGAAAAATCTACTAAATCAATTTCGTATTCCGTACTTAAAGATAGACCTTTAGCAATTTCAATAGCTACACGTTGTGCACCTCCAAGAGAGAAATTACTATTAACTATTCCTAACTTCATATTAAAGCTCCTCATTCGTTACCTTGATGAAAACTGCTTACAACAATAGGAAAACTGTGATATATTAGGTTGGTAGAAACCACAAAAATTCTATAACTTCATACCTGATATTATCCTTATGCGCTAATTTTTAAGAAAATATTCTTTGTACCATTTAACAAATTTCTCCAACCCCTCTTCAATAGGTGTAGTTGGTTTAAAATCAAAATCAGTCATCAAATCTGATATGTCTGCACACGTTTTATAAACATCTCCTTGTTGCATCGACAAAAATTCTTTCTTAGCTTCTTTACCAATCAGCTTTTCTAATGTTTCAATAAAATCCATCAATTTTTCAGGTTGATTATTACCAATATTGTAAATTCTATAAATAGATTGATCTGCTTTTCTTTTTGATGGACTAAGCAACACATTATTAATTCCTTGAACAATATCATCTATGTAAGTAAAATCACGATACATATCGCCATTGTTAAAAATTTCAATTACTTCATCATCTATGATTTTTTTTGTAAAACTAAAATAAGCCATATCGGGACGCCCATATGACCCATATACAGTGAAAAAACGTAATCCTGTCGTTGGAATACTATATAAATGACTATAAGTATGAGCCATTAACTCATTACTTTTTTTGGTTGCAGCATACAAACTAATAGGATTATTCACATTATCTTCTGTAGAAAATGGTGTTTTCTCTTGATTACCATACACTGAACTTGATGATGCATAGAGTAGATGTTCAACAGGGTAGAAGCGACAAGCTTCTAAGATGTTAAAAAAACCAGTAACATTGTTCTCTATGTATGCTCTAGGATTATCAAGTGAATAGCGAACACTAGCTTGTGCTGCAAGATTTACGACAATATCGGGATTATAGTTTTCAAATACACTTATAACTGTTTCAGAATCAATTAAATCACCTTTAATAAAGATAAAATTTGCATATTTTTCTAATATTTCCAAACGGCTATCCTTTAAATTGACATCATAATAATTATTCAGATTGTCGAAACCAATTATCAAAAAGCCTTGCTTCAGCAATTTTTTTGATAAATGAAAGCCAATAAAGCCAGCAGCTCCTGTAATTAAAATTTTCTTTTTTTGCATCTAATATCCCTCATATTAACTAACTACTAATATAATTTAAATCCTTTTGAATATTCATCGTTTTCAGAATAATACTATTTATGATTTTCACATCAAATTTTCCACTGCAGATTCTAAAAGATTGCTCACCCATTTCATGTACAAGATCAGGATTTTTCAAAATCCACATTAATTTCTCTTCTAAGTCCTTAACATCTTGCACATTTACAAGTAATCCATTTACACCGTCAATTACAGTTTCACGACACCCTACACTATTGGTTGTTATGATTGCTCGTCCCATCGCCATTGCCTCTAAAATAGAATGAGGAACTCCCTCACGATGATAAGACGGTAAAACCATAACGGATGCTTGTCGCAAATATGGACGGACATCATCTGCTTTCCCATGATAAATAATATCATCATTTTCGATAAAGCACTCAAGCTCATTAGTATCAATAGTTGTTGGATTGTCATCTATACCTCCTACAACATGAAAGCTTGTATTTGGATAATGCTTACGCACTTTATGTGCTGCTTGACAATATTCCCGGATACCTTTTACTTTAAGTAACCTTGCTAAAAAAACAAATGAGATTTTTTCAGGTAGCTTTTCTAACTCAAACTCATCCATATTGACTCCTGATCCAAAAATCTGTACACATTGATGATTCCTTACTAGCTTCATCCTCAAAAATTCTTCTTGATCATCAGGATTTTGAAAAAAAACATTCGTAGCTTTTTGTAAAGAAGAACGGTATAAAGGGTAAATGATCTTCTTTATAATACGTGATTTGAAAGAAATATCAGAAAACACATAACCAGCTCCAGGTATCATTGCGAATATACGCCTGCATCCTAAATTATAAGCTGCTAAAATGCCATAAATATTAGGTTTTAGATTATAGGTAAAAACAATATCAGGGGACACTTTTTTAATGTGATTTTTGTATTTTTTATATAAATTAACATCCGAAAGAGGATTTAGGCTGGTTCGCAAATACTCAATTTTATTATATGTAATACCTATTTTGACAATCTCTCCTGCATATTCATCATCAGGACCTACCGCATAGACCTCAAATCCTTCATTTACAAGCGATTTGAGCATATCATATCTGAACTTAAACAAAGTAAATGTATCATTGGCAATAACAAGGATTTTCACTAAAAAGTCTCCTTCCTAACTAAACTAATAAAAAAAAATTAAAACGTATTATCCGCCTCAAACACAACCCCAACTGTCTTACACAAAATCTTAATATCATTAACAAACGAAACATTTTCGATATAATTAATATCAAACTCAACCATCTGATCAAAGCTCAAATTATTCCGCCCACTCACTTGCCATAAACCTGTACATCCTGGCACCACAGTAAGACGTTGCTTATCATATGCAGTATACCCAGCAACCTCTCTTGGTAAAGGTGGCCTTGGTCCAACCAAACTCATATCACCTTTTAACACATTCAAAAGTTGCGGAAACTCATCAATTGAGTGCTTTCTTATAAACCGCCCAACTCTCGTTACCCGTGGATCATCCTTCATCTTAAACATCGGCCCCTCAACTTCATTGTACTTCAAAAGCTCTCCAAGCTTCTCTTCAGCATTAGAACACATTGAACGAAACTTATACATGCAGAACTCTTTGCCATCTTTCCCAACCCGAGTTTGTTTAAAAATAATCGCTTCTTTTGGAGATTCTAGCTTAATTAATATTGCAATCAAGCAGAAAAGAAGAGCAAATATTAACAATCCACAAATTGCTCCAATTATATCCATCAAACGCTTAATCACAAAATAATACCTTTCACTTGATATTGTGAAGGTTTGAGGAACTTCTTTATGTGGTGGCATATAAGTTTCATTTCTCATATCCATGTCACTCCCTTATCCCTTTGTTTCAGTGCTTTCTTGAAATACTACCGTATATTTCTACATATCCACCCCAATGATGCAAAAATCTGATACGAAAAGAATTTGGATTAAACACTGATGATATTGGCATTATAATCGCACGTTTTTTAGGACAATTTTGCAAAAATAGTATCCAATTAGCAAGATTATGAACTTTTACTATTTACGATTTTTTCGTTAAATTAGGCATCATTTCAATATTTTTTTACCAAATACGACAAAATTCGTAGCTTATACTAGTATATAACACTATCTACTTTGAAAGCAAACGCATTTTCTATGTAACCCGTTTCGCACTTATCTGTAACCGATAACATCTTTAGCTAAGGTGAAGTATAAGAATAGTCTGCTATTACAGTTATTACCTACTGTATAAATCATCGTCACCAAGTATAAGAAAATCTGTCTTGAACTGTCACTAAAGTTTATACAACATTACCAACTATGAAAGCAAACGCATTTTTTACGTAACCCGTTTCATATTTTTCTGTAACCGATGACATCTTTATTTTGTAAACAAAAAAACACGTATAGTTTCCAAAAAAAAAACACGTAACTGCAAGAAAATTTCAACACAAATCCATTTAAAAAACATACCTTGAAAAAGATATGCCTATTTATATTAATAAATCAAAATATTCCAAAAAATTTCTTTTTCGTAGGAGGCTGTGGCAATTCGACATCAATAGATTTACCCTCTATGATAAATTGAGCATTTTTCTTTAAATAACTCAACTTTCGCAGTATTACGTAAAGATTTACGTAATACTGCGAAAGTTGAGGCTTTAATTAGAAAAATTCATCAAGAAAACCCTTTATTTTCACCTGAAAAAATTTATGAACAATTATTGCTTTTAAATGTTATTGATGCACCTGCACCTAATACCATTGCCAAGTATTTAAAGACTTCGAATTTCAAGCCTAACTCCTACTGAACACATTCTTAAAAGACGACAAACATGGAAGACTTTCTTACATAATCATCGTCTTTGGTCTATGGATTTTTTTGTTGTACCAACAGCCACTTTTCAACTGCTTTATGTATTTATCGTTATTAATCATTTTCTTTTTTCGTTCTCAACTGGCAGACTTGTAAATCATGGCTGTATTTTTACCAACTGGCAAGCCTTGAAGTATAGGGGTAACAGCTTACAAACAGGAAGTTGCAATGGCTTCAATATTATCAAAAAAGAACACATCAGCAAGAGTTCCGTCGTCAAATTCTGTATTAGGATAAGCTTCAATAACTTCATAATTTCCGTTTGAATATCCATTCACTACACTATTCCAAAAGTATATTGAATTTTCATTTCGGGGATGTGCCGATAAACACCAAGTACCTTTGTGCAACTCTAAAGCCTTTAAAAATGCCTCTTTGCCAATACCTGATCTCCGATATTTGTACATCACAAAGAACTCCGAAAGAACAAAATCAACTTTTCTATCCTTAAACTCATGATAATCATTTATCATAATAAATCCCGCAAGTTTTCCAGAAACCTCTATGAAATATGCAAATCGGTTTTGACCTTCCCACCAGTAACAATCCAAGTATTGATATCCATATAATCCTAAATTATTAACATCTACTTTAGTGTATTGAGAAAATTCATAATAAAATTTTTCTAACAGATTGGCGAGGATCTCCCTTTCTCCCAACTCAACTTTTCTTAGTGTTACTTTCATTTATATTTTCACCTCTACAACTTCAAATTTGTCTTTCTAAATGACATCTCTAATCTTTTGGCATGGCAGTATTCTGTTTGTAATTATATATTTTCAGTTTTAATAACCACTATTTTAGCATTAAGATTTTCTCCTTAATTTGTTTATCATATTTAAAGCTTTTCAAGCCGTTGTCGCTCACGAAAATGTAGCCTATGATACCGAAATTACATTCTCAGTATTATAGTCATAACTAAGATTATACATTGTTTCAGGTGCTTAGCCCTGTTGGTCGGGGGCTTTCTAGCTTGTATCAGTTCAAGGACTAAAAATGCAACTCTAAATGCTCACGCACCTATATTCCTCCACTTATTGGGCGTACTCATGCTGCGAGAAAATTGCCTTATTATACAGCATTTTTATCGTGATCGCTCTGAAGATTCTTTATCTTCACTGCTTCTTGCCTTTCCAAAAATCAGTCCTCCACCCATATAATAGCACCAAATAAACAAAGAAAAACATCACAACAGTCCAACCGGGTCTATTCAAATTAGACCAAGATCTAAATATATTTAAATTGACCAACCGTAGTTCCCCATGAATAAAGAAAGAAACCACATCAGTTATAATAATAGACAGGATAACACTTAGAGCTATCTTTTCAAGACTAGCTCCACCGCCAGACAATCTAGCTCCCCTTAGAACACTGCTTAGGTCGGTTAGATTTATTTCTTCTTTTTGTTTAG
>Ga0123355_10011777_pt1 | contig 13511 bp, 8 predicted proteins | sample TergutEmb28metaG_3_FD_89872 | JGI IMG/M metagenome (GOLD analysis project Ga0123355, IMG submission 89872) | Embiratermes neotenicus P1 segment gut microbial communities from Petit-Saut dam, French Guiana - Emb289 P1 | ecosystem: Host-associated > Arthropoda: Insects > Digestive system > Gut ...
GGATCCCTTGTGATCCGAAACATGTTGGAGCAATTTTAAATATTTTTAAATATTTTATAATAATTCTAATTGTATCTACGAATTATATATTTGTGCATCTGTTGGATAATAAAGTGTTTTAATAGTTAATCCTAATTGCAAAACCCATGTAGATATTGTGAAAGTTTAAGTTCTAATGTTGTACTTTGTCAGGAATTACAGTCTGAAGACTAGACACTGGGATATACTTCTGGCAGAAATTGTAGTTGGCAAATATATATATATATACGTATATATATATATATATAAAATTAATACTTTGTGTATGTTACGAGTACAAAGGTCTGCTTACTGCTTACAGTTTTAGCACGTGCTCTAACAAAAGAAGGGACTTGGGAAATTTAATGACTTTACGGGGTTACGTGCTACAGCCTGGACTAAAATTCACATCCCTTTTAATATATTTCCTGGCGGGCTTGCAAGCACAGAGAAGTTCATCGTTGAGAGAGGTTTCAGTAGTTACCCTCAGTCTGTCTCGGCAAATTCCTGATTAATTACACAAAACTGTGTCGTCATTTAACCAACGTCTTTACAGTTCGTGAACGTCCATAAATATTCTACAAAACAAATAAAAAGTTAAAAGTCACGAAGATGCAAGTTTTCTGGTATACGACGCCGCATACATTTAGTGAGGCTTCTGAGGATCTCCCTGCCTTCATCTTTACTGTCCCAGAAATACAATAGGACTTCCACAGTCAAGGATATTTCATTTTGCCCTCTTGGACTTTTTAGACCCTGCAGATGGAGGTAGATATTTACTCCGAAATGTCGGTAAACCAATCTACACGGCATCATATGCCGGAAGGTTTGAATATTCATTGAAACGACTGTAAGAACCTCAAATCTCAAACAAAATTTCATGTTCGCCCAGTGCTCTTCATATCGCGAACGAGTCTGAAGTTAAGTTTTAAGAAACATCGAGGTTTATTTTGCGTGCCTTTTAAAGTTCACTTCGCTGACATTTCAGGATGAGCAGCGTGGTTCCGGGTGACCGGTGTGCGGTGTGTGAAGGCACCGTATCGGTTTTGTGTTCTCAGTGCGGGACCGTGGGCTACTGTGGGCCACAGCACCAGAAGAACCACTGGCCCGAGCACAAAATGCTTTGCACTCCATACTGCATTCAACGTTCTGAAATGCTTGGCAGGTATTAAAAATGCAATTTATTTTAAATCAACTTCTGAAAGCAAAGATCGATATCACGTCTTTCCCGACAGTCTTAATTGACGAAAGATGTTTTACATTACATTCGATACCGCCGTAGTTTGTAATCCAACCAACAAAACAACATTTTAACACAACTCGACTAAGCCATCAGTTATCCAATAGAAGTGATTGGTATTTTGCACAGAGTCTACGGGCTAGGGCTAAGAAACTGATGAGACACCAGTCACGTCTATTACTGTACAAAACTGTCATAATTTTTGAAACTTCAACCATTTATCTAGCATACCTTCTAATTCGGGTGGTATGCAGTCCAACACAACTATGTCAAAAAGGTGTATATTGACTAAATAATAGTCAATATACACCTTTTTGACATAGTTGTGTTGGACTGCATACCACCCGAATTTATCGCACACACAACGGGGATGACTCACTTCCTAGATACCTTCTAATACTCTTCTACGAGGTTCTGACGATGGTATTTCACAACTACATTCATTAACTGTACGGACTTTTCCTATCCTGTGATACATTGAAAGTAACATAATTACTATAATACCCAGTTTCGGGGACAGGATCGGTCTCCGACTTCAGGTATAATGTTACATAATAAAAATTCCCATACTTCTTTAATACAAGTTAGACCCAAATCAGCAAACATACGTAGCATCTTAGAGGCAGTATAAAAACGACGTAAAGGCAAAACTCAGAGTGCACCCTGTGCTGGTTGTCGCAAACTAGCTGCAGATGTTCTGTTATGGTGCAAAGAGGACTTGCTCTTCATCTTCATCTGTTTCTCTATAAATAACTGGCTGAGCAGGTCGTAGTCTCTCTTCAGTAGCTGCCAGCCATTCATCTAGCCAAGAAACAATCTTCCCTTCTTAGAGGCGGGAGGTTCATTATCTTCTCACAAGTGCCAGTTACTACACGCCATTCTCAGCCGGATGTATCCTGTCTACACGTTCACTTTACATCTTTACATCTGCTGCAATATTAATCCCCCATCGATAGTTACATTTCAAAATAATGCATTATTCCATTCGGGGTTTCCGACTAAATATTTACGCGCTTCTAAAATCTCGCATGACTATTCAGTGCCACGCCCGTCTCATAATTCTTTAAACTAACATTCTAAAACCTGGCAAATCATAATGTTGTGAGGCACACGTCACATATTACGTCATAGTTCTGGGATCCACCCAGCATTCTATTCAATGAGTACTGGGGTTCTTTCCCGGGGGGTAAAGCGAGTGAGGCGACATTTTACTACTCACGTGCTTCTAGTCTCCATAGGAGCATTCGTGGGGTGAACAGAGACTTTAACTTTGAACAAGCTACATAATAGGTTTCGACCCAAAGCAGCATTTTGTTTTTTACTTTTGTGTTTTTACCATTATGATGTTTTCACCTTTATATTCCTCTTATTTTGTAAACCACAATGTAAGGATATAATGCTTCAAGTCATTACTTAGGTCCAACGTTCATATGTCTTGCAGACAAATAATAATAGAGGACAAAAAAGACTTTGTATGTCACAAATTTTTATCTGTCATTTTTGCGATGAACACGGCCGACTTCACTAAAATCGGCTTATTTCTTACTTCTAAGGTAATTGGTTTCATTGAATTTATCCATTGTCTGGCGATTTTCAAGTAATAAATAAACTATTACGTTCCCGAGACAGAATCGGTCCCCATTCTTAGACCAAAATACTGGGACCTTGCCAGCTGGAACCAATAGGCACAGCTTCTCTCAACCTCTGGGCGATCACTGTCACACAAAAGTCCCCGAACCGTAGTGCCATGTTTATTTTTTATGACCCTTAAAACACCAGACGATGGACAATCCCGGGAAACTAATGATCTTAAAGGTGATATATCGTCGTCAGAATCTTACCGAATTGTATTATTTATTCTTACATGTTATCGAAAAAAAAAAAACGTAAAATTTGTTATGCTGTGTAATATGTGTTGAATAACTACGAAGCACATACCTCGCGCTTTTGATCCATTTAACTTAGACAACATGGGATTTATCAGACGGTAACGTCAGCTCAGGGAGAGTGAAAGTAATTTAAGTATAAACTGTAACTGTCTTCTACGCAGAGTCGTAAGTCACTAAATTAGAACAGCCCTTTCTTATTTGGAGCGGATATCCGAACAGCGGACTGCCGCGCTATCTTAAGAGTACAATTGACCGTGTAAACACACGTGTAGCAATCGTTGCAGTTCCATTTGAACTCAATAGATGGAGGTATTAGAAACTAGAATTAGTCAAATCAGTAACTGAAAATCGACTTATGAACGCCACTAACTGAATCACTGTTACGTAAACATTACTTCAGACCATGACGATCGATATGTTGGCTGTCAAGCAGGCGCCGAGGACGAATGCTAGAAGACATCGACGTCATTCATTGCTACTATTGTCGAGAATCCCCTTATTCTACGTTCTTTTAAACATTTTTCTAATATTGACATTGACATCCATATCGCAACAGCTTATGTTGGAAAAGAATATAACAGGATTGCATATAGTGAAGAACTGAAGTCATCGCTACCATCAGACATTTCATGCTTCACTCTGTAGATTTTAGATATTGGCGATTTTTAAATAAATCCTTCATAGAGAATAACACATGTACACGCATTTCATGAATATCTACTACGTCTTTTACGTAAGGTTCCCATGTATCAGAAGATTGTCCAAACGTTTATTTACAATTTTCACAGTCGTACTGTGTATCGTGATCTTATCAGAGTTTTTTTATTCATCAGCTAATGCATAAGTGATTGTCTTAAAACAATATTAAAGTTTACATTAAAATAGCTCCGACATGTTTCGGTGCAGTCACACCGTCCTCAGGGAGCGTATTATTCGTGCTTGATTAAGTCACACTTGTTAAAGTTGCCAATTATGCTACATCGGTGTGTGATTAATTCGGTAGTGATGTGGCTGCATATATTAGTAGGTCCTTGTTGTTGTGTGTGTGTGTTGCCATGTCTACTGCCGAACAGTGCAACATATATACATACACACCATCATGCAGCCACATCACCACCGAATTAATCACACACCGACCTACCATAACTGGCCATTTTAACAAATGTAACTTTAGCAAGCACGAATAATACGCTCCCTGAGAATGGTGTTAATGTAAATTTTAATATTGTTTTAAGACAATCACTTGTGCATTAGTTGGTGAATAAAAAATTTTGATTTATTTAAAAGTTGAGTAAGGTAAACATTAAAACAAATGGAAGGAATGAAAATTACAAATATCGATATTTGTATAACAGAATTGTCTTTCCTAAGAGGGGACTGTAAATGATTGAAAGTGATTTGACACAGTGTGAAGAAAACTGTGTTCTTGTGCACGTCATTAAGGCCTGTAGAGGGAGTGCAGGTACAAATCAACTGTTTCTTAACATCGCACGTAGTGGTCAGCTTCGTGCCCCCGTCGCCCCAGTGTCCACTGAAAAGATAATGAGTGGGCCCCAGGGTCAGTACGAGCGCTATAAAAAAAAAAAATCTCTTGCCCCTACTGGGAATTAAACTCCAAAACGTTCAGTCCATAGCCTATAGTAAGTTCAATTTAAACTTGTAAAAAGACATTGAAAATGAATATAAAAGTTTATTTAGGGCCTTAAAAAAGGTGCATTTAAATTAACCGAACTAAACGAAAATTTTTCTCTACAAAAAGTGTGTTGTGTCCAAATCTGATATTGTTACTTGCGAAATGGCTGGCTGTCGTTACGATTATGCTGAATTAATAGGCACTTCGCGACATTATTTTCCGACCCGCTCCTGACAAGTATTTTATTGAAAATTACTACCAAGACGGAAAATATCCGAACAGCAAATAAAAATTTCATCTTTCACACAGATATTTGGTGGCATCACGTGACATCAAAGCAGGAGAAGCAATCCTGAAGGAAAAACCCCTCGTGATGGGTCCTCGAGTGGACTCTGCCCCAGTTTGTCTGGCTTGCTACCAGCCGCTGCCCCAACACCAGCAACCCCGCTGTTCGGCATGTCTGGTGGCTCCAGTCTGCGGCGTTCACTGTGAGCGCAACGGTGATCACAGCAGTGTCGAGTGTAACATTCTGAAGGAAGCAGCCAAGAAGGATTCACTGACTCTGGCAGACAACAGTCAGATTATACTGCCTCTACGATGCTTACTGCAACTGCGGAATTCACCTACAGATCCCAAGTGGGTTTCATTCTTGGAAATGGAGTCTCACGTTGGCAAAAGGAGGGACACCCTCATCTGGAGGGATCACCAACTTAATGTAGTAGATGTAAGAGAAAAGTCTCCTTCCAGGATTGTTTCCTTGTTTATTTAAAGGCATTGTGTAAACTTCATAAGCTATTGATCCTCCCTACAAAGTCAATGGCATACCGATTAAGGATGATGTATTTAAGCAGAATGTGAGTGATCATCCTCGATTTTACGGTGCCAGTCCAGCAATTTCTAAGGGCACTGTGGAAACTACCAAACATGGTACACCAGATATGTAACAAAACGACTATTATTTCAGGCAAGTTCGTAATAAACATTAAAATATCGAGAAACAACTATCAAAGTAGCAGATCAGCGCACAAAGTTGGTAACGAAATATAAGAAGCTGCGGAACGGTTTTAAACACTTTATCACATTCGCCTGACCACTTAAGTGGTAGCACATTTATCTCACATACCATCATCGGAAGTTCAAATATTACAACAGATAATTCATTTTGCTGAACAGGTAGAAAGATATTAAATCTGTCCCTGTCTACGCCAGGAAGGCATGAAGGCGAAGCAGAGGTATAGCTCAACTCATTCTTAAAATAGACATGAGATAGAAGTGAGCAGTTAACTTCAGGCTTCGGCCATTTCACCCCCGGAAAAGAATTCCGGTAGCCACTAAATAAGAGGCTTGGTTGGCCCAAAGCCGGTCTAAACTTTGTGGAGAAGATAAAATATTTTTTTCTTCTAATGAAATTAGAGCCCGGAGACGTCCAGCCTATAGCGTAGTAGGCTGAGGATACAAGATATTACAATTTTAAAATTACTCTGCCTTTTATGAGTGAGTAGTTAAGAACAAGTGTTTCAGAACATCGACATTAATGTGTTCGCTCCGTGATACATCAATGGTATAGTAAGCCAGAGCTTATGCGTTCGAACCTCATAGGTAACACTTCGTTTTGACGAAGAAATAACAAACAATTGACAATACTTACTATTTATTTATATATATTTATTTATGTTTACCACTACGTAGCAGTTTTAATCGCCCGACCTCTATGTCCAGTAAAGTAATCACCTGATTATAAAATATGCATTATTAACCCTTTAAAGCCTACTGGTTACGTGATGCATCAACAGGTTTAGCATTCAACAATTGTACACTCTGCCCACACAGTGCAGTAACGTGTTTTGTGTGGATCTCAGAACAAACAGCGAATTTTTCCACTTACAACAGAATCTCATTGGTTTGTACAGCCGAGATGAAAAGTGTTTACTGCGCGGTACGAAATGGTCTTTAAATAAAGCAATCTGTCATTCGTCTGTAAAGGGTTAAAGAGCAGTATCATTAAATCTGCAAAAATGGTATATCATGTTCCATCTGAGATTAAGGTTTTGTTATTAAAGTCAAACAGACTTTACAGTTGATTATTATTATCCTTTGAAGAATTAAGACGGACGAAAGAAAAGAAGTTGTGGGCGAAGTAAGAGGCGTTACTATCATTACGGAGATAGAGGCAGAATATTTACTGCTTTGAGCTTTCCTATGCCGTGCCCGCTCATCCTTCTGGTACAGGCAGGTTGGAAGCAAGGCGGAACTTTGGTTAAATTAAAGATGGCAGAGCGATAGGAAGTGAACTGTTTGAGAACGCAGCAAAGGAAAAAAACTAAACAGTTAGTGTATTTGGGCTAAGTTTTGAATTTCGTTGAATGTTTTTATATGGAATGCTGAATTATGATGTAATTTGGTAACACTGGGAGAAATGCGTTTGGGCGGAAATTCTGAAGTTAACTTTGGGAGGGCTGCACAAAAAAACATTACATTAAACACCTCCGCCCCCAACTCAGTTCTCATATCATAAAAGATTTCGTCATATGATTAATCTGCGTTGTACAAACACACGCACAAACACACATTCAATTCATATCTCATGCCGAACACCGTGTTTCCATAAAAAAATCCGGGAATGCTGAACTAAGAAAATATCGCGGTTTATCCTGAGAATTATCGGAGCACATAAATGCATTGTGTGGGAAAAATATGAGTTTTTTTTTAATAAAACCTGGCGGCTTTAAAGGGCTAACTGCTCTAAGCCGTTTTGCATTCAAATACTTGTGACAATTATCTTTCGTCCTTAACGGTCACTATATTCCTTATGTCACAAAATATTTGACTACAAATGCTTTTAATAAAAATAAATTGCCCTTAGTAATATATTAATTCAGAAACTATTCCGTAAGATTTAAATGTAAAAATTGTGGGGTTCTCTAAAAATATGTAAGCCAAGGAAGGGCTGAAAAATCAAACTGTAAGATACTCGATCAAAACAAACCGTATTTTCTGAAGTAACTCAGACACAAATGTAAGAAAGTTGAGGAGAGAATCACTCATATGTAAAATTACGACTGTATTTATAAGTTTTCAAGTAATCTGTAGTTACTCCATTAAAAGAGTTGCCTTCTGTGAGGTTCGAACTCACGACCCCTGGTTTACAAGACCAGTGCTCTGCCTCTGAGCTAAGAAGGCCACACTGCCAACACCTTCTTATATTTGCAAACCTGCGGCATCATCCTATCCACGTAAATATCTACCCTCGTAATTTCATAACTAATATACGAGTTTCATGAAATTCTGTACAAACGCCATTTGTCTAGCGAACACCATATATGCGTACTCTAACATTTCCTACTCTCAGTAACACAAAAATGACGACTACGTGGAAGTGACACCAACCCCACTTAATTATTTCGAGTATAACTGTAAAATTGCTCACGTAACATTTCCACAGAAGTAAACGAACGATATTGCGTTCTCTTATCCTTTAATCTGGTGGTGATGTCATGAATCTCTAGAAATGGGGATGTGAAACTTTAGCTGGCAGTAGATTATAAACATAACAAAAATGCTCTACAAATCACATTTACACGTGAACATCTAGAAATATGGTGACGAAGCAGCATTATGAAATAATAACCGACAAAATAAAGTAGTCGGGATCGGCGTAAGTTTGCGATTGAGAATAAATATTTATAGCCAAATTACATAACCGTTAATTTAAAGTGCTTTTGAAACTCACCACAAAGTTTGATATATGTGAAAAATGGCAGGTGTCAATATTTCTTCGTACATCTCCACCTTAGGATTGTCAGCAGCTGTTTTTTCAGCTGAAACATACAGAATGCAGTAGAACCAGAAAACAAAATCACTGTAACCAGCTGTGTAATAACAACCCGAACATTATAGACAAATGTCTTAGACTATTAGTGCCGAATGATGTGGGCAGAATAAGCAGATAATAAATATGTACTACTTGCTGCATAAAATATATCGTCAAAATGACTGCTGGTTATTAACGAAGGTTTCGCATTCTCTGTAACTATTGTAAAGAGTAAATAAGTGGCAATTTACGGATTCATTTTACATGGAACACTGGCTTATTTGTGAAATCGCTCTTGAACTGTGCTTCTAGCTTTTGACATAACGGTCTTTACATATAAAGTGGCCTTCAGTGAAATGTACAGTCCAATATTTGTTAGAAATTCGGAGCTTGTCATATGCGTCGAACGTACAGCCACGTATAATACAACAACTAACTACCTAAATAATTCCTTTTTCTAAGAAAGGAGAGTCCTTAATGTTACGCAAGGCAGTAAAAATAGTAACCACTAGACTTTATGAGCTTCAAGTAAAATATGGAAATGTCTGGTTAGTGTTTTGAGTGGCTTGGAGGAAATTTGGGTTTTGAAAGACACCGTGTGATTAAAAAATGTCCAGTACTGATTCACGAACAGGGAAACAAACGGACAATATACAGGCTTATAGCAGTAATAAATTAGAAAGTAACTTTACCCTTGTGGAAGCCGTACAGTTGTATGGGGGAGTAAATTTATAGCTCCATCCATTCTTGACAACGGTGCTAAATGGAAGTGAGTAGTCACCTTCACGCACTAGTCACCTGGCTCCCGGCCAAATAACCTCCTGTACCGATTAAATAGGCAATGTAGGCCTCAGAGCTGGTCTGGACGGTTTGGGAAAGAGGTAGTTCCTTTTCCTTGCCGGGAATCGAAGAATTACTCCTCGGACTTCCAGCCCGTACCTACTGACGCTACCGCATAAGCTATCCCGGCTCTCCGTTTACAGCAATTATTATTGCATTTCACACTTTTCATATCGGCTTTCAATAACTTCGAAATAAGCTCAAACAAAGCAGTCCATTCTGAACACGACGCAGCTAGTCACGAAGCTGAAGAATGCACTTCATTTTTTTCAGGTATAAATGATTTGGAAAATTGTATGAATTGAATTCATGCCTATTCCTAAATTTATTTCAGATTAGCATCTTAAACACTGCAACGTCGTCACATGCGTAAAGATAACAAACACCCTTGAGGTTAAGCTGCAGCTATAAATAAGTTTGCCTGGGCATATTTACTCAGTTTTCTTGCTGTAATGACGCTCTTATCTCTTGTTATATTACAAGTAGTTTATTCATTGCGGAATTTTACTACAAATAGAATGCTGGTGTTTTAAATATGTCATATCGAAACTATTACATAAACGAAATAATACCTCACGCTGGTCCCTCAAACAAGTGTCATTCTTCGCATCCCAACACTAAGAAGTTTGCAACTGTAGCTTCATCATTTTCTTCTGCCTCTGCCAAGTTACAAGCTTTAATAATTACCAACCGAAACAGGTCGAGTGTTTAAAGTATCTGCTTCGCTTCTGGGAGATCCTCGGCTTATATATCGATTCGAGAACTGGGTATCTAGAATCGAATCTTTTATGTTTTTCTCCAGGCAAACGCCGGGGTAATACCTTAAAATGGGGCCACAGTCGCTTCCAGTCACATCCATTGCAATTCACTAATCACCCTGTCAACCGAAGCTATATGGCCTGAACTACTTACAGGGTTTAAAACGAACCACAACCAAACAAAACATAATTAATTTAACAGCAAGAAGGAAAAATATTTTTGACCTAGAGAATAAACATATCTCTGTGGATTATTTGAAGTGAACGGTCTCTTCTAAGGTAAACTTCACAACCCCTGGTTTAAAACACATATGCTCTACCGCTGAGCTAGCAAAGCTAAAAGAACTTCCTTTCTATCTTTAAGAAAAAAAGGGCACTACAGATAACTTGACTGGTAGTTTGTAACTGATATATAAATATAATTTTCTTTTCTTGGACTGAAATTTACGACCTATGGTTTGGAATATTTGTGCTGTTCTGCGGTGGGATTCTTATAGTACTTGGGGAAACGTAACACAGTTCAGCAGTTGATTTTTTTTTAATTATTGGAATAATACAAATTTCTTCGTGCAGCTTTCAAACTAACTATACCACATTTAGAATAGAAATGTCGTACCTAAGGATTGCAGAGGCCAATCACGTTATTAACTTCCTGAAGTCAATGTATATTTTACCATATTCTCCCGTCATTTCTATTGTTTCCAGCTACCATATAAGTGTGCACAACCCCGAACCTGCATTTTAATAATTTCCTTTATCAAATATGTTAGCCATTCGCCAGGGGATTTCTACTGAAAAGGAGTGTCTACGTCGTGCAGAACAAGAACGCCTAATTCAATCTGAACGGGGCATACATAATCCTGATAATTTTTACTGAATAGGTCTTTAATAGGAAAGCCAAATCAAAGAAAATGTGATGAGAGGAGTAAGTAGCACTCAAGGGACATAAGAGAAACCATAACAAATTCAGTTGGAATACATAAAGGGAACCGAGTAAATGAGGAGTCTAGACGTAGATGGGAAAATATTGTTGATATGAATCTTCAACAAATAGAATATGAGGGTTTGGACTGGATTCATGCGGCTGAGGGTGTGGATATGTGATGGCCTCTTGTGCTGAATATTCTGGCTCCGTACAGGCGAGTAATATCTTCAGCGGCTAGGCAACTATTACCGTCCCAAGAAGGCCTCTGCTCCGTGGAGTTAATTAGGTAGCTACTGTAAGATTAGACCTTTAGACGACGGCCCGGTCGTCTTCCCAAATGACGGAAAACAACAACATTTACTGAAACGTCAGAACATTTCTGCCAGACGGCATGGCCTTACTTTCCATAAGACGACAACCTTCAGACTTAGCCACTGTATTAGTGGTGCAGACTCTAATAAGGTCGCTGATTTTACTGAGATAATGGCTGTGCCACTGACACATAGCTGTTATATGCCAAATGGTTTTATTCAGGTGCTCCGGGAGAATGGTCTACTCACTTCGATGGAAGACGCAGAATTCGTGCAGAAAATATGCGGAATTCTGGACGTGAACAGTTTCGAATTTCGAGGTCCGCCATCAAAATCAGGAGAGACGGAGGTGTTGAGAGGAATATACCGGAGGGCCGCACTCATGGCCCACGACTGTGTCGCCAATACTCACCTGGCTGTGGGCGATGACTTTGAGATGTCCATTCACGCCAGTGTGCCAATACCACTAGGGCATCCCATTTACTTCAATTACACAAGTGCTATGCAGGTATGTTATTAATGGTTATGTGCGAATTCTAAAAAGCGAATGACGAATGCTACGTTTCCACTTGCGCATTTTTTGATCTCAATTAGCACCACTCAGAAAAAGAATATTGAAGAAAACTTCACAATCACATTCTTTGTGGCCTAAAATAATACAATAAGTAAAATCTTTGTGAATGCGCAAGACTTCTTTACATTTTAAACAATTTTGTTCCCCACAAAGTTAGGCATAGTACGAGTGTGTGTTTCAGTCAATTTGCATCGCGGAAGCAGTAACCGATCTTTAATCTCATTTTTACGGTTTTATAATTTTTGAAAAAATGGACGACTTTAACGTGGTCTGATATGTGAGCGTTCATGGTGCGGGGCTCAGGGTTTACAAAATTTAAATATCAGCATAAGTTGTTCATAACTAATTGGTTACTCGTGCTCTTGTTTCTTCTAGGGAACCTGGGATAGACAAATGCATCTGCGAGAGGGCAAATATTTTGATTGCACCTGCAGAAGATGCTCTGACCCCACTGAACTCGGGACGCACATGAGCTCTCTCCGGTGCCCTCGCTGTTATGAAGGTTTCATCATACCAACAAATCCTACGCGAACTGTAACTCTAAAACAAGGATCACAACACGCGAAGACTGTTTCAGCGGATAACTGCTGGGAATGTAACAAATGTAAACACCGATACCAATCGAACCTCATAAGAACGACAGTATCACTGGCGCGGTCTTTACTTAACGACGTCAGTATGAGTGACATCCGGGCTACGGAAGGTCTTTTAAGCCGATTGTTAAGAACATTTCCAGCACAGCATTTTGTGATGTTAGAACTGAAACAAACCTTAGTGGCAGCATATCGTGACATGATTCTTCGAGATCCGAATCCGACAAGAAAGATTTTAAATAGAAAGACTGAACTCTGTCGAGATATGTTACCAGTGCTTCAAGTGGTTGAACCAGGAATTTCGAGGCTACGAGGTAGGACTATTTTATCACCTTCCTTTTCAATTACACTTCATGTCCGTGAGCATTTATCAGATCCTCCCTCCATGCTCATACGTCAATATTTAAAACTCCTACTTTACATTAGTGCCTATGCCATTTTATCAAAACATACTAGGAACCAGGGAATAGGAGCTCAGGGATACAGGACAAAGTGATTTTAATTTACTTGATATATCGGCCTACGTTTCGTTCAAAACGAGTATTAAAAACCTTCGTCAATTGTGGTAGCGCATTATTTCATCCTAAATAATTGTAATTTATATATGTCAATGCCATTGGTACCATAAGCAAGTGTATTCACAGCACCACACACGCTGAATATGTCACCCTACTGTAATTTCAGCGTTACAACAAGATATTTCGCTTTCTCTTTCTCAGACTTTAAACCAAAAAGCTTTTGGCTGTTACGTCGACATACCGCAGACGATCCCAAGATTTTTCTTTGTGTGTGTGTGTGTGTGGGGGGGGGGGGGGGGGGGTGTGAAAGATAGGGGGTAAAAAATTATTGGTTTTGTTTTTAAAAGACGGGAAAAAAAATATAAAAAAAATACAAAAGCACAAAAAAAGATAATGTATAA
>Ga0123355_10011778_pt1 | contig 13510 bp, 10 predicted proteins | sample TergutEmb28metaG_3_FD_89872 | JGI IMG/M metagenome (GOLD analysis project Ga0123355, IMG submission 89872) | Embiratermes neotenicus P1 segment gut microbial communities from Petit-Saut dam, French Guiana - Emb289 P1 | ecosystem: Host-associated > Arthropoda: Insects > Digestive system > Gut ...
AATTGGTTCGCGAAATATTTACGTTTTTCGAAAAGCATGCACAGAATTTAAATGCCCGCTCAGAAAAATTCGGCGAGCTGGGACTTACAGCTGGGATTTAATTCGGTACGCTAAAGGTTAATGTCAATATATGTAGATATGGAAAGATGACACAAACAAAACACATATGCAACAAGAACACATGTGGTGCTTTCACATAACCATGGCAGCCAACAACCTGGGTAACATGATAGCAAAGGTAACCATTGTAATACTGGTAACTTGGTAATCAAAGTAACCATCATAACCAGAAAATCACTGGTACTGTCAGTAGCCATGGCAGCCACACAAACACTGTTAAACTTGGCAGCACAGGCATCCATGGTAATGTTAGTAAATAAAATAAATCTAAATTCATGTACATTGTCCTGTAAGGTGCCCGTTATTTTAATGTCAATCAAACTTTTCAGTAACACCCCCTTCCCAATAAAATAAAATTCCAAGAAAACGCAAGCATCAGGAGCTGAGCTATTCCAAGATGTTGTGCACAGATGAAAAGCTAACACTCAATTTTCATAACCTTGAAAATACAGCTTTTTTTTTTTTTTAAATTTCCCATGTATATTTCATTCTGTAGCTGCAGCCCTCTTTTCCTTTTCATGACATATACTCCTTCACACAAAACACAATAAATTCTACAGACCGTATACTCCAAATCATCCATGCTAACAAAGGGAAAAAAGATCAATCAAAAACATAATCTGCTTTCTGGCTATTTTATCTGTGATTCATACAATATCCACTGTACAGCTGCAATAAATGAAACATACTACAATGCAATGAAAGTGACACTGGCTGGTTGATGGAGCAAAATACACACTTGGAGAAAGCACAAGGTCCCACAGCTGTACCTTGGTTCAACCACAAGAAAGGATTAGCAACATTCACATGTGTGCCCCTAATCTGCCTCAGGAAAGTATTGCCATTATATTTACAATAAAATCTGACTTTCTTTTGGTTACAAAACTGTACGTACTTTGTATGAAGCAGTACTTGTCACGAAAAGGCCATCTATAATAACAGCAGAATTCTGCAACTGCAAGCCAGACCAAATTTTTCACAACCCATACTTCCTCAGTCACTCTTATTATTTGTCCTGCACTGTGAGACAGGCACAGTACATCTTGGTATACCTACTGCTGTTTTACTGGTCCATACATCAGAAAATACACAGAATCACTCCTTGGAAAGTGGTCTCCCCTTACAAAAGTCTAAAATTTCTTTTACAATTCGTGCCAGAAGATACTGTACTGTAAAGCTACAGATATCATGGTGACAGTGACATGCACACAATTTAGTTAGCAGAGACCGATTAGATCATTTCTTGAATAAAATGCATCCAAGAAAATTTACTGAATTACAACATGAATAAGCAAGTATATCTCAGATGCCCAAACCTTGTAACATGCACCAGCTACATGTGCACAGCAGTCTGAAAACATATTTTACCACTACCGGGCAGGTGTATTTGTCAGGGCCAATCTAGTGCCAACAGCATTACACAACAATGATTTATCACATGGAGAAATTCTCAGCACTCACGAAAAACAAACTGTTTATCATATCCATTCCTACTTACGTCCTACTTATGTACAACAAACAGTTAAACCTTCTGCTACTGGCCTTGACTGTCAAATGGCACCAAAACATCATAATATGACCTCTTTCTCTGGACTTCCAATTTGTCTTCTACAGAAGTAGATGCATCATATCCCCGAGCATATGAAAATATGACTTCAGCACTGTGGGCTTGTTAGCTGACACAGACTATTTCTGCACTGATGCCTGAGCAGCTTGATCAGGCATACACTTATTAGTCATCTCAGCACTTCTGAGGCTTTCAATAAACTGAGATTCTAGTGGATGCAGGATTTATATGTGACACTTCCATGAGAAGATTCCCAAGTCCCAGGACACAAAATAAAATACTTCCTGTATTTCTACACCTATAACAAAATACTCTCTTGGGAAGTCAAATACCTATCACACTTTCAGAGTCACTATTCCAATGTCATCTCTGATCAGTTCTTTGGTTACTTTAGTTCTTCCAACTGTTGAACTGTGTATACCATTTAATGAAGGCCTTACATAACTACATTCAGTAATACTTACCACATGAAATTATATATTTCTGAGACAGGCAAACTTCCTGTCTTGCTGTTCTTTAGAGCCATTGCAATAAGACAGGAATAGGAATATGCAGGCTTTGGATATGGTCTCTCATCATAATCCACATCAGTAGCAAAATTTTTTGTATTATTGTTTAAATGTGGTTGTCTCTTATGGCTGCTTTGTTGAGGATGAGACACAGTTTTTACACTGCTCACTTGAATAGGTGTTAAGTGTTTCTGTTGGGATGTTTTTGTACTACTGTTTATTACTGGGACGGTTTTTATCAACGATGAGGAAAGTCCACTACTATCTGAGGTGCTCACATGACTCAACTGTGAAGATGACGTTGCATTTGACATCTTTATTGTAGTAGATGCTTGCTGACGAGACTGAGTTGGCGAGCTACTACACGAAGCTGTTGTGGTTAGTGTTCTTACATACTTTGATGTATTTTCAACTTTCGATGAAGTGTCTGAAGGAGAAAACGATGTCTGTTCTTCAACAGGAGATAAAGACGATGCAGAGGATGAAGATGTAACTAATAAATTTGAACTTGAACTGTTACATGCATTTGTAAATGCTGACGTTGGTGGAACAGTGACCAACGTCATTGGCATTACACTGCTGGGGCTCACCATCATGGCAGCTGCATCACTACCCACAAAATCCAAGTTAAAATTTGAATTTGAAGAATTGCTGTTTCCACTGTGAAGGCAACCATTGCTTGTGAACCACATAGTCATGTCACCAGGTCCACCTAAAGCTTCATCTAAATCAAGCGGTGGTAACTCACTAAGAGACAGACTTAAATCTGTGCCTGCTAACACACTATCTATTTCTGTCTTTATATCACAATCTAACATTTCTTGTAATGACAGTGTGTCCTGTGTGCTTAGGTAGAGATCCATCTTGAGATTCCACTGCCCCCTAGAACAAAGTAAACATAAGGTGAAATATATGACTTTCAATTCTTTCTCCCAATAAGAAGCTTGCACACTGAAAAGTTTTAAGAAATGTGTCCAACAGGAATTTTAACACGTACTTATATAGATACCTGTAACAGTGCACTTCAATCACAATATTATGTTTCTCACCACTATAATTTGAACTGCCTTCCAGCACCAAAGTATGACAGCTACAACATATTACATTTTTTTTTGTATATGCAGAACCAAATCATCTTTCTATAATGTACCTAAACTGCTGGTGATCATGACAGTCTATTAACCACAATTTGTATTAGATATTCTTATTTTCACCAACACACTGTGCCCCAAGCACCACTGCTGGTTTAGTCTAGAAAGATTTTATTCCTTGCACTTACAACAATGACTGGAAAGGACAGACAGCAGAACCAAAACAGCAAAGACATGTTACTCTGTCACATGAATCCTCTTGGTCCTTCTGACTTAAATGGCCAGCAGTAAAAAAATGCATTAAAACCTTAAACAATCAATCTGGTAAGGTGCAGCCACCTTTCATCCAACTGGATATTCAGCATACCTTCATAATATTCATAAAAATGAAGGAAATGTTAACATAATTAGGCACAATTTACAATGCTACACTTTTATAGTAACTTAAATATATTATACAACAGTACAAAAGATTTAAGGCGGTTAATGTACTTTCACTCACCAGTCAATATATACTATTACTACTGTTTTGTTGTGGACAATATGGAGAAATTTCACCTCAGAAATATAAATTAAGTACACTAAGATGTTAACACGACTTTCATACATGAAATTATATTTTTAAGTGTATATGAACGTGTACACTATTCAGGAATTAAGTAGTTTAATACTTTTTCCATACAACATTTAGATTTACAAACAAGATATAAACACTTATAGAATACCATCTGTCTCAATCCTACCCTGTACAGGAATTTACTTTAACTGATGGTTTATATAAATATACATGTATGTTTAACTACATTATGTTGTTACACTATTCTGACAAACTAAATTGCAATATAATAATTGTGCAAAATGAATAGATATGGTACATGTTTGAATGTACGGGTATTGCAGTGTATTAATAATATGAAAATTTCCACATCCTTGGTGTCGTACAATTTAGGATTTATGTAATATGAAGAAATTTTGTTCTCCAAACAAAATAACATTGGTGCAAACTCCTTTTTTCACATTTTAAAAACATACTAGTAAACAATCTAAAAATAATTTTAACTTTTTACAAATTATATCTTATAAGCAAAGCATTGTAGTTTTTCATAATTTTATTGCCACTTTCTAACCAAAAATGTGATTTGGGAGCAAAAATATAACTTTTTTAAAGGAAGTTCTGATGAGTTTAGGTTTTTCCCTTCTATGATACAAAAGTTCGCCTATAATACATTAAATAAAAATTAGCATAACAATATGTTACACACAAAATGAAGTTGTCATTTCAGCCCATGAGCTAGTATTCATACCTTTCAAAATACCAGACCTTAAACACTGTTCCCATGGTTATCAGAAATGACCATTTTTCAGTCTGCTGAAATACTTACTTACTTACTTACTCCATGGAGTCCTTCTTGAGAATCTAACTGGTTCCCAGCTAGTCAAGGTATTCCCCGCATTTTATGGAACCCAAAGGTTCATTACCGCACAGGTGCCTGCCACCTGTCCCTATCCTGAGCCAGCTCGATCCAGTCCATACCCCCACATTCCACTTCCTGAAGATCCATCTTAATATAATTTTCCCATGCCTGGGTCTCCCAAGTGGTCTCTTTCCCTCAGGTTTCCCCACCAAAGCCATGTATATGCCACTCCTCTCCCCCATACGCGCTACATACCCCACCTAATTCATTCTTCTCAATTTTATCACCTGGACCACATTGAGTGAGGAGTAAGGATCACTAAGCTCCTCATTATGCAGTTTTCTCCACTCTACTGTTACCTCACCCCTCGTAGGCTCAAATATTCTCCTCCACACCCTATTCTCAAACAACGTCAGCATGCGTTCCACCCTCAATGTGAGCGACAGTGTGTTACACCCATACAAAGCAACAGATAAAATTATAGTTCTGTATATCTTAATTTTTATATTTTTGGATAGCAAACTGGAATACAAAAGATTCTGCCCTGAATGACAGCAATTATTACCTGTTGAAATGGTGATAAAAAATACATAACTTCAATAAAAGTAAATAAATAGCATTTTCTAAAAGTCTATCGTATAATTTCAATATACATTTTTAATGTAAATCTGCAGATGGCATGACAGGAGACAGAATGGGTCCACGTACTTGTACACAACACAACAAACTTTAGATTTAAAAACATACGACTCCTCAAAATATGGAACCATTATTAATAAACTTTATATGACCACAAAAAAGGCCACTGAGACATTAAATCTGGAAAGCAACAATACCAAAATAACTGCCTCTTAAGTTACCCAATATATTTCATTATAAGAGAACATCCCTTAACATTCACTAAATGCCGGAACTAACCGCGGCATAGAAACGAAATTATTACACATTCGGAGCAAAATTTTGAAGCACGACTGATAATAATATATCCGCAATAATTCTGGAATTCCTATATTTACCAATCTAATTTCCTCTTCATGAGAATTTCTCTGGGAAATAAAATAATGGGCAAATTTCATTCCTTTCGAGTTAAAAGGATAATAAAAACACATCACATAACCCCCAAAAGAACAAAGTCATCTACAACTGGAAGAAATAAACTCAGCACGAATATAAATCATTCTTGCTGCACGAATAAAAAAATGATTAAACACCCATCACTCCCCAGATTTACACTAATGCACAACCTGGAAAAAATTAAGTGTCCAAAAACACTTCGGGAAAAATAGCAACATATATATATAGTTACCATAGTTACGATGAGATCCATAGCAACCTTGAAAATAATGTTCCCGCCTATACAAAAAGTGAACTCGTCCACGATTCCATCGTTCTCAGACACAAGGATAACATGCAAATATCAAATACTTATAATAGAAACATTCACTCCTTATATGAGCACTATATACGTAAGTAGAGTGGACAGCATGGTAATAAGTGAAATAAAATCATGGATTTTAAATTTGAAGAGCGGGATCAGCAATAACGATGCACTGTGCCGATGTCAAGTCATATTACAATAAATAACACACTATTTTAACATAAAGTACACACACTCTACATGCAATACACTGCCACCACTTACCGTATGTACACCTAGATAAATTAATTGACGTCTTCGTGTAATATCTTCACTTCCCACCATGTACATTTAACAATTTTCTGCACAAACCAAACTTACACACGACGTCCCACTCACCTATGGAAAACCGTAGAATGACTGTTAACCCTGGACAAAGACAGCCTGAAATTTGAAATTCAGCGCTCGTCATTGGTTAGTACAAATTACTCGATTTTCCCGGGTTTCCGTGATTGGTGTTCCTGAGAGAAGGGGATGAGGTTGTGTCCAAATCGAAAATGGTGCACATGGTTGACAGTAAATAACACCAACAAAATAATGTTTCACAGTACATAATCACTAAACATCGCCATTTAGACACGAGTCACAAGTTTATCACGAATTCCAAAACCACTATGTTAACGACAAGATGAAAGTCTGTTCACAGGCTATATTATACGTAACACGAGAACCACCATGTTCCCACCTTAGAAAGAACACACCCAAGACCCAACCCTTTAATCTTCATAAACATGGCCGTCTCAAACAGGCGGCAAAATCATCGGAGCACCATCAAATTCAAAGGTTGCACATAAGTTCACTTACATTAGGCATGAAATTAACAATGAATAATAAACGTAAACGACAAACAAATAAACACTAATCCGTTAGTCTGTCTGAACAAATATCGAGGACAAAATTACGAATTATGTTTGCTCTGGAGCAGTCTATTACGGCTCCACGCAGGGGTGAAGGTTGGCGAGGTAAACAAGACAAAGGCGGGAAATCATCGCCTTGAAACTGAACACTGGCACCACGTGTTCACTTTCAAATTGACGTGGTGATGGATACTGTCATATACATACGTCGATTGTTCAACGACGCTCATTTAACTACACATGTTAAATAGCGCGCAATGTAATGTATGGATATGACTGTTAACAGAATGTGCAGGAAACACACACACAAAAAAAAAAATGAAACAGTGATCAACATTTCACATTCTGAAAGTAAAGGTCTTTGGTGGATCGGGCACAGCGTTGTCTGGCAGACATGTATAGAGGTACCAACATATCTAACAGACTACAAGGCATAACATCCCTGACGACTGTTATCTTTTTGTCACCTGTAGGAAATATCAAATCTCACATTCTCATTTTTTACATTTACATACTAGTACAAACATTGCCATAACAATAGAGTCTATTTAGACATGCTTCATGGCCACCTAAATTAAATTTACAAATAAAATGTATAAAAGTGGCAGCAGAGTAGGATTTGCACACTGAAATGCCCTTCTCCATTGTAGTTTTCTGTGGGGAAAAAGTTTATGTATTTTGCTTCTTACCCTGTCACTGCATTTTTCCCCCAGCCATATTAATTTGTACACACCAGGATAAAATACAGGTATACAGTTACTATTGGTCACAAAACTTCCATTCATAAGTGAGTTCTAAACAGTGATATAACTGATGCCAGTCTTATGCCATGTAATTCTCCATTGTTGTGTGAGGCTCCTTACATCACAAAGGAATGAGGGGAACCAATCACCCAGCAATGCACAGCTGTATCACAAAAGCCCAGTATCCATTGAACAAAAAATTCTGATAAATACCCTTCAAAAATTATAGCAGACATCCTACTCACTAAATGTTTTCATTTGATGTACAAAGTAAGTGCACTTACAGTACATATTACAGTCATCACTTTACTCCAACATGTTGTGCCATGACAATCTTCAGATGTCATGCCACAGCATGTTGGAGTAAAGTGATGGCTGTAAAATCATGTACAGTAGGTGCAATCAACTGGTACATTAAAGGAAAATATTGATTCAAAGTGCACAGAGTAAATAATTTTAAAATCCCACTGACTACTATACTGTTATGGTTGTGCATTTTAGTTTTCTATGTAAAACATACAAATATGTCTTTTCAGTTCTTGATGAAAAACCTGTAATCCATAAACCAAAATGTGCAAGATGCAGGTGGATACTGGATTGCAAGAACACTACTAGGAATGCCTTGAAAAAAAAACAAGTCAGTACTTATGCTGTATGATTAACTCCACTGCCATGTGACATTATTTACAGCAACCATAAGTTCCAACAAAATAGCAACTACACAGTATACATTAAAGAACAAAAATGAAATGACGAGTACATACATTAAAGAACAAAAATGAAATACACTACTGATGGATTAAAAAAAAAGTCCATTTCATTTACAGTAATAGTAAAACCCTGAAATCTAACATATAATCATACTGTGAAAAAATTATAAAGTTAACTGAAATGTTACAAGATAATAAAGACACCTAATACAGCTATTCCAAAAATGTCAAAAACAGTGTTTCTGAGGGAATGCATTATTTTTAAGGGGGAACACTAATGAAATTCAGCAATGCTGTATACATAAAATATTTAAAATTAACGCTTATCTTCTTTACACATTTATCTGTACTTCATTCATGTTGGTGAAGATGTAAATTCATGTGTTTCTTATTTTGCTGTAGAAAGTTTATTGTGTTTTGAAGTAGTGGATTCTTGTTTTCCTTTTCCATTAGACATTCACAATCCAGTCTGTAAATATGTAACATATTCTTATTTCAATTTTATTTTAAACATTCTCACACAGGTATATAATACTTGGTTTTCAGCTCACCTTATATGCTTAGTATTCGTTTCTGGCGAGTCCAATGTTTTTCTTAAGTGTTACTGATAGCTGTATCTGTAGTTAAGCTTAAGGCCTGCATTTGTCACCAGCCATTTTGATGGGTTGACTGCACCAGTTCTCATCCATCTAGCATCTGCCTGGCATGAATATACTCTGACAATGCATCACATAATCAATTGTCATCAATGGTTTTGGTCTCCAAGTAGGTTTTCCAGTTCCATACATACAGTCAAACCCCCCAGGATAGCATCATGAAAGTATGAGAATAGAAATTCCCTATTATACCATCTCTCAATTTACCATCACCATCACTAAATTGCACAAAGTGCAATAACAAACTGCAGCATTACTTTGGGGTTTCATGGTATACACATTTTCTTTAGCACTCATGATGTGACCTTTAAGTGTGCAGCCCAGTTTATCTGTTCTTCCAAAAGTACTGTATGTACAGTATATTACTTAGTACATGCAACATATATTTTGTACCTTGTTCTTAAATTGAACCCCTTGTTATATGTTCTTTCTGTCTTAAACTTAATGATTTCTGGTTTGACCTAATTACAATCTTTGATAACCCAAATGTTGGTCTATAATATCATTTCATAATTACTGTACTGTGTTTATCTGCAGTATATATTTCAAGAATAAAAACTGTTTTTATGACAGTTTTTACAACCACATTTTTAAAGATATTAGTAATAGCTCTCAGGTATTTTCCACAGCATGATGTTCAAACTGTACCATAAATTCTGTGCCAATAGCTATTTATCCATTGCTTTACTCACAATGTTTGTTAATTTTCTGAGCAACATTGTACAGAGTCAAATGGGATTCCATGCATACAGTCCTCTAATGCTGTGGTATATTAGAACCCATCTTCAGATTATTTTCCCTGCAAAGTTAGGCCTAAAATTTCATAGCTTCTTAAACACATGCATCAGTTCTAGTGAACAGTGTCAAGAGCTGGCACACTGAAATTTTAAAATGTGGTACAATGATGTGAACTTAAAGATTTTATTTTCAGTATCTACCACTGATCATTATTTTTGGGCAAAGAATACTCTTCCAGAATCAAAGAGGTTGAAGAGGCAGGTAAATGGTTTATCGCATGTTTTACACAAGCCTTAGCAAATTCCACATTAGAAATTTATTGTGCCAGTGAAAAGTTTGTACCCTATGTACTTATTCCAGCAAATTCCTAACATTTTGATGCATATATTTATAACACTACCGAAGTATTGTGTTGATATTAGACCAACTTAACTTGATATCAATTATGTTCTATCAAAATCGTGTTCAATTAGTTGTTTGTTCATAGTATTTTATTCTTCCAATCTTTTGCCTGAATTATAGGTTGTGCTATATTACATGTAATACTGTAATGTATTCACAAAAGATGCCCTTCTAGCATAACACTGGGAAAATAAAACCAAAGGCACATCCTATACAATTGACAAACAGTACTGATTGATAGATTAACATTGCGTTTGAGCCCTTACATTCCCAATGCACCTAGGCCTTATCGACAAACAATAACTCTAAAGCCACACCACAGAATTAAAAACACATGAGTGCCCACTCTTTAAATGTGGAGACATCAAAGGTCTACATTTCTTTATTAGTATATCTGCAGTAACATGTCAGTAGACTACAGCCAAACCAACATTTGCAAGGCTATGGGAATTTATGCACTGTCTAGGCCCCAACTCGATTATGCTTGATTTAAGATCTTTGTTTTACACCTAGGCTTTCAGTAAGAACGGTCCATTCAATTTTCATTTCTAAATTGCCAGTAGGGACCATAATTGGAAGTTATTCCAGCATCATGAGACAGTAACACTGAGGCAGGACAGATACCTGCCAATGAGTCAAGAGTTAAATGACTGTGAATAATCTTAGTAACCACATATATCACAGTGGAAGATCTGCCATGCCAAAACTGTACATTAAAAATCTACAGATGACAATGGTATTGCGATGATGAGGATACACAAGCATACAACATGCAAAGGGAGCCAGTCAAGACAAAGGAGATGAACACACATGAATCTTACAGACAACACATGAAAACAATAAAAAGAATAACACATGAAAGAAAGACTTGAAAGACTGCGTTGCATCCCACCATCAGGATGAAGACCAGCCTACCTTCATGCACCCCACCTGTCTCATTTACAGGAAAGTGGACATCACATTACTGAGCTTCAGAACACACAGTCTGACTAGCACATGGATGCTAGCTGATATGAGTACTGTGTTATCACCACCACAAACTAAGCCAAGCTGCAAAGGCTTAGTCATGTTTTAATAGTCATACGGTGCCATTAATTATTCTGCATTTGTGAAATTGTTCAGCTTAACAGACTCATCATTTACAATACTTTTGCAAAAGGTATGAATCATGGAAAACAGTCACCACAAGTTCTACAGTAATATCCTATATCAGTAGTGCTGTGTAAACTATTATACAGACTTGTACGAGAATTTGAGTGACAGGATCAACAGAGGAAGAAGGGGCAAAAAAGAAAACAGAAAAGGAAAAAAAATCATGTTTTTACCGAACAACACTGGTGCATACCCCAAAAAAATTGTTGTACCTGTTGGCTCTTCAAATGAAATGACAAAAGCCTCAGCTAACTTGGCAATAAACATTTAAAGCTATGCCCATACAAATACAGATATATACAAAAGCATTTTCCTGCAGACTATGATACATGCCAGTATTTCAAGCAGTTTCAAGAAATGGTGGCCAACCTCATTTCTCGATCATAAATTTCATCTATTTGGATGAGGCACAAACATCCAAAATAAGAGAAAAAGATGTTCCAAAAATCCTGAAGCTTTTCATGAAGTTCCTCTGTATAACCCTACAGTCAGGGTCATGCATGTAATGAGTGCAAACAAAACAACAGGGCCCATCTCTTCTGAAGCAATAGTACATCCCAGCCATTGCAATCAGTACATGAAAACAATACTCCCCAAGCACAGAAGAGAACAGAAATGTAGAGTTATGTCATACAGCACAATGTCATGACCTACACAGCATATTTATCAGTGATGGCACAAGAAAAGGTATTTGGTGAATGGCTGATAACTAGGGATTGTGGTTGCCTAGATCTCCATGTATGACTGTCATTCATTGCTAATTGTGTGGGGCACTATACAACAGAGTTTATGTTAGCAGTTCTATTCTCTGAGAAATTAAAGATAAAACTTGAAGAGAAACTGCCAGTACTTCATGACAAGAACTATGCTGAGTGTAAAGAACTACTTCCAGAAGGTGCAAGCCTTGTTTAGAACAAGAAGGTCAGCAATTCATGACTCTTATAAAAAATATAGTAAAATGATATTCACAAAGTTGCGTGGAAAATGTATAATATGAAAAATGGTAAAATGAGTTACAGCATAAAATAAGGGCTGTAACTCCCAATGGGCACAGAGTTCTTATGTAATATTTCTGTGACAACTGTGATGCTAAGGGACATAATACTCTTCACATGCAATGGTCTGTTTTTTTAAAGAAAGAATGGTGATTATTTTGGCATTAAAATTATACTATTATGAAATGCTGACAAAAGTGCCCTAGTAAGAGTAATATTCATAAGTGTGTAAAAGGAGGTTATTTGTCAGTAACAAATATGCTACTGGGTTTACACACTTAAATATTGGATACCTCAGCTCCTTAGTACTTACTATCAGATAACCATATGAAATAACCAGATGTGAAATTTACTTTATGCATCATTCACTCAGGTTTCTCTATTTATACCCAATCCTATTTGCTGCTTGTTCTAATTACTCTTACTCAAGACATGTAACATGAACTTAAAAATGTGGCATGTTAACTTCACAGCATCTTTTCTATATTATCTGGCTAGATCAGCAGTTATGAATCAGTTTTAGTTTATAAAGTTCAGTACAATATTTGTACTGATCCACAAATCTTGAGTATTTTCAGTGTTACTATTTCCTCTCCTCCCATCCTTGGTGTTCAGCATCTTTACTGGGCATTACCAAACATCTTTTGGGGACTCAACTTTTATACTCTTTCAGGACAAGCATTCATAATTTAAAAGCAAGGGTGCACATAATTACTGTTTAATTTGTTTTGATGTGCAAGAATATCTGAGTAAACAATGAGTAACTACTATCTACATTTAGGGTGACTGTTACATCAACAAATAACTGAAATTCAAGTCCAGAGCAAGACAATTTTATGAAAAATACAAAGAATTGTTTCATGTACATAGGAACTCGTATTTTATTACAAGGTCAGATTTTTCAAGTCAATCACATACATAAAAATCAGGCCATTCAATAAACATCTATCTCTAAAGGATGTATAAAATTTGTAAGATTTCATAAATGATTTCAAAATAACATCAACACATTAATTTATTACGAGGGGAATTCAAAAAGTAAAGGCAATTTTCAAATTACGCGGTAACCGGGACAGAGAGGAGCTGGCGCATTGCGCAGTATTGACAACGCCTGTTGAGGAGTTCAGCCATTTGCAGT
>Ga0123355_10011779_pt1 | contig 13510 bp, 8 predicted proteins | sample TergutEmb28metaG_3_FD_89872 | JGI IMG/M metagenome (GOLD analysis project Ga0123355, IMG submission 89872) | Embiratermes neotenicus P1 segment gut microbial communities from Petit-Saut dam, French Guiana - Emb289 P1 | ecosystem: Host-associated > Arthropoda: Insects > Digestive system > Gut ...
AAATACCACTAAGTCGTCAGCTCCTGAAGATGGGCACAAGGTGACCCGAAACATGTTGAGCAACCTATAAAGGAGAAATAAATATATTACTAAAGTGACATCTAGTTGGTCTCTTAATCCACATTGAACTACGATGCACGGTCAACCATACATCAAAAAAGAAAAAGTGATTTTCTGCACTCAATACATTTTAAATTACTGAGCTAAGTATAAAGGAATTTAATAAATAATTCAGTTTCTTTAAAATCTCTCATCTCTGTTAGGGGCGGCCATTGTGGTTACTTGCCCCGCGGATCAAAAAGCTTAGCTATGGCACTGAACTGAATAAATATATTATGGAAAGTTTCAAATCTTAAATAGAGTAAAATATACTTGTGAATTAATTGGTGCAGAGGCAACATAAGGAGCAGAATCCTAGACACTGAATAAAGATATTGCTAAATGGCTGGCTGCTTTAGAAAGAAAAGTTTTAATGAGAATGTTTGGGGGAATTAAAGTAAATGAAAATTGGAAAGAGCGATATAATGAGGAATTAATGCAGCTGTTTGGAATTTTAGGTAAACTTTCATTTGTCAGAAGAAGTCGGTTGAATAGGATTGGTCATGTTAATAGAATAGATATTAAAAATAATGTTAAGTCAAGCATTTAACAATAATTCGTTAGGAAGTCGACTAAGAGGACGACCAAAAAACATTTGGTGGAACTGCTTTCAAACGACACTGATAAATGCAAAATTAAAAACTGGAAAGAGAGGTCAAAAACAGCTGACTGGGATAATTCCCGTCCTGAAGATTCTATGAATTTTTACATCGCCACGCGCGGTACATGCCCCGCTCCTATGAACCTCCTAGATTGGGGCAGCGTCGTAATGTTTGTTGCAGACCACAAGTCGCGAGGCTTGCTCTCGTGTCACTACCGCTCTCCAACCTGCACACATCGCCGGAATAACGTAGTCACTACAGGTACTCGGCTACAGGTTGCACTATCCGGCGTTCGAATCCTGGCTGTGGGAGGAGATTTACCTCTTTTTGCGGAAGTCCAAACCCTTTGAGGGGCCCACGCAACCTCCTATTTAATGGGTAGCGGAGGTGCTGTCCCCGGCTGTAAAGCGCCCGGGAAGTGAGGCTGACTAGTCACCTCCATGTAGTTTCGAAATTAAGAATGTAGGGAGGTATACCTCCACACCGTCTATGTGCTGCAAGGCGTGTATAGGGGCTTTACTCTTTTTACTTGCAATCGAAATCGGTTATAACGTCATAATATGTGTCGTTATAAACGAGTGTTATTCTAACTAAGAAGTGTAATGCTATGGTTAGCAGTGAGGAATTAATTGACACCATAGAATATCTGACGTTATAGACGGGGTGTCGCATAAATCGATGTCGTTATAACCGAGTTCGTCTGTATTTAATTTTCAACTTATCAGGCCCTTAATATAGCCTATACATGTATAAATACATTAAAAAGATTTATTAAGGTCTTCTGTGATATTACGCCGTGCGGTCTGGTGGAAAGGTCTCAACGTTTCGGAGGGAAAAATGCCTCCATCTGTAGGGACAACCCAGAAGACCACAATGAGATACTGATGGCTTTGAGTATAACGCTGGCATCACGTCAGGTCTTATCACCAAGTTCCTTCAAAGCAGAACAATCTTTTCTACAAGCTGTACCATAAAGTCTGAAAAAATTCCCTAACTCAAGTCTGTGGGACTGTGACTATGCCGTCTTTTATTGACTAAATGAAAGAAGATCACTTCGGTAAGAACTTCTTAACGTTTCGGATGAATTTATCTGCATCATCCCGTAGACATTACACAAAACATATGTTAACTTATACACTTAAAGTAGATTAAAACCAAATTCATTCACTGAATTTTGTTACGTTCACAGCTGTATCCTATACCAAAGACCGTATTCATGAAAGCTAATTACTCGGTTTCATCCAGTGCACACTGCAAAATACACCCTTTTCGATCTACAGGACACTCTGAGCAGTACAAACATATAATGAAAGGAACTTAGCGTTCCATTTTGATGTTAATCAGTTTTTAATCTTCATGCCATTTAATAATATTCCACTATTTAGAATAATAATTTGTAATACTGATTATGTTATATACTGCTTGTAAAGGAGGGGCATCTACCTGTAATTCTTTCTCTTTTACGTAAACAACTATATGATGATGACCATAAAATTTGGCCGAAACAAGTTGCAGGGAACATAAAGAGTATACTGCATTCTTATTAGTTGTGTTATTCTGAATGTAGATATAAATTTTGGACGAAAGTGCTGGCTTAATGAACACCAATCATCGTTGTAAAATCCTGAAACTCCGCTGGAGTTTTTAGGATTCTCTTACTGTAGTCCGCATCTTCATTCCACGTGGCAACAGGCGGGGCTTCTGTGATGTCAGCAGCTACTTGTTGGTGCAGGTAGAGGAATCGTGCTGCAGTAGGCCGAGGCGGATTCACAAGGGGTAAACTGCAAGACGCGGAGGTCGAAGGATCAGTCGTTGGTTTACACGCGGTGAAGATGGAACTGTTCTGCAGTCTATACCTGCCCACTGTCCAGCACCATACGTAGTGAAGCTCTGTTCTCCTATGACTTGGTCAGTCGACGCAGACAAATTATACAATTCTGCTTTATCACATCTCTTGACATTTGTTTGGACATGCACAACAATGTGGAGTTGAGTCGTGTCACGTTGCGAGTGGGTCCGGCGTTCTTCGGTACGTTAAAGTCTCAAATCTGTGACTGTGAGGCGCCTGTGTAACGTCATAATCACGTGAGATGTCTAGAAGTTCGGATGTAGCGTCTGCAGCTGCAGTCATGGTAACAAAAAGTGCGAGCAGACAAACAGGAGAAAGTCGCAAGGTAAGAGTTTTGTATTTGGCGCCTTCGGAGACGAGAAGTTCCAACATTTTCTCTTAAATGTAAAATTATACAACCCATTTTGCGTCGTATTATAAAGAAATAAATAAACAAATGACCATCAAACACAAACAGTTTTATATAATATCAATATAGTTACATGTTGCGACCTCACGAAGTCGTCTTCAGGCTAGCTTCAGAACGTTTTAGAGGAATATACAAATTGCACGTACTGGAAACGAGATCTCATTTCTTAAAATGTTCTAAAGCTAGCCTGATGATGATCTCGTGAGGTCGAAACGTGTAGGCGTATTAATATTATATAAAATTGTTATGTTCGATGGCCATTGGTCTATTTCTTGCTTTACCATACTCTATTAACTTCGTCAGATCTAGCCATCCTTCCGCGTGGTAACCATTCGAACGTCAAGCTACGGATTTTCACGACATTATTTCGGTTTAAATACAGCAAAAACAACAGACACTCTAAATGAAGACCTCATAGGTTTCTGGGCGTATCTCGAGGGGAACCCCCGTACTGTTTGAAGCCTTCGCTCTTCTTGACTATTACGCTGGTTTTGTTGGTGGTTCGTTACGGAATTTTGGGACAACCTATTGGTCCCATCTTCAAGGTAAACTTTGGAGATGGAAATGACAGGCCGTTTCGAAACTTCGACAACGCGTTACAAACAAACGCAGCGTAACAGCCAAGAAGAGGGAAGACCCCAACTACACAGAGGTCGCAGCCTGAGATTTTCCTTGTTTTGGTTAGAATAGAAGTTCCTTTGAACGAAAGGTTGACTTGAACGTGTATATTGTGTTCATGCACTTAGCACTTATGTGATTTAATTCAATACGTAAGGGGGAACAGGAAATACGTGCAGAAGATTTACTTCAAGATACGAACGAACAAATGTGAAAATAGCACCTCTGAACTGGTACAGAGATTGGATGACAACTGACATGAGAACAGACCGTACTTAGTAAATAGTGGAAATACGAAACGGAATTAGTCCAGGGTTGTAATAGTGATAAAAGTGAAACAGGACAGGCAATGTACCGATGACGTAACACTGAGCCTATTTTGTGCAACCATTGTTGCAGTGGAAAGGCAATAAATAATACGTATTCTGAGTGTGTATCTCTAGTCTTAGTTATCAAGCGTGCAAAGCGCATGCGCCGTACTATATTGTCATCTGTGCCTGTCTGGCTGTACCATATTTTTCCACATTATCTCATAAACCGCACGATTTTCGGAAAAGAAAAAAATTATTGAACATAAAATTTGTGTTGATTTTCTTTATTTCTGTCTGAAACTTTTTCATTCCAACAAGATGCTATCATAAATACACAGAGGTTTTCATATAAAGTGCCCGATATTCTTGCAGTATTAAAAAAAACCTGTTTATCGACAGATTTTCAAAAAGTACCCGAATATCGAACTTCATGAAAATAAGTCCAGTGGAGTTGTGCCATGCGATCAGGCACACATGACGCAGCTAATAGTCTTCTTTCGAAATTTTGCGAAAGCGCCTAAAAACGCTTGAGTTTTCACAATTGTAAGGCGTGTAGTGTAAGGTCGAAAGTACTATCACGATCAAAGGAAACGGCACCGGTTTAACACTTGGAGCTAACAAAAGGGAATATATGGTCCAAACTACTATTGCTACTACTACTACTACTACTACTACTTCTCTGTCTTTAATGAGCTGGATCCAGTTTCTCGGTTTTAGCTTGATTAAATCGTTTATTACTTCATCTCTCCACCTATCTTTTGGTCTTCCTTTAGTTCCTATGTACACGGAGTTCAAATCAGTGATCTCCTTAACTAGTTTTATATCTTTCACTCTGTTAAGATGTCCCCATCATTTTATTCTTTGTGCTTATATATATTTAACAATATCTTCTCCTTTTATCAACTTCTGCAGTTCCTTACTACTTCTGATTCTCCATCCTTCCTTACACTGAATTTGACCAATATCTTCCTTAATATTTGTATTTAAAAAACCAATAAATTTTTTATTTCTTATACAGACAATGTCCAGGTTTCACATTTGTGTCACTACTGGCCTTATTAATGTCATGTAGATATTCCTTGCACTATATTTGTTAGTTAAATTAGAAGTCATGAATACTTTACATGCATAATAGGATGTATTTTCTTAAATTGAGGGTTATCCATCCCGTTGTGCAAGAATACAATTTATATTTATTGTCCGTCATACATTCCCCCCCTGATGAACATCACGACCTATACTAGATTATGACCAACAACACGGCACTAATTCGAATGGCTCACAGATACCTTTTACATGTACGCTGACATTGATCCACATGTGCAACAAGATTACACAATATTTTACTTATATTTTAACTATAACTTTAAACATATGTTTTAACTAGTGAACTGTAAAACATGGGATCCTGTAGGTAACAATTAAAAACGTACCTTGTACGACACATATTTTATAAGCCTGAAGATGACCCCATGGGGTTGAAACATGTAGCTTTGGTGTTAATTGCATAATTCTTACTTTGCAACAATGAGTTGTGTATGACGGACAATAAATATAAATTGTATTTTCTTTCTTAATTCTCTGTGTTATTTCTTCTGATATGCTATTATCATAATTTATTATTAACCTGATTACTGATTTTTTTGTTGAAAATTGTGTATGTTCTACAGTGCCACTAAAAGGAGAGGAATTGTAAGAAGGTTAATGTTCTTTGGTGAGATCCTGCATATTTTTTACAAGGATTATGGGAACAATAAAAACAAAGCAGAAGAAAGAATACAAGGTCATGATCCCAGGAACTGGCCTTCTTCTGAATCACACAGCTTTCTTTGATATAAAGTTGTAATATAAATTAGGCTACTTACATTAACCCCACTTTATTTTTTGTTTACAGATTCGCAAGCCACTAATGGAGAAAAGAAGAAGGGCAAGGATTAATCAGAGTCTGAATGAACTTAAAAAGCTGCTCTTAAATGGAAGCACATGCAAGAAAGAGGTATTATTCATATGTGTCTCATGTTAAGAGCAGAGATTTTGCCATTAGAGACACTTAAGATGCTTGACTTCATAATTAAGTGCTTAATTTCCTGTAATCATAATACAAAATTAGTTCTAAATGTTCTCCATTTCTGTCATAACAGTAGATATTATGTATGTACTATTACTATTCCTTAAATGTGGGCTGAAGCAGGATAATGTTAAGTATTCCTGCAGGATTGGAGGTTTTCAGACCTGTGTTGATGAACATTCAAGTCTTCTGGAATATGACGCCATGCAGAATGACAAACAGTTACCGGCATTTTGGAGGTCATAATGTCAAAGCCAGGGTCTCAGGTATCCAGAAGTTTTTGAACTGCCCAGGTCCTCAAAAAACAGTCAGCAAATAGAGTTTCATGTATAAATTTATTTAAGAAATTACAAATTTTGCTAGAAAGTTCATACACCAACTAATTCACTCTTTAGTAAACTTGATAAAGTTTTAAAATTTACATTAAAAATCACATCGACTTCCTCCTACATGTTTCGGTCTTTAAGCACAACCATCATCACGGAGCCTTCATTAGGGCCTAGCTAAAGTTATATTAGATTAAGATTTGGTAAAAAATTATGTTGTTGTATGTTATGCAGTGGTGTGGCAGCATGTCTGTAATTAAAGATATTTTAATAGACAATGAATTATAGTGGAAATAAATAGCAAAATGAACATAATAGAAATAAATGGATAAACATATGTTAGTAATATAAACTTACCAAGGTATGGTATGTGTACTGTTTGCTGTGTTGAGTGTGACTGATTCAATACAGCGAACAGTACATACACCATACCCTGGTAAGTCTATATTACTAACATATGTTTATCCATTTATTTCTATTATGTTCATTTTGCTATTTATTTCCACTATAATTCATTGTCTATTAAAATATCTTTAATTATAGAAATGCTGCCACACCACCACATAACATATAACGATGTAGTTTTTTACTAAATCTTAAACTAACATAAATTTTGCTAGACTCCAACGAAGGCTCCCTGATGATGGTCATGCTTAAAGACAAAAACATGTAGGAGCAAGTCAGCATGATTTTGAATGTAAATTTTAAAACTTTATCAAGTTTAATAAAGAGTGCATTTGTTGGTGTATGAACTTTATAGATATCAAAATGCACGGTACAACGATAAAAATTAAAAAAAAAAATGACAAAATTTGCGTTTGACATCACAATATATGTTATCTATATTAATGCTTGTAGTTCAAAACAAAAACTTTTTTTCAACAAGCATTGAAAATCACAATATAGACACTAGACAAAGAAATAATTTATACCTGCTTCAAGCAAACTTAACCATTTATCAAAAAGAAGCTTATTATTTGGGGATAAAAATCTTTAGTAATCTACCCTTGGAGATTAAGAATGTCACTGGTAACAAAAAAAAGTTTACAATTGCTCTGAAAAAATTTTTATACAATTATTCATTTCATACAATGGAAGTGTACCTTAGTCAATCATGAATTATGTACTGCCTCACAAGATTCCTTATTATATTGGTACTAGTTTTGAGGTTCCATCTGTGTATGTTATATAAGTATTCATTGATTGTCTTTTATGAGCTTATCACATTTCCTTGTATAAACTTGATGTGTCTTATTTATGTATTATATTCATTATTATTATTATTATTATTTATTTTATTGTCAAGACTCATTCTGTAATATGTCTGTTGTTATCTAATGACAAGTTCTATATCCGCTTTGCTGGATCTGTGGAATACTTAATAAATGAATATGGATATGAATGTCTGCAACACTGTATGAATCCAACAGCATCATATCCTGGAAGACTGATTAATCAGTTAGGTCACTATACCAGAGTTGTAGATCACTTAGCTGTATAGAACGTTGCCCAGGGTGCATCACTAGGAGGTGGATCTACACTGCACCCCAGAAGCCACCTAGGACAATGTACCACACTACTTAATAGGACAGAGTGTGAGCGATACTTGGAGGCCAGGACAAAAATGATGGAAAATTGACTTTGTCTTTTTACTATTACTATTTTTGTGACTACTTGTTATCATTAGGACTTTCATATTTACTTTGAATGTTTTTAGTATCTATACTGTAGTTTTAACGTTTTACTTATATTGGTCGCATAGGTCAATGATAAACAGTCAATGTACTTGCCATTAGGAAAATAAAATATCCTGGAAGACATTATCTTCAGTGCATATGTATTTGGCCTGTCACAAGGTATGCATTTAGTTACAATAAACTTGATTAGGGCAATCTGGGATGTACAATAATTGACAAATCTGATTAGTTTCTAGTAGGATACGATGAGGTACAAATATCAATATTATTCCTGAATTTGAAATATGACTATGATGCTCAGACTACATAATTTTTTTCTATTTCTTTCAAAGGGATTGTTAGAGACAGGTGGAGGGAAAGGGTTGGCACACAACCTGGGTTTGTGTATATAGAAGCTCATATTTGGCCACATAATTCTGGGTCTGACAAATATCACTCGTCTTTCATGATTATACAGGGTTCGAGACCTGCAAAACTGGAGAAGGCTGACATTCTGGAAATGACTGTCCAGCACTTGCAGTGGCTCCATGAGCAGCAAAAACAACTGACGCAAGTGACTACATCAGACACTGGGGAGAGAGCTTCACTAAAACTGCAACAGAAGAAACAAACTAAAACATACCAACAGTCTCACATACATACTAACAAAATTCACATTAAAACAAAATATGAACATCAAGAAGAATGTGACCTACCTATACAAGACAGGCCTTTTTCAGCAGTGCCAAGTGCTATGTATAAGTGCGAGAAAAATTCCAAACAAATGGGAACAAAACAAGGTGTGCAGAAAAGGTATTATGTGGGGCACTCAAGGCCAAATTTCCATGCAGGCTTCAGTGAATGTGTACGACAAGCACAAGATATGCTTAAGCACTGTGATGGTGTAGATCCTGCTCTTTGTAAAACGTTACTGAACCATCTGGCGTCATGTCTCGATTCTCTAGAAAACAGGAATGATGTAACAAGCAGTAGCAGTAACCACCAGGCTGCAGACAGCACACAGAACAATGTGGCAGAAGAAATTAAAATGGTTTCTTCAGCTTCACTATCTGTACTTATTGAACCACCAATGGGGCTGACCCTACTGCCCATGAAACTACCAAATGGGGATTTAGCCTTTGTCATCCCTGCTGATGTTAAAAAGAGTGTAACCCACTGTCTGCAAAATCAGACTGCTCAGAACTGCCACGCTGCCCCTCAAGTTGACGAATACAAGAATTTGCAAGAAGGCATGGTATGGAGACCATGGTGACAGAAGGAGCTTATCCTTTGTCAATGTTCATATGATTCAACTGTTAGTGGTGTCACAGGAATAAGTATTAAACATGCAAAAGTGACAAAATAAGCAGGTAATATTTCAAGTACCAGCATGTCCGTTGAAGACAAACATATTTCTTGAATGAATACACTGTTTGTTTGCTCTCATTTAAATGTTTATGCTGTGGCATGAAAAAACATTACCTTTTCCAACTGTTGTATGGCTTGTGAAATAAATTTCTCACTGCAATTAAAACAGAATCTTAAGAGTCACATACTGCCATCAAGTTGCACGAAACAGTTCTGGGGAGAATTATTAACACACTATGAATTTAGATTTTCTGTTATTGAAACAGATGCCCACACTGTATATTGGTATTTTCTAATAACATTATAATTCATCTTATGTGACAGTTCCTGGATACATTATTAAATGAAAACTGCATTCAGTGTACATGAAACCATCACGAAATACAAATTTCATTTTAGGATTGGAATTCAATCAACATCCACTGGAGATTTCAATGAACACCTTGTATCGTCTTTACTTCAATAAATTGTCCTCTTCTATCTTCCAGTCTCCCACCTTTCTTCTTCCTGTGGAAGTATATTGGAAGGATTGTTTCATTGTTCTCCCATCACCTTATTCATTGCAAGTATTTCAAATACTGGGCTCTCTCTTCTTACTTCTCATTACTTATTCATTGCAGCATGTATGGTCATGCCTAATCCTATCCATTCTTTTATACTGTGCAACATAACTCAAGTGCCTGAAATTTTATAAACCCCATAATAGTAACAAGGTAGCCATAATTCTGCTGTCATAATTTCAGTCATTTTACTTTCCCTAATTTCACTGCATGTTTCCATGCATGATTTTTCTCTCTGTTCCACTCATTAAAGGTATTAATGCCAGATATGTGTTGACCAAAGATGTAAATACATGTACCTAATTTGATGACAAACACGGATTAATGTTAATTATTTTTTGAGACAAGTAAATACTGTGACAAAGTGTTGATGAAGGTTACACTGGATGGATAAAACATTATTATTATTATTAATCACCTTTATGCAGGGTATTTATCCAAAACAAACCATATTTATAGGGTATGTAAGGTCCCTACTTCACAGCAGTTTAGCTGGTTCTCAGAAGGGTGCAAGTCCCACTGACCAAGCAATTTTTATTCACTGTTATGGGAAAAACTTTTTAACTATATAGCATATATTAAGTGTTAGTGCTTTCTGCATTAGAATATATAGAGCAGGGAGAAAGTTGAACAGTTTGAAACATTTGTGTAATTTGTTTGGTTAATAACTATTGTGGTTAGTGTCAGTGGTACTGTACAGGCCATTTTCAGGTGCCATATTCTTATGAGCTCTTCTTTCAAGTCTGTATACTTCTGGAGCTTCTTGGTGATGATGCTGTGAAGGTTGTGACTGTTATGAATTACTGCATCTACCAAGTAAGCTTCTTTGGTGGTTTTTCCACACATAAGTTTGTCCGGGTCTATTATTATGGATAGTTTCGCGGGTTATTATGGACCTTCCATAGTATAGTTGGAGTTCTGTAACATGGATTGTAGCTTATATTTATAATATAGCATTGGCGGTCCATTTAACAGGCCACATTTGATAGTCAATTCTTCATGGAGAGTGTTGGGTACTTGACTGTGACATTGGTATAATTGTCTTGAGCTAGCTTTTGACATGCACTGGCTATATGTTGAATTGTTTCTACTTTCTTTTGGCATTGTCTGCATATATCTTTAGTAGTTTCTAATCCTTCAAAATATGCTTCTTATAACCACTGGTATTAAGGACCTGATCCTGAATGGCTATCACAAATTCAGTAGTTTCTGAGATTTGCAAGCCTTTAGCCATGCATTCGATACTATTTTATCAACATCTAGCATCTTAAGGTCATAGTTGTGTCTTCTGTGTAGGGCTTGCCCTTCCACATTGTTACTATTTCTTGTGTAATTCTAATGTTTTTGTTATGTTGTGGCAGAGAATCATGCAAGTTAAGATGTATGTAATTAATATCTGTGTCACATATAATTTTCATTTATGTGGGAGGTATTTTTCTTGTTGTGAAGTTCTTAAGGATTTAACTCAACCGTCATGGAGATTTTGCATATAGATAATACCTACAGCGTCATCATTCTTGGGTAAAAAAACCTTTCTAGAACAAGGGTTATTATGGTACATGCTGGCTTCTGTCATTTTGGTTCTTAAAACTCTTTTTAGACACTCAAGATCTATAACAAAGAATTTTTGTGTATTACACATACAGTCGAACACAACTAGATTTCGCCTAGTTGTACAGTAGGTATACAACTACATGTTTTGGCCCTATATGTTGGTCATCTTCAGGCTGTAATTTAACTTACAGAGCAGCTACACAAGATGTGTGGGGTGTACTTTTAGGGTATTGGGGGTTGGGTGGGGGAACGAGATCTTGTTATTTCAATAGTGGGTACCATGACCTAGGGTTGTTATGAGTGAATTATCATTAGTTGTTTATGTACATATGTCAAAGTGGGTTACTATTCTTATGCTAAGGATATGTTATAAATGTCATCATTAGTAATATTGTTGTCAATATACTTAAAACTAGCATGCTATAATATACCAATATAGTTAATAAAACTCTAAGAATAATATAATGGTGTCACTCAGTGTCAGTCAATATTTTTGTGTGTTATTTTACATAAAAATTGTTTCTACAGGCTAAGCAATGTTATCTTTAAAGGCATTGTAGATTCCATTGGTGCAACAGTATGTTATAACAGAGCAGTGTTTCCACTGGGTGTGCAGTTTTAGCAGAGGTGGGTATTTTGGTGGTGGCCCACATTTGCGTAGTTTGGTGGAATCGTTGCGTGGATGGGTGCCAATCCAAATGGTCTTCTATATTCTACCGCCTTTTTTTAAGGTGGGGTATCTGTGGGCTATGGAGGTGTAGGTCTGCACCTCAAAACTCAAGATCTGTCTGAGACCATGATGTAATGCAAACAAATAGGTTGATGATGGAATAACACACACATTGATTGCTTTTGTAAGGTTTTTGCTTTTTAAATCAGTTTTTAGTATTGCCTGCAGTCTACTGGTCTGTACTGTTGTTAGTTGCTTCTTAATTGTAATGTGTTGAATTTGTCTAGGCTGTAGTACACCAAGATAATTGTAGGTATCAATTTCATGCATTCACTCTATTATATCTTGTCATGTTTTGAACCCTTCTAGTTCTCTTATTTCCATGTCTAATGCTAAATGTCCAATATCTGACCAGATCAAATTTCATTTTTATGTTTGATGTATAAAGTTCAACTATGTTGATCAGTTGAGTTGTCTTGGAATTCCTATGTAAATCTTAAGTCCTCCATATAGAGCGGGTGGTCCACAGTATGTGTCAACCTTATGGCCTTTTATTTTGCAGCCATATCCAGTCCCATTTAGAGCATTTGAAAGAAGGTACATGGCTTAACAAAACTATAAACTGCAAAGAGGATCACCCTGAAATAGCCCACGGTTGACTGATGGAATTCATTTGGCCTGTCTTGAGGTTCACACTAGTGTGCCAATTCTGCATAGAGATTTCTAAACTACATGTACTGATGTGTTTGATTTTATAAATTCGTAATATTAAGAGCTGGGACTGTGGTACTGAATCAAAGCCTTTTTTTTCTAATTACCGTAATGCATGTACAGATTTCTGTTTGATTTGTGCTTGATTCACTGTAGCTCCATCGATTCTTTTTGTTCTTCTGTTAAAATGCTATTTGTTTCAATCTGTAAAATTATAACATGTGGTACACGATGTCATGATTATAAATAGTGTTTATGAACACGTGATCGTATTTAGAGAGGAGACAGGGAGTATCTTTTGTTAGGAAGATAGGTAAACATTCTGGATTTGTCTGCCATTTGTTGATATATGTAATTAGTACTACTATTACTACAACTGCGGACGACGACTACTACTACTACTAATACTACTACTACTCAGCACAAGCCAGTGCATCCTGCAGCCCAGAACCAAAATACTTATTAGCCAGTGGTAACAGTGGGTCACCCTATCACGGATTACCTAAGACACAGACGACCACAGATCATCAGACGACATAGGGGTCAGATGCACGGTATATACAGGATGTTTCAAAAAGAGCTTTACAACTTTGAAAGCGTATAGAAATTTATACAGAGGACATACACAACGTTTTGAACTGTCAAAATGTAGCAAAACACACCGAGTTTTACCTCGGATAGTTATGGTT
>Ga0123355_10011780_pt1 | contig 13509 bp, 7 predicted proteins | sample TergutEmb28metaG_3_FD_89872 | JGI IMG/M metagenome (GOLD analysis project Ga0123355, IMG submission 89872) | Embiratermes neotenicus P1 segment gut microbial communities from Petit-Saut dam, French Guiana - Emb289 P1 | ecosystem: Host-associated > Arthropoda: Insects > Digestive system > Gut ...
TCGCTGCTCTTTTTTTTTTTTTTTTTTTTTTTTTTTTTTTTTTTTTTTTTTTTTGTTTTGTTGGTTTTGGTTGGGGTGGGGGGGGGGGGGGGGGGTTGGTTGGTTTGGGGGGGGGGGGGGGGGGGGGGGGCCATGGACCCATGTAATTCTATACAGAAACCAAAATTTCAGTTACCCTCTCAAGGGTTTTATATGGTTTTATCAGTCGTTCCAAGGGAATGTGTTGAAACAGACCATAACCAATTCCTTCCCAGTCTTAGCAATGCAATATCATACTCTCACCTATTTAATGTTACATTAACTTCTGGCATTGATAAAGGTCCATTAAATAATCTGCATGTTGTACAGGAGGGCTATGTACATTTATGAGTTATCTGATTGTATGATACATCAGACATATACCCCTCTTGCTGTATAGCAGTGAGAGTTTGGTGTGGCTATTGTCAGTTCATTGCCTAAGTGTACAAACTTGCAGGATGTAGTACATTCAAGTGGGCAGTTTCAGAAATCCTAGAAGTTTCTCTTAGTATCAGTGAGAATTAATAATTGTGATATTTATGTTGCTGCTTGAAGTTCACAAAAAAAAATTAAACACCTTGTGAATGTATTTAAGTAAACAGCAAATTTAGTGAGCTGGTGAAAGTACTAAAGGTGATACAAAATCAAGTGATCTCTACAAGTGAACTGAAAATTATACCAAATGAACCAATTTTGTGAGTGCATTTCAGCTGGTATTAAAGTAAAAGATTTGACAGCATCCTGACAATAAATCTATGGGTGTGCTGCACTTAAATAAGCATTTCTGGTACCATGGTTTCTGTTCAGTAAATATTCTTTCATTTTGTTTGTGCTCAGGAAAATATTTGACCTGAAGACCTAAAACAGACAAAGTAAGTGGCTATTACAGGATATTATATATTCTTATTCTTAAAAGGTCATAATCTATTTTGTTAAGTAGCAAATCAAAAACACAAGAGGCCACGCAGGTCTGAAAGGGGAAACAATAAATGTGAGCAGGATTTGGTGGGAAACCACTTCAAAAACTGAAAAGAAAAGTTGGGTAACTCAGATGATTGGAAGTGACCACAACAGATCTGGGAACACTTTCATTGGTAGGCTTTAATACAATGTGTTGCATCCTCAGTGTTTAATACCAGAGAGCTAGTTAGAATGTCTGCTTGAGACAGGACAGGATAATTACTTAAATAATGTTCCATATTGCAGAAATTCTCTCATGACTGGTAACTGCAATGAAGACCAAGTCCTTTAACAAGCCATTGTACCTGAATCTTTACAATTTCAACACAACAGCTGCACAGGATTATCCATATGTTCTGACCAGCCCACGTTCCTTAGAGGCTTGTCGTAAAGCTGGCTACAAGGTAAGGCAGTATATCACAGTTACTTTAGACACTGTCCTCTGTTTGAGATATTAGACTACAACTTGGCAATTGTTGTGTTACAGTGTACACACCCTCAAGGAGTAGTGCCTATGCAAAAGGGCAACTTAATTTTTTATCTATGCAGTATCTCTCAGTATCTATACACAGTGTAGTAACGGAATACTATGCAGTTTCGTATCTGAAGGTAGACACACATTGCTGCAAAACATATGTGCCTCTCACTTTACAGAACAGTAGGCCATGAAGTATTTATGAACTTTCTATGATGGTCAGAATAAACAGTGATATCTTCCCTATACAGCATTAACCTACTGATCTTTGTAATGGAAATGAAATGTTTTCTGTGAAATAGAAACTGAAATTTTTAATGCTGCTTGTGTGGCCTTTATTGTTTTGAAAAGTTAAATAAGATCTTCATGAACAACGTTTTATGTAAGAACATTGAGATGCATTAAAGTCATAAAGTACATACTGTCACACACACCTTGCTGTCTGTAAAGCTCATATTCATATGGACTAGACAATGTATCTTCTTTCTAAGTCCCTTTGATCTTTTCCTGACTCTGGCCCAGGTCACTTATTTATCCTACACAGTTTCACACTATCTTCAACATGTGTTGGCAAATTCGGACTATATTTTCAACCTCTTCATTATTTTTCTTCTTCATTATCTTCTTCTTCTTCTGCCTCCTCCTCTTCTTTTTCTTCTTCTTGTCTTCATGAAATATGCAATGAAGATTGCAGTGGCCTCAAAATCTTATTTCCAGATTACTCTGTCTTCTTCTTACTGTCTGTTCCATAGTTGTACATACACATGCTACCACCACTCACTTGTCACCAATCCCTACATCTATGTCTCTTACAGATTGTACAGGAGTAACCACACGTTTGTGCATACATTTTTAATGACAGGTGCTCTGGCTATCAATCAATTTATCATTTTTAATTTACATGAAAAAATTATCTTACCAATTGTTTCATTTGCATGAATAATGGTTTAGTATGCTCACCAAGTGCAATAGAGAATGGTGTAGTATTGTCCTAACTCCCCTGTTCAGCCAGTGGAACTCCTGTACAAGAGTCTTCAAGAGTACCAAGATGACCTCGGAGCAGACACTTCTTCCCAGGTGTACCAACTCTATGCAGACCAGGAACAAGAAAGGCTAAGTAAGAACACCTTTGTACAATTAAGTCAGTAGAAAAATAATGGGTAATATATCATATTCAACACTCCCACAGCTAAAATTATAGTACAAATGATTTCAGTTTAAATTTCAATTATGTGGCCATTGTAGATTTTATGGAAATTATATGCAGGTCTGTCAGTCATTAAGACTAATAAGCATGCCCTTTAGTATTGGTGCTATGGCCTAATCGATTGCATATTTCTACACATCAGAGAGGAAACTCATTTTCTTCCTCCATTCTATGCTAATTCAGTGTCAAATGGGTGTACAGACAGGGTTACTCAGCTTGTCACGAAATTATCTGATTACATGAAACTTGAAAATTCATTACCACTTTACATCAGCCCATTTTTGGGTCTCATACTGAGCCAATTAAACTCAGTCCACATGTTCATACCATATTTCTGTGAGGTCTGGTTTAATAGTATTATCCTACCTAAGCCTAAATCTCCTCCTGAGATCTTCCAGCCAATATGTTGTACACGTATCTCCTCTGTTTTTACTCATTTGTCCCATACGTATTACTTGTCCCAGTCGCCCATTTAACCACCCTAGCAATACTAGGTGAAGACTATGAATTACGAATCCATCAAATATGCTATTTTCTGCAGTTCACTGCTATTTTCACCCTTGTTTGGTCCAAATTCAGAGACTTATAAAATATTGAAGATATTCTGAATCATACACCACCAATTTTTTGAGACACAAATGTCACCTTTCTCTACCATCCACACTTCTACTTTTGACATGCTCTTAATCCACATATTGAATTATTACAGCATTAAATTACGTATGTTAAATTGTTCTCAGGTAAACTTGAAAAATGCTGTGCCATTAGACAAGAACTCATGACACAATCAGGATCACTTAAAGAGAACGCACCACCCCTGTCTTCTACTGATGACCAGAAGAGAATCAAGACTCTGGTCCTTTCTAATTGTAAAGAACAATTTGATAAAAAGAACATACCACGATCAACAGGAAAAAAAGGTAAATCTTACATAAATAAGTGATATGCAACATCTTTCTATTACGGATGGTTTAAACAGCTGGAACTTCAGTACCACTTAATTTAGTCATTAAACTCTCTGTGGTAAAAAATCTTAAAAAAAGATACAAAATTCCATTAAAGTAACTTGTTTTGCACAGTGTAAAACAACTTGGCAGCCATGCAAAATCTGTATTGAGCGTTTGGTTTTATTACGACCGCCCATGAGTTAGGCATGTGACACTTGGAAGGGATGCCTATTAGAGGCATAACTATGCCTTGTGTGGGAACAAATCTTATATGTTCACAATTACAGGCAAGAATTTAATGTGAAACTTGGAGGTGGGAATCTATGCTACTGAGATTTATGCATAGAAATTTATCAGTAATTTTGTAGTTAAAATTTAGAATGCTTGCCAGCTTCACCAGATGGATTAAAACATTTGAATGAAAGAAAATGTCAAATGTTCTTGTTGAAACTTGTTTTTACTATTAATATTGACAATATTGTTGACCTGTAAAATTGCTGGAAAAGAAAGGATCAATAATGTTGTCCTACTTGCTATTGAGTTGTCTCTTCTTTTCTAACAAAACAACAGCACTTAAGGAATTAGAAAACAACCACAACACCGATTCAAAATGTGAAGATGTTGATACATTGTATTTGATTGGTGCAACAACATCAACATCTCATTCATCAAATAAAAGGCAAACTACATCCACATCCACATCTGAATCAAACAGACACAGACCACCAGACAACAGAAGCAACAAGAAAATGTAAGTTGGTAACAGACACAATTCGTTAAAAATGTTATGTGGTACAGATACAAGCAACAATGCAGTGCTTTGCTGGACAGACACAGTGAGGTGTTTCTGTGTGTGATATGAAATTAAACGCACAAATTTGAAGGCATGTCATTCATGCGTAAGTTCCCACTTTTATATAAGAGTCTCATTACGCAATTTATTTAGATGTAGCATCATATATATATATATATATATATATATTGGGGATTCATTTCTGCCCATACAGTTCGAAATTCTCAGTTGACTTCTACAAAATTGTATGATAGGGATCTACACTAAATATCTTCAGACAAATTTAATTTTGGTATACATGTCATATTGCCTACTTGATATGAAAGAACTGGTGTGTGTGTGTGTGTGTGTATGTGTGTGCGTGTGTGTGTGTGTGTGTGTCGTGTGTGTGCGCGTGGGCGTGCATGTCTGTGCGCGTTTGTGTGTATGTGCACGCGCCCATGCGTGCACGCGTGTAGCGTGCGTGTGTGTGTGGGAGGGGAAGGTAAAATTGATATCGATCTCATCAATGTATATAATACTGACTTGAACCATCTGCTGTAGTCTATACATTACAAGGAACAAACATATGTACAAGAGCAACTCTATCTGCATCTGCTCCTTTTGTACCTGTACATACAGACTCCTCTGCTATCTATCAAAAGATGCATAATTTTTTATGAATACAAATTACAAAGTACCATCAAAAGTAAACAAGAAAAATCAATAGAGATATGGCTTAAGACTAAACATACTGGGTAACTCTTAAACACAGTTCTGAAGAAGTTTATTAAAACAACCTGCTTTCATGCTTAATTAATTTTTAAACATTCTCCTTTGCGGTGTTTCATTGAAATTCAAATGAAACTACATTTTCGCCCCCTCCCTTTGCAATATTCCCAAACCATTACTATGTAAAGTTTGCAAGTATTATTGTCTCATAACAATTTAAACTACAAGTCTCTAACTTTGCAATTTTGTGATATGATTTTTTGTTAAGTGTTGGGAAATGCAAGAGTTTTTCCACTGCTCCACATTCACAACGGCACCGTGGAAGTTCATCTTCAGAAATCTCATCCGTTTCCACCACATCAGCATCATTAAAACTGAACAAGAGAAAAACTCGATTGACCAGCACCCACTTTGGTAAATCTTGTAGCAGAACTTCAATCAAGCACTTGCAAAACATCAGCTCTTTGCCCTCATCTGCCAGTTCAAATGGAGCCAACAAACGGAAAATAAATTATACAAATCTGAACAGAAAACAGAATGCTCATGAGTATAGACTCACTACTAATTTGGACTCCAATCATACTAGCCGCAGTAGCAGTACAGACAGTAGTGCCACTCCATTAAAGGGGAAACAGGTGTCTTTCAGGTTAGTTGAGCAAACATTTCAGGTCTCTTTGTACCTCTCTTAGAGTCCCTCATACTCACAGGTTCTTGTGATTATGTGAATCTCAGATGCCATAAAAGGTGAGCACATTTTTGACCACTGTGTGACTCTCAGTTTTTCAAGGACTCTGCTCCTGGGAGTCATATTGTTTAACACTGAAAAGTGCATACAGTTGAATAGAAAGCTATACCTTTCTCAAGAATAGTTCATTTTTTTATGCTGTTGAATTACAGTTGTTACATAATGTCACATGGTAAAGGCAAATGATGAATTTGGAAGGTTGTGGAAGGAAGAGTCATGGTCTGTTTGAAGCACTATCCCAGCCTGTGCTTGCTAAGATTGACAACCACCATAAAAGGTTTCAGTTTTGATATACAGCCTCTTGGTCAAGAATCAAGGAAAAGCTTCCCAGATAGAAAGCAGGAATTCTAACAGTTCCATTGAATACAGTTCTGTTTTCATTAATGGAAAATATGCCAAAAGGAAAAGAAAAAACCACCACCACAACCACCGCCCCCGCCGCCGCCGCCACCACCACCACCGCCACTTGCAAGGAGTCACTGGGGGAAAATATTACCCGTAATTTTAAAATACCTTCAAGTCACACTGTTTAAAAAATTAACACCATACATGACTTAATAAATAGTGCATTTGTTGGTGTGTGAACTACGTACCATACATGACTTTTTTTTTGTAAAATTTTATGGCATTATGCTGCAGAAAACAAAGAAGCACTAACTTTTAAGTTTTAACTTGTCATATTAACTTCTCAAGTCAGTGAAAAAATAATTTTCTATGCCTTTATTTTTTAATTCTCACTTTTGTTTTCAGTTAATCTAAAAAATGATAACAGTCACAAATACAGAATTTTATAAGTAATCTAAGATAAATGTGTAATGGCCTACTTGATTCATGGACTAGGCTACAAGCTAGACACCCAAGGAATCACAATTGATTCCTGGCAGGAGAAACATGTTATCAATTTTCTGAAGAGTCCAGACTGGCCCTGGGGCCCACCCAGCCTTCTGTTCAGTGGATATTGTGTTCCTTTTCCCATTGGTAAAGCAGCCAGAGCACAAAGCTGACCACTCACCCCCATCTAGTGCCAAGATTCCAAATAAGTGAAGGTGTATGTCAACTCTCCCACATTTCAGTCTTCTAGAATTAGGTAGTGTCATTTTGTCCACACCGGATGTAATAACTACACTGCATAACTGCATCTGAGAGCATTAAATTATGGTGTGTTCTTCACATCCGAAGGTGTAGTTGTGCAGCCATGATTGAATCTTATATAATTAAGTGGTGGTACTTTTCACAAATAAGATATCAGATCTTCATGACTTGGACATTCTGATATCATGAGGAATATGGACAGTTTACCAGCTGGGCTTACAGAAAACTTTCATGGTTTTCCATAGTTACTGCAGATTGAAGTTCATGCAGTATCTTAAAATATGCCACAACAAACTCCTTCCAAACTGTCTGCTCACAATTCATGTGAATCTTGCCATCAAATTAGATGCTACATAACCCCTGCAGTTAAAATATCATTATATAACCTATCTTCTCATCTTCCAGCTATATGAGCACGGAAGACTTATATTTGTCTGAACACGATCGCCGTATTCTTGAGTTAATGGCCCTTAAAAAGGAGATTGAGAGAGAAAATGATGAGTTTGCATACCAGGCCCATCAGCTCTGGGAGCAGGACAGAGAGGAGAGAGAACAGGTATGTATTAAATTTATGTTTAGCATCTAACATTAAAGCCAGTGTTCATTACCTAGGAGAACCTTGTAAGTGTGGTTGGTATAGTGTTTATGAATAAGTGTAGACAACATCAGTGCCAAGGGTATCCACAGTTAATTTCAAAACATATATTAAAACAATATGCCATTCAATTATGCATTTCAAAGTTCTTATAGGATTAATTATTGCTAATGTGGAGCCAAACTATCTCAGTCCATATAGGGCCAAATGGAATTTCACTTTAAGCAGGTACAACAGTTTTCCTCTTTGGTATGATGCCCAGACTGGTTGTGGCACCCACTCAACCTTCTTTGCAGTGGGTATTTGAGACTGTTTCTCAGGCGCTAAAGCAGCTGGGGTTTGAAGATGAACACTCACCACTACCTGGCTTGACTTCACACGCCCAGATGTCTTCCGGCCATGTTGCTTAATTAGGTGCAGACAAGTTTATCTCTACATTCAATCCCAATAATACAAATAGTACATATAGTGAGAATATGGCATTAAAACAGACTAAGTTGATTATTTACCATCAACACACCAAAATAATATGCACAGTATCAATATTTTTAAAACCCATTTTCTTAAAAATTACCTGATATAATTTTCATGCTTTTCAAAGGTTTGTCAGAGTAAAACTTTTCAACATCCTATAATGCAGAATGCTATTGTTTCTTTCCACCTCAAAAATTAGTACAGCTCCTGAGTTGGTACTAAAGAGGAGTCAGAAAAGAAAGAAGGGAAAATTACCTTGACCTAACACAATTTTTAAATACTCAGCACCTAATTTATTATCACCCCCACCTACAATCACCAACACCACCACAACCTGGCATTATAGCTCAAGCAGTAGAGCTTCTCACTTGTAATTGGAAGGCAGCTGGTTCAAATCTACCCTGGGACATTGGCTATCCTGATAAGTTTATGATATTCCTTACTCCATCCAGGCAAATGATAGAACAGTACCATACTACAGACCACAACAGTTTCTTTCATATACTTTCCAATAAATTATTCACTATCATAATCCAATCACTCCATCTTATATGGTCTGAGTTACTGGCAGTGTAATCAAATAGACTACATATAAATTATTATTATTATTATTATTATCATCATCATCATCATCATCATCTCCTTTATGCAGGGTATTTATACTTATATTTCCGAGTCAAGCTATGTCCCTAGGGAATACAGTGTTGCAGCTATTCTGTTGTTACTATTCATGGTGCTTATATCATTAGTTCCAGTGTTGAATCTATTTTACCTTTACTTAAGTACTTTCTGAAGTGTGTGTGCAGTTCCCAATATGGCTGTTTTCTGGAGTTCCTTGACTTCATATTTTCCTGGTATGTTGCTCACGCATTTTCTAAATTACTTTGAAATAGTCCCAGTCATCCCTATTATTACTGGTATCATGTTTGTTTTTACATTCCACATGCGCTGTATTTCTATTGTAAGATCTTTATATTTTAGAATCTTCTCAGCTTCCTTTTTAATCACATTTCTGTCTCCTGTGATTGCAGCGTCTATTAACATACATGTTCCATTTTCATTATCACGGATTATAACGTCTGGTTTGTTGTTGGGGATAGTTTTGTCAGTTTGTACTTGTTGATTCCACAATATGGTTACCTTGCCTCCTTGACTTGTTTCTACTGATTTATTATTATTATTATTATTATTATTATTATTATTATTGCTACTGCTGCTGCTGCTGCTGCTGCTGCCATCACTGTTGTCATTGTGGGATAAACTCTTTAATTAAACTGTATTCAAATACTTTATTTACATGGAAAATGTGAGAAAATAGGATGTATTCTTGTACCAATACTTTTATTGTGTACAAATATCTAATTTTGATGCAAATATATAAAATTCTCTAATGACATCATACGATGCAGCAAAACAACATGGATATGGCACAGTGGAAAGAGATAGTGGCAGAAAAAAGAAAACTGGAAAATACTGAAAACTCACGTAAAATGGAAGAGATGAAGCAGAGTCTCCGGCAGTCTCAACAGCAGCTAGAGAGCAGAATTTGTCAAAAAGAAGAACGTGCCACAAAGTTACGCCATGCTGTGGAGCAGCGAAAGGTTTGTGACAATTCACTGTCTTTTATATCTGAACATCTAATTTTAAAAACTTCACTCTCGAACAAGTCTCCCACTATATCTATGGCTGTTGTGGCTTCTGCATGCTGCTATAGCCTCTGACCTCCCATGCCTCTTCTTCTTCTTCCTCCACAAGTCTGGGGGCTCTGAAGATCATCCTGAGGTTCATGAATTAAATTAATTCTTCTATCTTCTTAACCTTCTTTCACTTCTTTCCTTTAAGAAAATGTCACCTTATGGACCATTTCCTGGAATTATGTCTACACATTCTATGCAATTCTAATGATAGTTTTCTGTCATGAAATGTTTTTACAGCTTACACTCTACTTACAAGTTAAGTTTTGTAATATGCCTCCACGTTTACTCCCAACAGCAATCTACAGCCTATGTAGTCAAAAGTAGACTTGGTATTTTCAGTGAAAATTAATTATACTTCACAGCTTTTAACGCCATATTCCTGCGATGCAATACAATCTAATATTTGTTGTAGATGAGTGACGTGGTGGAACGAAGTCAGTCAGCTGCGAAGCGCCGGGCTGAAGCAGAGGCAGCGCTCCACCAGAGAGAGCGGGAGGCAGCACTGTGGCAAAAAATGCTGGATGAACAGCAAAAGTTACGACTTGAGAGAGCAGAAACTACAAGGACACATCATCAAGAAACTTATCGTAGGGTGGGTTCTATATGACGGACCCTCTTACCATAGCATTACCACACACAAAAATATATTGTTCTGGCATAATGGAATTTACATACTAGTGACTGAGAGGGAGAAGGTAGTTTGAACTCCTTGAGGAATTGTGGCATTTTACTGCATGGCTAATGTTGTGGTATCACATGTGGTTTTGACTGAATAAAACCATGAAAACCTCTCACAGCAGCCAGTTAACATGATGAACATTTGAATCACCTTTCCCTCAAAACCATTAAACTTGGATACAAAATGATCTTGTATGCATGACTTTCAGAGGGTAGCAAGTGCTAATCGTGTGGAAGAACTCCGTCACCAAGAACGTTGGCAACAGATGCAGGAAGAAACAAAGGCAGCACTGCAAGAACTTCGCAGACTTTGTCAACAACGGGAAGAACGTGCACAAAACAAGTACAGACAGATTCAACAAGACCGTAACAGGCAACTCAAGGGGCAGAGGTAAGACAACTCCCTCAACACTTCAGTCAATGACATCCCATTCAGGGTGAGTTATCTTATGTCAAATCTTTCTCCTTTCTTTTCTGTCATCCCATACATGCCCCTCTTTGTGCATACCTACTCTCTTGCATATACTATTGGCCTTTTCATCTCTCAGTTTGGTCCTTTTTTCATCACTTATTTTGCAGCTTAGAACGTGCCATCAGGTTTCACCAGGTTCATGAACTACATGATGAGCTTGATATGGGACTGAAGAAATGGCAGGATCAAATACTGGCCTTGCAGTGGGAGGCAACACAGCAAGCAGAAGCCAAAGCAACCCGCCATTTGGACAGCAAGCGACAGAAAGTAGAGACTGAGAACAGGGCACGGTGGCTGCATCATACACACCTCATGGACAGGTTAGTCAAGTTATAGCACACAAAACATACATAATAAGGAATAAAAACTGTTAGGTACAAACTTTAATGGCATGTACCTTTCATGTGTTCTGTGTTCAAAGTTAAAAAAAATCCATAACAGCAAGGTTGTGTCTGCTCAGGATAGGGTCAAATGAAAGGATTCTGTGAATATGGCAGCAAACTATAATATTCAAATAACCATAAATTTCTTTACTAGCTGAATGACTATTGAGTGGAAAGGGTAAGTCTGAACTGTAAAGCTGGCTATTTAGTCAGCCAGTTGGTCACGAAAGTTTCTGCAGATAATACTGCCATTCTTACAGGATCAGCCGAGAAGATGAAGCTAGAATGTGCTATATTCGACAGCTCATAACTCGGAAGGAGGCAAAGATGCAGCAAATGGCAAAGGATCGTGACTTGGCCATTAGAGAATCTCGCTTACATGCACAGACGACAGCAGATCTCCGGGAACACATTCGGTAAGCCATAAAATATATTATGGCAATATTTAGAGAAGATTTGACACATATTCTTTGGACTTCTAAACAACTTTTAAACCACATGGCATCACGTCCCAGAAATCATAACCTCGAAAATTAATTTTTACTTCAATAGGTTATTACACTAACCACTTAAACAGACGTAAACAAATAATGAAAATTTTTCCAGTTGTGGAAGATACATCTCTAGAACCACATCTACATATATAATATCATAAGGTACATAGATACCAAATACTGGGGTCTACAAATTTTCCAAAAATCTACAAGCCACCTCCAGATTCTAGGTGTCAGGAGGGTGACATGAACAGAACTCCATACAGACTTCCCAGAATTCTGGAGTTAGCTGTAACCCCCCATTGTTATCTGGTGCTTTATGCTTGGTGCATGTAAACTGATTCTCATTTTGTATGTAAGGAAAAATATGCAGTAACTATGTTGAAAATATTAGGTGTCACAATACAAAATCTAATCACCTGAGTGAAGAGGCATTGTACCCTAACTTCACTGCTGTATATTAACTTCATTTTTGGAAAACATTAAACAATGCAGAATTTTCCACTTCACAAGACACACGTATATTTATATTGGTACAAGAAAGAATTTTCATGAATATTTCTTGTTTTGCTTTCTTCTTCAATAGGCATCATATCCTGCATCCGTCCATCATGTCTGTTTACCTGTACATTTTGATTTAATGAAAAATATTTGTATCTGCTTATTTCTGATTTCTGCACTGTGAATTTTACTTCACACGTCACAAAAACTTCCTCTAGGCAGCCAGTATCCTACCAGTAACTTTAGGATCATGACATTGTTTTCAGCATAGCCATAGCTTTGTGATATATCAATTTTAAACAACATATTGTGCTTTCAGCTTCCAGGTTCTATTAATGTTTCCACATATACCTAGACTAGGCCTTATCTAATTCCACTTGTACATCATTATATTCATAACACTGCTTTACTGTCTCTGTGCTGAAATAGTTTCATTGCATTTTAGGAGAACATTGTCACCGGAGACATTTGACCGAAAGGTGGCACGGGTTGCTCTGGAGATGAGAATTGCTGGTCGTCCACCAACTGCAAGCCCTCCAATGACCAGATCTCACATCTTCCTTGGCTGACTCTATTATTTTAATGTTTCAGTATTTCGCATGCTATTATTAGCAGCTTCTTTTAGTGGTTAAAAATCAAGGAATAGTTATTGTCTAGTTACACCTGGGAAAACAGCACCAACAACTGAATAATTCTCTATCCAAGCAGCATTAAGGATTTGGTGTTTTGTTAAGACTTCTGTACTTACTGCGATCCTAGGCTAAACTACCAAACAAGAATTTAAGAATTTTCCACAATTCCATGATATACTACAGTGAAACCTGTTTATAACATGATCCAAAAGAACCTGAACCATTTTTCCATTAGTTGCACAGCCCAAATATATAAGTAGTAACAAACAATTGCCTGTAAGAACTTAGGTCAGTATTGGTACCGTTTCATAAGATGGCACCTATCCAGTTTTGCCAGTGCTGGATTAAGAAACTTATGTTGTTATTACAAATGTAGATTATTATTTGTACTGTATAATGTGTGACAGATAAGAAAACTCTCTGCAGTTTAGTTTTTACAGTTTAACCTTTTGATGCCTAATGACGACTATAGTCGTCATACCGCACTGCTAACCTCTAAATGTTGCATATTTTATATTTATTCAACAAATATAGGTACTGAATATTTTAAACATGGTATATACTCTCCGTTTTTTCCTCTTCAAAATGCAGTTTGTTTCATAATTCTAACTTATTTGGTTCCTGTATTATTCACA
>Ga0123355_10011781_pt1 | contig 13508 bp, 7 predicted proteins | sample TergutEmb28metaG_3_FD_89872 | JGI IMG/M metagenome (GOLD analysis project Ga0123355, IMG submission 89872) | Embiratermes neotenicus P1 segment gut microbial communities from Petit-Saut dam, French Guiana - Emb289 P1 | ecosystem: Host-associated > Arthropoda: Insects > Digestive system > Gut ...
CATCCTAATATTATCCACCTATCTACGCCTAGGTCTCCCCAGTGGTCTCCTTCCCTCCGGTTTCCCCACCAAGACCCTATACACCTCCCTCTCCTCACCCATACGCGCCACATGCCCAGCCCATCTCATTCTTCTCGATTTATCACCCGCATAATATTGGGTGAGGAGTACAAATCATTTAGCTCCTTGTTATGCAATCTCCTCCATTCCCCCGTTACCTCGTCCCTCCTAGGTCCAAATATTCTCCTCAACGCCATGTTCTCAAACACCCTCAGCTTACATTTCACCCTACGGAAATGGAATAATAGTGACGAGGGTTTCGGTGGTCGGAAGAGGCAAACCCTAAGTGTTCTTTCTGGAAGATAAAGTGGAGGTATTCGCAAAACGAACTAGGTAACTGAATGTCCATTTTGAGTGTACTTTCCTTCCATTCATACAGAAAGGTGCCGCTGCTGCTGACACCTGAGTGCCGCCGGAAAAATTGCAATGCCACACTGTAACATTGGATCTGACCCAGTATAAGAAAAGAAATGGCTCTAAACCCGGCTAGTCCTAACCTCGAGACCTTCAAGAAAGAAACGTTAGAACAAACAGATTCGGTCAAACTCTGAACCAAAGCTCACGTTCCACAGCTCTTTAACATCTTCATGAGCGTAATTTCCACTTACATTCTTACACATATACCAATCTTAAATTATAAAATATGAGGATGAAAATATAAGCTGCTATTTTACACCGTATGAAAAATATGTCTGCGGCAGTCTTCTTTTCTCGCAGTCGATTGTGAATTATGGAGAGAGAAAAAAAGCACCGGTATTTCCGAGCGGTGTAAAAATACGCCACTGCTCTCTGCACTAAAATCGTGTGGAGAATAAAAAGAGCAGACGCAGGCTGGAATCGTGTAGAATGCAAACGAGCACAAACAAATGCATTCTCTTAGTTTCAACGACAAATACTTCAGTTTAAACCCAATGATTTGCGTGGGTAAGTGGGAAAGATGATCATACACACATCTAAATCTGGGTCTTCAAACAGCTCTACACTCTTTGTACACTCAGGTGGAATTACCGTAACTAACATACGAGCATACAAGAGCACATGCTCCTACTGTTAAATCTAGATCGTTATGTAGTGAAAGAAGCGTATGTATTTCTTGCCCTACCGCAACTAAAAACTCCTCCTTTCCATACAGTCGTAAGCCAAGTTAATGGGCAGGATGTTATAAATGCAAATGTTACGAAACCTGCGTTGTTTGCAATAATTTATTCAAGTTCACAACACGGACACCTGTTTGCGCAGTAGCCGTTTTGATGTCGTGTAAGACCTGAGGTTGTAATGATGTAAATAAATGAGTAAATAAATATATATATATAAAACATAGTACTCAGGGACATAACATTGTGTATACAATGAAAACTGCTGGCGTTTCGGATGAATCTACTGCTTCTGTCTTCAGGGTACAAGACTGAAGATGGAGACAAAATTTCTCTCCGAACCTTTTCCAGTTCTACCAGAATTCACGGTATCCTTTCCCAGGAAAAAACAATCTGCAGTACAATGTAATTTACGTTTCTCGATTTTACAAGTGGCCGCTGTAGTTTATGGAAAATTAAGAGCGCCGGAGAGATGGAGTGAAGGAAAGAAACTCTATTGCCACTATCGGGAATCGAATTCCCAATTTCTTGGCCGCCCAACCCATACACTGACTGGAACCATCTCAGTTCATAAACACGTTTAATCACACGGTAAAAACATCTGTCTGTAAGAAACAATCGTTAATGTAAAATACCGCGACAACCGCACGTTTTATCCGGTACAGTGTGACTTGATGCAAGCTCAACGTCACGCTCGTAACAGCAGCTTATAGCACACGAGATTGTAAGAGTCAACTGAAATGAACTTACATTGCGTCACACGGTTCGATTTGCTACAAGTGGTTCAAGGGAACTGTCCTGCACCACCGTGTATCTGAGACGTCACTCGGTCCTTGGGCAAATACTTACCCTAGGTAATTTCAGGTTTAAATAAACTCTTGCTCTTAGTACTCCAAAGCAGCAAAGATGCTTCAATAACCGGGAATTAAATAAAGAAATTTATAGCGTGTTCTTTACTGAAGAGGCCAAAACATAGCGGTCCGAGACAAGTTAATACAGTTTCATTCGTTTTTATGACACTGAAATGAATTGGAATTTCAACAGGGACTCGTGGTCGAGGTATTTTCAAACTCGCCAGTAGAAAACATTAAGTAAATGATGTGACACATTTACACTTACGTAGCGAACCAACAAATGCATTCCGGTAATACATGCTTTCAGATATATTATAATCACCTACATGTTTCGGTCGCTTTTGCGACCATCGTCAGGGTGTTTATTAAAAAATACTGATAAAACACAAACAAATTTCCAAATTGCATAAGGAAAACCACTTGAAGTTAACAGTGATTATCTCAAGCGTTCCCTGTGATTTAAAATGTCAGATTATGTAGTGTTAAAAAAGTTAAAATTTACATTTTTGTGAACAACAAATGAAACTGTATTGTTTATGTACTTTGTTAGTTACACTTATGTAACTGATACACACCCGGTTAAGTGACTAGAGATGTGTGTCACAGGGGAGATCGCTGAAGGTCAAGGTGTTTCAATTACGCAGTTTGGCAATTTGTTTGTATTTTATAAACAATCTTGCAATAAACACTCTGTAGATGATTGCAAAGCGACCGAAACACGTAGGTGATTAATAATAAACGTTGAACCATTTTTACAGGTGTGCATTTGTTGGTTCGTTACGTAAGTGCAAACATTTCTTGAATGAACAGATGCGGAATATATTAAGATGTGACTTGTTTTGGGCATTGTATATTTCACACGTAACAAAATGCGGAGACCATAGCCTAGGTGCAAAATACATCACATGTAATGCAGTAAACCATTGGAAGCTAATAAACGTAAGTTGTCTGCGTTAGGTCGCCGTCGCTTTGTTCTCAGTGAAACGCCCTCCAGAAACCCGGCAGATTAACGGCTGAATTAGCCGCAACGGTGAAGAGAAAATAGCTCCCCTAGCCAGAAATCTAACACCGTCCGTAACCTGTGACCCATGCCTTTTGAGTTACTGGACTTATACGAGTATTAAGAATGAAATACAGAGGTACATTTCAGGCTTTACCGGCAGATACCTAAAAGAATGTCTTCAGGAAAAGACAGTTCCTTGTAAGATACAATATTCTATAAGAGCGATTACAAAGATACTGTTTTCGTGGGTATGTCGCTGTGTAGTTTCGTAGATGGCTGCCACAATTTCGAAGAAACCTGCCGAATCCTTCTTCAGAGTCGAAGAGGCTAAGATGGAGGCAGTCGTTTTCTCCGAAACGTTGGCACGTGTGCACCGATTCAAGTGGCATAATATTCAAGACGATAGTAACATTCATACAGTTAAATACGTATTCTGTAATGGATATAAAGACCAGATTGACTGTAACAATATATCACTGCATGTGTTCCATTAAAGCTGCTCAGTTTTATCTGGACACATGAATGAACATCGATCTACAGCAGGTGGCGCTGAACCAGCCATCTTGTTCTTCTGTTCCTTCATTTTGTTACGGTCAGAAATGTCAGCTGTCACAGGGCGTAGGCTTTGGATTTAACTTCCTTCGAGTGAAGGAGTGAGGAGCACGGAGACACGGTTTTGTTAGCACGCAGAACAGGTGGAAGTCCAATTAATGCGTCACAACTACTTTGCTACGCAACCTTCCACTGGACAGAGTTTAAATCATTGTCATTTGCAGTTTTTTAAAGCTGCCTAGAGATGTCCTCCAGGAGTAAAGGCCTGAGCACGGAAGGGTGGGGCTAAGAGTCACGGAAACTTCAGAATTCAAGGCACTCAATATTGCGGTTCAGTAGTCACGTGGCATTAGGTATTTTGAAGGTTCCGATTTCGAATTTCTACTCAGATAGCAGCTATTATTAGAGATCCTTTGTAATTCCCCTGTCTCGGTAGTCAAATTTCAATTTTCAAACACGTATTTTAAGCTGTTTAACTAAGTAATACAAGACTTTCAAACGGAATGAAGTGGGTTTGTTCGACATCTGTTCCATAATCTTCCAAATTCTCCCCAGCCATCAACGACAGTCGTCCTACTGTTTAGTGCCACATAAACGACACAGATGAAAATTCTCCGTAGATAAAGCAAGTGTCAACGAATCTCTCAGGTCCTAGAAGTCTACCAAAATTAGGTACATGGATATGTACCTATACATTCCCTTTACCGCAGGGTCAGGATTACACAGTACAAACTATCTGAATTGAACAACGGCACTTGACATGTTAAAGTTACTAGAAGACTGAGCGCACAAGAGTTTTGCCGATGTTCCAGACAGCAGGATTTGAAGACAAACTTCTGTTTTCCTTAGTCACTGCTTGCATCCTGACGTACAATAAAACTGAATGCAGGGCCGAGTCAGATAATCTGAATTTATTTTATACTGATCCCAAAATTCTGTACCGCTTAGAGGACTGCAATAAGTAAGGCATTTTCACTAATCCATAATTCTGTCACTGTCACCCTTTATTTTCTTTATAATGAAACATATACATTTAAATAAAGCCATCACGTGTTTACTGTTCTCTGATTTTCGAAATCATTATGATGAAAGTCATTTTGTAGTCCAAATATTAATATTCTTCTACGCATCACGAATATCTCTTTAATATACAATTATGAGACGTACTAAAATTTACTTCACCACGGGATGCTTTTGATTTTTGAATATAATTAATGTAAAATCATCGAATGTAGAGTAGCACTTTTGAGTTAGAATATCTGAGTTCCTATCACGCTCACCATGCTTGTTTCTTCTGTCTTTTAAACATCATCTCGAGTTCACATCAGAATGTTTGCTAACTTCAAGCGCATTAATCCTTCTATTTGTTGAAATAATATCAAATTTTACTTTACAAATATGGTGTTTGTTTTTTACATTTGAATTCAAGTTACGTAATAAAGAAATGCAATTTTTTCTTTCAAATTGCAATCTCTTACACCACAAGAAAATGGCTCCAGTCCGCTCTACAACACACTGATACATGACTGAATCACATATTTCCTCCACCCAGCAAAACAAGGATGAGAGATAGCAGAAGCTTCAAATTAGACTCGAACAGTCGTAGAAGCAGCATTCGTGGTGGTTTCTTGTGATATCATCTACACAGACAGCAAAAAAACTTCCTTCCACGGCTTGATGGATACCGTGACAGAAGCTACTTGCCACTTCGTTTCTTCTTCGTCAGTTCCCCCGTCCCCTTCACACTGTCTGTTTGAGCAATAACACAATGATGGATCGTTACGACAAAAGTCCCATGATTATATGAGGTGACATTTGTAAAGGCACGCCTGCTCTGTATTTTAATGGACTCCTTTCTTCGTCCTTATCTCATGTACCAAGCACAGATGTCTCCCATCCCTTAGCACTTGTTCAGAACTTCTGCTGATCAGCGAGTAAAGCTCTTATTTGATTTAATTTGTTTCTTTCAGCTGACTACACTTCGTTTATATTAGAAGTTGTTCGAAACGTGAAATAATGTTCTCTCTTAAATGGAGACGGGTGCTAAGAAATGATATATGTAAGGTGACATAATCTAAAGTTTGTATTAAATTATACTTATTTAATTGAATCGTACAAGACAGTATTAACAAGAAACGGCAACACCGCTTCGCTGTACCACAGTTGAACAATCATAGTTATTACTAGCGTTGGAATTTCAAAGAAAATACAATACTCAATATTAATTCATTAGTTAATGTAGAATTGTAACACCATGAGGGCATCTTGAAATAATTAAACACACGTGTAATTTGTACGGAAGAAAATACAATGCACTTTTAAATAGAACACGAGAAGCATATGCGTATATGTTATGTGCTTGTTAATCTCTCATGCATTGTCCCCCCACGTAACGTGTCTGCTGAATTCAGACACAACGAATCCTTGAAAATGTTCGAATTCCTCTAGAGTGAAATGATACAACGCAAATCCCCCAAATAAACAGAGCAACATAATAAAAAAAACTTGGACAAATATACATACACCCACGAGGTGTGATTCTGAGATCCTCGAGTGCGGGCGCAGAACGGGCTGCTTTAGATCGTTCAGCACGGGAATAACCTGTCGCTGATGTCAGAAGTTCCTGTATACTTACTTACCTACCTGTATGAGCATAACTGTATGCATGTGTAAACAGTCTGTGTCTGCAAACGCGCAGTTTGTATGTACAGCACTCATGTAACTTCGTATATACTAATATGTAAGTATATTTGAAGACCATGGGAAGGAGATCTACGTAAACCCCTTTTGTATACACATATGCGTGCGCAAGCATTATGATAAGCAGACACAGCCAGTATAATTCAGTTTAGTTCAAGAAATTTTAATTCATCATGGAATGGTAAGAACAGATTAAGACTAATTACGTTACACGCAACAATCTCAAACAATGATGTATGAAAGGTACCACTTTGTTACGCATCCATGCAGAGACGTATACACCCCACAAGAAAGGAATGACACATAACATCAAGATCAGATCTGAGTAAAAAAATTATAACTCTCAAGATAATCAATATTTTATGACAAAATTATATTCTGCTCCTAGACTACTGTTAACACAGGGGCTTGGTTACAGGCTGAAAGACCGGAAAATCAGAGTTCCATTCTTGAAAGAGGCAAAGATTCCCGAAATGCTCCTATGGGAGTCAAGCGGGAAGGGCACACATCTGCCCACTTGCCTTCGTTAGTGCCTAGATTAAGAATACGTGGAGCTTTATTTCCACTCCCCCTTACGTCTTCATGGCGTAGTGCTTATTTAAACACGGGGATTTTTTTTAATTTCCCTTCGCATTCTAACTAAATCATTCAGCTAATATTATCCAAAATTGTTAAATGTAGGGAAGGATCTCTACCTATCAGACAGGAAGATGGGTGAGTCCCATAACCGGTCTGGACTCTCACTAAGGTATTTCTCCTTCCTCCAGTACGCAGCCATGTCACAATCTCAACTCAGCTATTCCAACTCATTGCACAACATTTGCTGTTTCCTTTGATTCAACAGCCCAAATCGGGCCTAGGCTGCCTCGTTTTGAAGTCTCTATCTCACACAAACACATACACGGTAGGACTCATAGCCGCAAGGATCGCTACCTACACAGCACACGACAAATACAAGAGTCGAACACCCATGCCCTCGGTGGTATTCGAAACCGTGATCCCAGCAATCAAGCGTCTGCAGACCTATGTCTCAAACAGCACTGCTACTGAGATCGGTCACTGGACCAACACGCTAATATGTAAATATTTAAATTTGACTCTATGTTCCCTTCAGCACTCATTTCAGATAAGAAATACAGTATTAAGACAAAAACAGAAGAAATGTTTGAAACAAAAATTACATCATTCTTTGATAAGTACATGTCACAAGGTAAAAATTACTTTAGTCACTGAGAATATTGAACTGAATATTTTGTTAACGATTAAACAGTACTACCGGAGAAAATACTGCAAGTAAGCCAACGGTGAGTGTACCGCTGCTGGGTTGTAGACATTACTTCAGCATAGAACACTACCGGTTCTCAAAAAAATTGCCATAAAATTTGCAACTGCTCTGTAACAAGGGAACGGACCGCATTCTTGTTAACATTAGGAGAGTTAGTGACATAATTCTTACCGATTAGCAAGTGTGAGTTACTGGACTTAAGGCAATACTTTGTGTACGAAGTAAACAGCCAGTTCCTTTTGTTTAAGAAGTACACGAAGCATACAAAAGTCCATAATATTGTCTACATGGAACTCTAAACAAAAAATGAGTTTTTATGTAATCAGCTCCCAAAATAACATAACTTAAGTTTCAGGTAAAGATAATTTTCGTGCAGTCTAAATGGATGAAAGTAACATCACAGCCATTGCGCAGTGGATGATATTTACTCCGAAAATTAATGGTAAATGTTCCTTCCCTTTCTATGAAAAGGTTGTCAGTTTCTGTAGAAAACTCACGTCTTTCTCGCACATTTCATGCAGCCTGTAAGGCAGCACGACTGACAAATTCTGTACCAGAAAGTAAAGGGAACATTTACCTATTTGTAACTGGACTGGAAAAAATTACAAGCGTGACAATGGATGGTATTCGTAAGAATTATTGCTATAAGACAGCACCGGCTGGACGTATCAGCGAGGAAGCTATGCACAATAACTCTGAAAACCTGATTGTCTTTTGCTCAATCAGTTGTCAGCTTGAAAAATTCTGTCTCACTAGCGACGACGAAAGATAACGCGGACACTCATTTTAATAGCTGACTACACGTGACGTAACGTTTTGAACAACCTTAAGATTCAACATTTTCTGAAGAAGTCGGTACAGAATATGACATTATTTTATACTAAGTGGCAGCCAGCTGTTAAGAAGATCTTTTCATTTTTGAAATGGAAGATGGTAGCCTATAATGACAGGAAACTCCAAAGCTGTAGAGTCGGAAGAGTACTTGGCCATGATACTCGCATTTATCTGGACATATCTTAAAGACATCAGTAAGAAACTTTATGGACGGTACAAATTAATAAGTGACATTTTTTTCTAGTGTGCGGGACATTGAATAAAAAAATAAGCCTTCAGCACAAATATATCAGCGATACAAATCTTAGCCATATTGCTTACAATTACTTCGCAAATATCCTTATTCACTGAATTTATAAGCATGTATTACATTAGACTTAAGTGCGTGTGAAATAAACAAAATCGTATAAATTCTCGCGTCTGTAAAATAAATGTAGGTGTGAGTGTGCATATATATATATATATATATATATATGCTACGTCGCCGAGTCTAACTATCTTCTCATAAGCTGTAATTTACCTCTTTATTAGTGCATCGTACAACACAAACATGGCGCTTTATGAAGACGAAAGCCGAATACGGCCCACTAAATTTTAAACTGCAGGCAGTAAGCATTTTATTGACATTACTATACGATGAGAAATGCACAGATTGCATTAACATAACACAGTGCACAGTTTCTAGAGCTGTGTGACTTAAAACATTCCTTTGAAAACATAAATATTTCATGTACGTGATCCCGTACTACAGGAACGACATCAGACTTCTTGCTTTGAAACGTTGATAGACTGAAGATGAGCATAATTGTTTACACGAAGCAAATAAGAAACTGCCTACTCTTATGAGTTGCTGTGTGTAATGTGTTTCATAACACTGCGAAAGAGCAAAACCGGAATTAGTAAAAGTCATACTTGAAAAGCCACAAGGCAATGACCTTCAAAGGACACAATGATAGAATTTTGAATATATCTTTCTAGCCAGGGCATGCTTCTTTTGACAACAGAATTTAATCAACAACCTCCGATCTTGGAAGAACAAAACTTTTCTTAATATGTAATACAGTGTTCGAAGCATAATTCTTTCGTACAGTCCTTTATTTGTCCCAACTAATACACAAAAAGTATTTTAATCGTTAAACCGTTAAAATATTTAAAACTATAATATTTGCTCCAACATGTTTCGGTTTACATAAACCATCATCAGGGAGCTACATCCTGCACTTTGCCAAAGTAACAACAATAATTCCAATATACAAGTCTTTTTTGACGTTTTGCTGACCGTGCATCTCCGTATATTTATCTCAGTAATTAACCAACTCGATGCACAAAATTTTTGTTTTACAATAAGTTTATTTCATGCCTCTACATGTTTCGAGCACATGTGCTCATCATCAGGTCAAAATTGCATTACACAGCCTCTGGTATCATCACACCTATAGGTTGGTTGGGGTGGTACCCGTGTGGCAGGCTGAAGCTGTGCAGGCTGTAGCTCCCTGATGATGGTTTATATAAACCGAAACATGTTGAAACAAATATTATAGTGTTAAATGTTTTAACAGTTTAACGATTAAAATAATTTGTGTGCATTAGTTGGGACAAATAAAGGACTTGATATTATTAATGCACGGAACAACCATGAAGGTTCTTCGTACAGTCTTTGCATTATTAGTAGGAATTAAAGAAAGAAAAATTTATTAGGCTTCAGCACATAAATTAACGTCGAATTTATTATAAAAGTACGTCAATATCCATTTAGAATTTTCTTCATCAACGTTTCCTTCTTACTGTCAGCAGAACTTCATGAACTTGTTAATAAAGAGCACTATATTGCAGTCAAATTAAATTATTGATACCGAAATCTAACGTGGATTTCAAATGAGCCGGTTTGAAGGAATTAAAGCAAAGCATGCTGTATTTCCAAAATGCAATCATGAAATCCTCCAAGTAGTCAACTCTTCTCCTAAATAAAAGAAAACACACAAGTTGTGAATCATATTCCTTACACTTTTATGATAAGGAATATACACGAAAATAAGACTTGGGAAACAACCTACACTTTCTGATAGGTCAAATTCCCTGACAACGACAAATCCAAAAGCTGTAATTGAGATGATAATTATAAACATTTTTTATATGCTAAATCCATCTGGCTGGAAACATTCTAACACAAGTTAACGTGGCGGCAAAATAAGCAAAATTAACATATAAGTATACGAACCGATCATCTGTCGGAAGAAACGCATATATATCACAGAGAAGAAACACAGAAATAACGTAGAATTTTCAAGTCTTCTGGGATGTGGCGCTATGTCCGTCTGCCAGTCTTCCCTGAAATGTCGAAGGGTCTTAATTTCTTCATCTTTAGGGTCAAGCATTCCAAAAAAGAATTTAGACACTTCGGGAACTACAGGCCCGACGACACAGCAGTTCACACCTGAAGACTTGAAACTTCAGCAACGCCGCCTCCACATCTTTGTTCACACAAACCAGAAATTCTTCTCTATTATCATCAAACCATGTTTTTGTAATTTAAGACGCTTAACTTCGAATAACAAATCAGTGTATACTTCACAGACAATGTTCTTGTTTCATGTTGAAATTTTATATTAACATCCTACATGCTGGAATACAAGAATAACAAAATTATTTTAGGAAAACATGCAAAACATTTAGCATAAATAACAAATCCCACAAGACAAAATAAGTTTATTATTTTTTAAGGTTCTTTCTCCTTAACAATTCTCTTTGAAACAAACAATAATATGTTATAATTCAAAATTGAAATTGCAAACTATATAAGAATTTTATTCTTTTTAGGGAGCTGCCTCCCAAACAAAATTCCACCTTTTGCCAAGCAGGCCTGTACGTTACTCAAGCCTAGGAATGTAATTACTTACTTTGTATGTTCTGTCTTTCGTTTTACGAATTCGGTCGTTCTACGCTTCAGTGTTCTTAAGAAAGTGTTTCCACTTTGACATCCTGGCTACTGACATCGTTGCTAAGCTTCTGGGAAGTCAATCTTCTTCCCTTTTGAATTCTTCCATTTCTGCTCTCATGTCTTATTTACAGAACATTTTCCTTACACATTCAAAGAAGATTACACATCTCCAAACGAAATCGCAGTTACATCTAGACTGAATATTTACGTTAAGTTGACAACTACATGTCATTTCCCTTACAAGGATCGCCTGGGGGGGGGGGGGAAACCGCATCCTAAAATTCGAAAGTGTGAAGCAGTTAGAATTCTGGCAGAGTTTTAACTCTGTATGGCACAATGGATCCTGCATGTGCCACATTATTTAATGTTTACGAACGTCACATTCTGACTACAAATTGCGTTTATGCGATTTTTTCGATGTTTAATTTAACACAAATAGTAACACAAATAGCTTCACTATACAGCATATAAAGCTTTTCCTTTGTAATTGAGAAGTGATATTTTCCATGAGCTAGAAAATGAAAGATTAAATATTGTTTAGATAAATTGTAGGACTCAACAGTCGGTATCCTGAAGGTTCTACGACCTGCCGTATCGATAGAGGTTTCTTTACGGTGTGTTATTTAACGACGTATTAGGATTACACAGCCTGTGTGGTATACTGGCAGGGAGCTTCTAAAATGAGGCTCTTTAGATTAGAGTTAGTAGTAATATGAGAGACAAAATAAGAAGTGAAGATACATGAAAACGCCTAGAAACAGAACATTGACAAGACGAGACTAAAACCAAAGCACTGGAAGGAATATGTAGCAAGGCCGAGGCCTAAACTTGTGTCATGTTAAGTACATTGTGACCTTACTTTGGCCTGCGATATCCGGTTGTGCTTTCCATTACTGCGATTTGTACCATGAAATTCTGTCCACTGTAGACAAAAAAAAAATGGTGTAAGTAATACATTAGACAACATGTTTCGGCCTGATGACGGGGAAAAAGACAGAAGCATATTGTCGAATACGTAACATTACAAGGCAACTGGGGCTAAGAAAGAGCTGAAAGGAGCAGTTCGATTAGGTTTGCAATGAGACTTTGACCCAATCTTTGCTTTAGAAGGAAAGGAGGAACCAGAAAGCTTTGAATTCTGATACTAATCTAAGTAATACGTGCGAAAATGACATAAATATATAAATACACTCTGTAAATAATACAAAGACTTTCTAGCGTGAAATCTGATTGCACATAATGTAAGCATTTTGTTTTATATTGGTGATGTCCAAACTTTCTTCCATTGAGGAACAATTAAAATATTTTAATATCCCCAGAATCCCCTAATAATCAAAATTTTACGGCCCAGAAAATTTGTTGGCGGGGAGCCGTTCTGTCACGACCGATAATGCGCTCTGTAACACATCATACAACGAAACTTAGCACGAAATATGAACTGACCTAAACCTCACTGGCACTTGGTAGCTGCAGGAAATTACTCAAATGCAACCAATTGCCGATAAAAGCTCCCGAAATGTTTACAGTGATATTTGAAATGTTTTTGCAGTGTTTTAAAATTAGTATTTACTCTGCATTCCACTATCTCTCGTGGAAAAACACTGTTTTAAATGGTTAAATAAAACGCGTATATAATTATATTTTTTACTAATTACGTCATAGAGAAGCATAATTGAAGACGTATGCAGGACTCTCTATTTACGGAAGCGAGCGCAGTAAAACCTTGGTGATGGCTAACATCATTCGGTGTATTGCTCAATTTTTCGCCTGTTCGTAATGATTACAGAAGGATGCAAGCTATACACCCAATTATTCAGCTCAGTGAATCTTATGTTTATTGGACCATGCATCATTGTGATAGCTGAAGAGTAAAAGACCAACTTCATGTCACTTGCTATTTTATTTCACTTCTTATGCTCTCAACATGTTTCGGACATTAATATATCCATCATCAGGAGCTTGCGACTATTCTGTTCAATTACCACATTGGTCGTATTGTTCTTGGTTCGATGTGTGTTGGAGTTTCGGTTTGGTTGGGTTGGAGTGGTATCCGTGTTGCAGCCTGCAGCCTGCAACACGGATACCACTCCAACCCAACCACACCGAAACTCCAACACACATCGAACCAAGAACAATACGACCAATGTGGTAATTGAACAGAATAGTCGCAAGCTCCTGATGATGGATA
>Ga0123355_10011782_pt1 | contig 13508 bp, 10 predicted proteins | sample TergutEmb28metaG_3_FD_89872 | JGI IMG/M metagenome (GOLD analysis project Ga0123355, IMG submission 89872) | Embiratermes neotenicus P1 segment gut microbial communities from Petit-Saut dam, French Guiana - Emb289 P1 | ecosystem: Host-associated > Arthropoda: Insects > Digestive system > Gut ...
AAAATACAAGAATTTTGTAAAATGTATCATTGTTATTTTTTAATAAATTATATTGGCCCGCCTAAAGTTTTTTTCCTTTCCTTTGGCCCCCTCTTTAAAAAGTTTGCCCATCACTGCACTAGACAATTAAAATATAAATCAGACAAAATGCACTTGTGATCTGTTTGCATGTGTTATTATTACACATTGCTTCTATCTGCTACATATTTTAGCCCATTTTGGGCCATTATAAGGGGGAAACCAAATAGAAGAGATGTACAAAACCTGAGTGATCACCATCACTAGAGATTGCACCTCCTGTATGTTTGAAATATAGTAGCAAGTTAAATATTTCCAGTATGAATATTTATTAAAACTTAGTGAATTAAAATTATTATTAACAAGAGTGTGTTCAGTTGTCATAAATCATATGTGTATATACAGTTGCAATACAATGTTGTATTTTCATTCAGACATCTGTTGCATTTGCTTCACTTTTGTCATACGAATTCAGTTAGATTGTGATGTGTACTGTTATTGTTTAGGTGAGTACATTATGTTCTCTTAAACAGTATACATCACATTACAACCTCATTCATTTATGATGTATTGATTTGTGTAGTCACATTCTATAAATTATGTACAGATCTTGACACAATCAACTTTGTCACTTCGGTAATGCTTGGACCACAAAGATTCTATAGGGGTGAAATGCCTGCTGGTGCAATATTCTTCACACATTCCTGTTTGATATTCAGTTACATAGCGTGATATCAAAGGGATCAACGTGGACTTTCATTTTTTACCTCTGTTATTCAGCTGATTTTCTTCTGGTTTTGTCACTCTACATACTGATCTGTTACTGATCCCATTAAGTTCCATTGTGTTACCCACTATAATATTGTGTTGCAAGAAGCAAGAGTATGGTACTGAAACTTTTGATGAAACCTGTGTTGCATTGGCATATCAGAAATAAGTCAACACGAGCAACACGCATCAGCAATAACCACTGTTCCGTCTTGGTTGAGCACGGCAGCCATAAACTGCAGTCTCACTTGACCTTGAGAAATGGTGGGCATGCTGAAAGTTAAATTTGTGACAATTACAGCAGTTTGAAATGAGTCAGCATTTTCTGCTCCATCCAGTACAGCTCTTGATAAATTGCATAACAGTGGTTCCCAGTCATTAGTATGCATACTCCCAGGGTGTATGTTATACCCCATAAAGGGATGCATAACACCTTTAGGCACAGGATGTAGTGGTATAAAGTCTGGACAGCTCTCTTGTTTACAGCTTCATCTCTGCAGGGAATAAATAAAAATTGTTTAAAATTAAGTTAGCATCTGGTCGTATTTATGTTGCATTATGACACAGTATTTTAGATTAGTTGTCATTGAAAAGAGGTATGTGAAGCCTTACTCCAAGTTGAAGGGATATTGATAATATGTGAAAACATGAGATTTATCATGATCATTACTCACTCTGTTTTCATGTGGTGAAATCTGTAAAGTACTTAGAAAGACATTTTCATTGCAAATAAAATGTTCAGATGTTTTTGTGAACATAATTGAATATGCTGTTGCTCACAAGAAACTGGTTCAGCAAATATATATGAATTAATGCTTCAAGTGTACAAATATTCCTCCATGTGCCATGGTTCAGGCAGTTAGTCACTGGCCTCTCACTGTGGAAGCCTGAGTTTCAATTCCTTTGTCAGTCCATGTGAGATTTGAGGTAGACACAGTGGCAATGGGGCAGGTTTGCTCCAAGTATTTAAGTTTTCCTCTGTAAGTATCATGCTGTGAAGGCTCCATACTCATATTTAATTCACCTAGCCCTAATGGTACCTGAACTTAGCAGTTGATAGCACCATTAAATGAAACACCCCCCTGCCCCCCTTCCTCATTCAACCAGGAGCACAAGAAACAATCCCACAACCTCATAAACAAGATACAGCATTTCACAAAACAGCTTCTCAGTAGTCCCAAGGACTGCAGCTGGTCTTTGGCTTAGTTTCACATGTTATGAGATTGTAGTTGATGTTACACTTAATTGCTTTCCACTTACTGTAACTGAAATAACGTTTTATTACTAGTGGGTTTTAAGTATTTTTTATTGGTGACTGAATAATTTGTTTGAATTTATTCTTGTGGACGGTTGTTGCAAGTGTCCGGAAGGGGAATGTTCAATGGTATCGCTCCAAGTTTCATTTAACTTCCATAAATAAATATGTTCAGATGTACTCAGTAACATAATGTTAGTAAAACCGAAGGTTCAGCATCACTTGTGCCAAAGTCCAATGCTGAGCAAGATATTTAACCTCTTCCATTCTCCTCTGACTTTCGTAATGTGTCTTACCAAGATCCAGCTTAACCTTCCATCTTATCAGTTTAGAGGCGATAGTAATAATTAAATTTGTAAACTGTTATTTTTACTGAGCTACGAGGGACAGACAGATGGAGAATGTTCTCAGAAAACATTCTTGTTTTAGTAGTGTGTGTGTCAGATATGCTTTAAAACAAGGGGTCATTAACACTGAATTGTGTTTGTCAACATTATGTCTTCCTTAATCTACAAACAAATATTATGCCTTAAACGTATGAAATGAGTTTTCATTGTAAGGAGTGTCGTCTTCAAATATCAAATTTTTTGTTGTATATGTTCAGATTTATGGTAATCTCCATTGATGTTTTTGTCCCTCACTTCTGTCATTGTCTATGTGACTGGGTATGGAAATAACTTAAGTATTGTGGTCGTAAATTAGTGCTTGTTGTGTTTAACAAGTTAGGTATAGAAACAAATTGAAACATTTTCAGTGGTCACAACATGTGGAAACAGGTGATGCAATTTTCAGGCATACTTTGGGCATGTCTGTGTTTGAATATGTTCATTACATGCAAAGGAAGGCTTTGAAGTACCATGTTTCATAATCTAATTTTACATTGTTTCCATATTTCAAATTAATATTTCAGAGCACTGAGAGTGCAGTTTAGGCATGCCCTCTGCAACTGTCAAACAAATTACTACTATTTTTGGAAAACCCTTGGGAAAAGAGCTCTTTAGAAATGACATAGAAGAACCAATTTCCAAATAATCTAACTTCAGTGTATCAATTTAAAGTTAAAAAATACTAAACATGTAAGCTGCTTGATCTAGGTGAATGATATTATTATTATTATTGTTATTATTACTACTACTACTACAAAGCAATGAAGCCATGTATTAAGTGTTATTCATTTTCCCAAATTCCTTTGTTAATTATTTTCCACAAGAATTTAGATTTATTCTCCAAGGAAATTATTAAATTACCGTAATATATATTTTTTTTTAGTTTCTCTGTGTACTTTTGTCTGTATGTTAGAGTATTGTGAGTAAAAAGTCTTAAGTAAGGGACTATTAATTTTCCTACTGAGAATTCAGAGACTCTTATGTCTACAGTAATCCAATCATTATTGTTGAATTTGAAGGTGGTAGTTTGAATGGTGAAACTTGATTCAGAGATAGACAAAAATGCATTTATTCATTTAATTTAGTCTCACTAATTTCAGCATGTCCATATACATTTTCCCACAGTTCACTAGGTAGTGTTTCTAAAGGTACTTAAATCCATAGTAATTAGGTGAGTTCTGTAAGCCTTACTAACAGCCCTATCCGTAGTGAACACATTGGTTACAATAACATGTTGCGCATCTTGATCAGATAAACCATTGATCAAAGGTGAGATTTTAAAAGGAGGTATTTCTGTGTGGTTGGTGAAGGTATTGTCAATAGCTGTACTTGATGTTTAATGAATTCTAATGGGAAAATCAACTGAGTGAGACATGTTATAAGTTTGAAGCAGCACAGGTAATTAGAATTTACAATTACTGTCAGTTAAATACTTGTAGTTAACATTAAGATCACCACATAATAGGAATTCCATTTTTGGCTTATACAAATGTTTCAAAGCTGCATCCAGTACATTTAAGAATTGATTAAAATTTCCTATAGGTGGTCTGTAAATACATATTACTATAAAATGAGCATCACTAACATTAAATTGGACATCACGAAGTTCTATAACTTTCTCAACAAAACTGGGAGACATCAAGAGTAATACAGGGCAAGTCAGCTGTAATAAATACACAGGTACTCCCACCTTGATAGATGGACAGTGAAAAGCAAGATCCAAAATAGTAAGTCTTAATTTCAATACATGATAGATTTTGCTTTAAGACACAAGTATTAACGTAAAACACAATGCAAGGGAACGTGTTATTCTTATTAATGAGGCAGTTAGTTCACTACACTCATTATTTCAGACCACTAATATTTTTGTGTATTATGGATAAAGAAATATTTGAGTTGAAGCTTTTAGCTGTGGTGTATCTTCGGTCTATACCCCTTAAGCAGTCATTACTTCTAAATGCAGGTTTCTTTCTCTCCTTGCCCTGTACACTCACAGCATTGGCATTCTAATATCTTCCCTTTGGGCCCAGAATTTGTTAGAGTGATCAGGCTACTGCCTGCATCATCAAATAATTGCTGTTCATTTCCTGACATTGAAAAAAAGATATATTCTCCAGAGCTCAGAGCTTGCAGGCAGGGACTAGACCCAACCCTGCCTCATGGGCAAGGAGTACTGGGAGCTCATGATGTATGAATTAAGTGGTTGGGCCTTGTACCTCACTGCTTGACTTTATCAAGTGCTGAGGTTAAAAATCTGTGAGGATATGCTTCCACTGTAACATATCTTCATGGTGTAGTGCATATTTTAAGCACAGGACAAAGTTGCCTTCTGTTTTATGACACAGTCGTCTTACTATTAAGTCAAACGAGACTTTGCAACACTTGAATGTAGTTAAATTCATATGTGTTGTGGTTGATATGCTTTAATTTAAATTTTGTTTTATAAGGCACCGAACATTGGTTATGTAATATTTAGTTTGGGTGAGGTTGATGTAATTGCAGTTACAAGTAAACCCACATCCAAAGCTTTGTAGATAGCGATCCTTGTTGATATCAGGACACATATTTAACCCTTTACTTGCTAACATGGAGAATATGGTGAGCTCCAAATAATGCTAGCAGATGGCAGATGGGATTTAACTTGGTATTTAAAGGGTTAAACTATTTCCCATTGAATGGGTACTGAAGATGCTTTCTGCAAGGTAAAGGGATTGGGACCAAACCAATCATTTACCTCCATCTTGTGCTGAGGCTAAACATGCATGGAGCTGTACCTCTCCTTTCCTATAGACCTCCTCTTTGCTGTGCTTAATTAAGCATGTGGATGATTTTACCTTTACCTGTTTATTGTACTGCATTCTGCTATAACTGTTTGTCTCTTCAGTTGTCAAAAATTAAACCTCTGTAGTGTTTATTATCCCAACATTATAGTTGGTAGGTCACACATGCTTTTCAGAGTGCTTGAAGATGGTTTGCAGCAGTGGTTCTCAAGAGCAGCCACTAGCTGTTTTGGTGAAAAATGCAGTAATGTTACAAGTAATGGGATTTAAGGTTTTGAACTTTTCTTTGTAGTGTTGATATTTTTTCTGCATATCCCAAATAACCTATTTGCCTATGTGTTGTTCTTTTTTACATGTTTATTGAAGGTGCTTACATACACATTGTTCTTTATATAATGCAAGATTCCTGTCACCCTTAATTGCAATATCATAACCGAATGTGACAGCATTCATAATGGCTAGTGGTCTTTGCCAAGAAGTAGGAAGGAAGGAGGGAGGGAAGATGATAGTATGGAGGAATGATATATGTGGGAAAGGAGTGCAGGAGAAGGTGGGGAAGGAGATAAAGGTATGAATGGGATAAAGAAAAGGAAGAAGTGGGATGAGGGAACAGTTTCAACATTTAGGAAAGATAGGGAAGAAAGGGAAGGAGAATGATAGGGCAAAAAAAGAAGGGGATGGAAAGGCGTATTTGAGAAAGAAGCTAAAAATGTGAAAGGGATAGGACAAAGGAAAAGAAGGGTTGAGGGATGAAGGTACAAGAGAAATGATGATTATGCATGAGACAAAACTAGCACTGACAAGAAAGTCAAGGCCAGATGATGGGATATCCTAACATTCTAGACAAATGTATTACTGCAAGGTCTCATTGAAGTTTATATTTAAAACTGAGTGTTTGCAGATTAATAGTAACATTAACAAATGAAGATACATTTAATTGAATTTTAAATGGGCATTATATAAGTGTTTCAGTTTCATTTTGAAGCTATGACAAATTCCTGTTTAGAGGCTTTAGCTTTGTCTTTGTTAGTACTGTTTTTTTAAATATACGGACACCCATTGTCATATTCTGTCTGTCCAAATAATTACTGGAATAATACCTTCAGTAGACTGCAGTTGCATTCTCCCAAATCTTGACTTCCTGTGAATGATCCTCTCCCAATTTTATTGCCTGCTATATATACCCTCAAGTTGAGAAACCTCTGTTGAATAATTTAAGAATCAGTCAGTTAAATACAAAAGCATGTGTGATTTTGAGATGGGTCTTCTTCAGCCTGTACAAGATGAGGAAAATTAACCATGTGCTGAAGGGCTAAACTTGTATGTTTGAGAAGCCAAAGACAAAATATCAGTTTATCATTATCTACCACCTTTGTATTCAAAATATTTTTCAAGACATCATAATGGAAGTAGTATTCCTTGACATTAAGCACTCTTTTACATATCCCTGAGTTTTGTGCCTATAAATCTATTTTATAAGCTAGTAAAGATGTACTTATATTTGGCTGTTTTTAGAGTTCTGAAGAACTGCATTATGCCATTATTAACAGGCACTAACGACCAGGCGTCATGAAACTCGGTATTTAAATCATACCACTGGGTATCTCTTTATCTTGGTGTTTTTTAATTTTTAGACAACATTAAGATGGCAGCAGAGATCAGAATAACACAGCCATTCATTGCGCAGTCACAATGTTTTATATGTTAATAGGTTCTTGAAGAGTGTTCTGATTTTATCAGCAATAATTCTGAAAGGCAATGCAAAATAACAGTAAGGCAACCGATTGAAATATTTTGCTGTCATATATTACTGTAATTGTAAATATGATGTTTGTACTGTAGTGTTATGGTGATAACTATTTAGTTCATATGAAGTCTTTGTGCCTTGTTGAATTGAAATGATGAGCGTGGAATTACAGTCTTAGAAAAGTCACTCGAGTTTCAGTTCAGACACTCTTTATCTTCTGAACAGTTCACAGTTTTTGAGACAAAATGGAAGTTACAGGGAACAGATTATGGAGAAGTCATATTTTTAACCTGTGAGTTCTGATTGTTTGGAATCCTAATATGCACAGTGACAATAGTGAATTTTTTTTAGTCTTGTTTTGTGTTGCTCTTGTCCAGGAGTCTGAAGTCATCTTCACACTCAGCTCTCACTTTCTAAGAGTTTATCAGACAAAAATTCTGTGTATAGCACATATATACTTCATTAACTTTATTTGAAAACTGTTATACCATTGTATTTAGTAAAATGCAGGGAAATGTAATTTATCCCTCTGAGTCAGCAGTTTTGAAGCAGAGTTTTCTGTTGGTTATGTTTTCAAGTTATAAACTTGTTCTATGGCCACATGGCATAAGCCATGAACCTTGCTGCATGAAGCAAAGCACAAGGCAGTTCCAGAACAGTATTAGGTTACACACATGGCAATATATTTCAGATGTTCATTTGAAGGTAAAGAGTTGTGGCCACATAACACAGAGCCATGATCCATGTGTAAAACTGTCAATGAATTTGTGTGTGTACAAAGAAAGTGTGTGTCAGGACTGGGAGAAGGTTGTCAGTAGCACTTTGCTGTTAGTCAGAAACATAACTGGAGTGTTCTGTGCAAAATTATTGGTGGGCACACTACTCTGTCAGTGCACTAAGCACTGTGGTATATCTGGTGTATATAGACTTATACAGTCATGTAATTTGTGACTATCCAGTATATTTTCTGTACTTTTGGCTGTGAATGGTATCTGCAGTAAATGAATATCAAAAACAATAAGGAACACAATTACAGAACAGCCCATGTGGCAACTGTATGTACACAACAGAGGAATATATTTTAGTCTTATGAGGGCAGTTTGTCAAGTCAGTAAAACCAGTGCTAAACCTCCATTAGAAAGCAATAAAGTACTTTGCATATTGAGACCCTCAATGCTGTGGGGAAGTGATAAGACTGATCATGTTTAGTGATGTTATAATTGAAGTATTCTGTCCTGTATTCCAGTATTGAATTCATAGAAATACCGTTCAATCCAAAATTAAAAATTGTTCTGCTTTTTTGAAGTGCAAGTTTCTGTATTAATATTATATACCCTTCTGTCTTTAGTCACATTGGTTTGTTATATAGTGTAAGATAATTTATTTTGTAACTTACATTTTGTTGCAAAACATGAAATGTTTCAAATTTATGTATGTCTGCTGTCCAGTACATAAAATTTCAGGTTCCTCATGAAGAAGTGTGATCACTGATATAATATATGAGACTAAATTGTAAGTTAATCAATGACATTTGTGGTATGAAGCGTTGTGTGAAAATTTTACATGAAAAGCTGTGAAATTTCAGGATTGAAGAGCCATGAATTATTGCAGTGACTTGGAGACTGTCTCCTGCCCAGCAGGACTGTTCTAAGCCCTTGCATATGTATTTGTTGGACATATCCTTGTTATGTAGTAGTAACATCTAGTAGTATATCATAGTATTTCATATTTTAAATTATGTGCCCTTATGATGTAGGGGTCATGCGAGAATTCTTCGGCTTTCTTGTTTCCCGTCCACTTCTGACAAGATCAGAACTACTATTTGTTTTACATTGTACTGGGAGTACATGGCCTCCAACACTTTAACATACTGTGAAGAGTATCAGATGTGTAGTTGTTCCACTGTTCAACTCATTGTGTTGGTGGCTTATGTTTACAAAACACTGTCTCACCCCTAATAGCTACCAGTTATTTCTGGCATACTTTCATGTATCAGAGGCAACAAAGAGGTGGCCTTGTCATGTCACTGAACTAGCTGACCACAGTTATTTACTGCTGGTGTATACTTAGTATTCTGAGAAGCAGGCATTTTGAAGACTCTAACAGCTCCACATCCATAATGCAGATTTAAATTCTATTCCATGCACAGCAGCCAAAGAAGGAGTTAATTGTCTGATGTTTCACATTTGTCACATTTCAACATGTAAATGTGAGACACCTGACATGTAATTTGTCCAACTAGAGAAAGTATCCAATGAAACATCCTGTGAAGCAGAGAGTAATATGCATTAGTGGTCATGTAGTAATTATTGTAAATACATGTCTGTAGCTATAAATTATCATTGTTTTTAAATACAAGCTGCACTGAAAAGATAATTTGGTTTTCCAAATGAAAACAGGACTGCTGAAATTATATATTCCTATTACAGGGCATGGACCAACTTCATCTGCCTCAGGATGGAGACAGGTTTGGTTTGGTTTGGTGGCAGGGTGTTGTGTGAACATGGTAATAAACTTTGCAGTTAAATAAAATGTGGGGAATTTATTGACTAGGTGTGGAATTCAGAACATGTTAGGGGTTGCTTCATGGAGTTAATTATATTCCTGCTGTAATTTAAAAAGTGCATCACTTTTTCCAGTGTAATTTGGCAAACATTATACTTATATGAACATTCTACTGGAACCTAAACATTAATGTAGCCATTATATCAGTTTTATACTTATGTAGTAGGGTATGGTTTATGACTGACTGTCCTTGTATGCTGTGGAGGAAGAGAGATCGTTGGTAGGAGTTGAAGACATTACCAGAAGTGAAGGTAGCAGCAGATGGCAGTGAGTTGGGCAGTCCATATTACATTCTGAAACTTTGTCAAAGATAAAGTTACATGGTGTACACATTCAGTGAAATCTTTTTGCAGTACTCAGGAGTGAACAGTATAACAATGGATCGGTGGAAAGGTTATCTGTGGAAATAATGTGTACAGAAGAGAACTATCAAAACATTAATGGTGAATGTCCAATGGACACGACTGATAGTCATGTAAATATACAAACATGAGCCAGTGATTGCCCTTAAACATACATTTTAAGCATAATGACTTTTTGTTCCATTTTAGCTGTATGGTATTGTCACATTTTTCACCTTGCACCAGAATGCAAAAACTTCGTATGGTTGTGCAGGCAAAAAACAGTAAGAAGTGCTGATAAATGTGGAAAGACAAACAGATTACTAATAAGATATGAAATTGAAGTGGAATATAATATTTCCATTCCCTGTAAATTGAAAATTCGTTCTGTTGCAGATTTTGTACTAATTACAGAAGGTGAATTTTGAGGAAAAGTTAGTGCAGCTTGGATTTAGAAGTATGTTCCAAGGACACTTCCATCAGTTTGTAGTGTGTGTGATTGAAGGTGAACACAGAAACAGTTAATATTCATAGTTGCTTCCAATATTTTGTGACTGGATTAAACACTAAATAAACTAGACAATAATTTGTGATATGTTAAGGGTAATGAATGTAATGTTTACAGCATATCTGTGAAAGTTTTATTTTTAAAAGCAATGAATATATTGTGTAATAATTTTGTTATTATTTGTTAATACCTTCGTTTATGCTCAGTGAAATACTGTTGTGTTGTATAGCAGGCACTGTTTCCTAGAACAACTGCTGTATTTGTTTTAGTTTATTACTGTAGGCCTGACATTTATGCCCCCACCCTCATCAGGTGCTTCTTTAGGTTTTTGTTGAAGTTTCTTATATTTTCCTGCAGCATACAGTAGCTCTGACTGTTGTCGTGTTGTCAGCTTGCGTAACCCTGTATGGTGGTGATGAATCCATGGATCAGACTGCATTGGCCTTTGTCAGTGATGACCCTCATTTATTGCCTCAGTATTCTACTGTTTTGTTGAAGTTTCTTACATTTTCCTGCAGCATACAGTAGCTCTGACTGTTGTTGTGTTGTCAGCTTGCGTAGCCCTGTATGGTGGTGATGAATCCATGGATCAGACTGCATTGGCCTTTGTCAGTGATGACCCTAATTTATTGCCTCAACATTCTAGTGTTATTGGTTTTTGGTTGTATTCCCAGGCTATTTCTAAGAAACTGTTACATTCTCCCTCCATCAGCTCATCCATTGGGATGGCATTTTCTGTTTTTTCCTGGGTATGTTTTATTGTTCTGAAAGTACCTATTTCTGAGGATATGTGCAGCATGTCATGATTGCTCAAAATAAGTTTTTAATACGTTTAGTATGCTTCTTGTGTGCAGTATTTATGGTTCTGGAAGTTTGGCCCCCACTGCTCATCCTGGTAGAAGAGGTTCGACTAGTGAAGTAAAGTGAAGTTTGGTGTATGTACACCTTGTCACAATCCCCAAACTTTAGTTATGTCATATTCTGTGTCAGGTGGTTTTGGTTGCAGTATGTGTCTGACATTGTTGGTGAGTGTGAATGCTATTTTCAGTCCTGTGTCTTCGAATATTTTTGTGATCACTCTTACTTAGTTGCCAGTGTGTATGAAGGGGACCCATTTCTTTCTTCTGTTGTTTACATGTCTTGCTGTTCTTCCATCCACCCCTTGCCATTGGTAATGTCATTCCTTTGACTTCAATTTTGTTATTTAATTTTTAAATGGCCTTTTTGTGAAAGCTGTTGTTCTATGTGATGTTCACTGTAGTGTTGTGGTCTTCTCCTCCTTGTTTTTCTTCTTTTATTGGTATGCTGTTCACTCTGTGGTGGACCGGGTAGCTCAGTCGGTATAGCGACTGAGCTATGAGCTGAACGCTCCGGGATCGAATCCCGGTGGGGACAAGATGTTCCGCCTGTCCATACCGGCCCTGGGGCCCACCCAGCCTCCTGTACAATGGGTACCGGGTCTTTCCCGGGGGTAGAGGCGGCCGGGGCGTGGGGCTGACCCCCCCTTCCCTGATCTAAAGTACTGGGGTCCTAGAAAGAGTAGAGCTATACCTCTTCTCACCCTACAGGCCTTCGTGGCCTATAAGGTGAAAACCTACCTGTTCGCTCTGTAGAGCATATATCTACGTGCCACCATTTTTTGTCTGTGGGATACATAGAGTGACCATGGTAGTGAGTTTACTGTTGATGTCAACATGTATATGGTCCTAATCCTGATCTGGAGGTCAGGTCATGCAAGATGGTACAAAATGACTCCCCTCTCCAAGAAATTAAAAGAGTCCATCATCCAGCACTGTCAAAGGTAGCAGTAGTAACAATAACAACAGTAATAACAATAGTCATTGCAAATTCAAGAGACAGAAATGTGATCAAGAAAGAAGTCGAAAATATTTACAAAACAAAGACCTTCCAGTAGCAACACAGCACATGTGGAATGTAAAAACAATAGTGATACCAGTAATAAGAGGGGCAACTGGAACTGTCTAAAAATTGTTCATAAAATGTGTGAACAACATATGTGGAAAGCACATCAAAGAACTACAGGAAACAGCCATGTTGGGCACTACCTGCATATTTCAAAGAGTACTAATGTGAAAGTACAAAATGTTTATTACAGAAAATAACATTACATGTGCCATATACTGTAAGTACAGGAACATTATATACTCTACAGACATGGCTTGCTCTATGTATATAATTGTAAATACCCATATAAAAATGATAACATAATAATAATGCGTGATCTCACACAATTTACTTATTACCCACAAAGAAAGAAAAATAAAATTCTTACCTGATGTATTTGGTCATTGTGTTCTTCTGTAGTCCTTATGTATACTATTTGTGTTTGGTAAAAGGGAGCAGGGTTGCCCATGCTGTCATGTTTCTGATATACATCTTGAGATTGGCACCTCTAATAAGCCCTGAATTACACTTCTATCAACCTTACACACACATCCTTTCTTCAGAGTAAGGCTTATTCAAGAATAAAATAATTTAAAATTAGTGTTCTGCAATGAACTACTAAAATCTTATAAATGCTTAAAACACAAAACAAAATTCACTCTTTCTGTACTTCAGCAATCATTTGGAGGAGAAGTGGGATCATACAATACTTTTGTGGCAATAACACTCCACTCAATTACCAACTTCGAAATGATGGGAGTGTTTCAGTACAATACTACTACTACTCCATGGCTCTACAGTCCTTGTAGGACCTTGGCCTCCTTCACGACCATCTTCCAGTCATCTGTTCTGTGCGCACGTATCCTCCAGTTTGTGACACCCATCCTCCTCAGGTCCTCCCTCACATCATCCATCCACCTTAACCTTGGTCTTCCTACACTCCTACTTCCTTCTGGCATGTTCTGATATAACCTCTTTATCACCCTTTCCTCACCCATCCTCTCCACATGTCCCAGCCATCTCAATCTTCCTTTTTTTATTTCTGTTACTATGTCCAATTCTCCATATAATTGTCTCACTTCTTCATTTGTTCTGCTCCTCCAGTATCCTGCTACAAATATTGGACCAAATATTTTTCTCAGCACCTTCCTTTCCCAAATACACAAATTTTTCTCACCATTTGCCGTTAAGCACCATGCTTCTGAGCCATACAGCACCACTGGTCTTATTATTGT
>Ga0123355_10011783_pt1 | contig 13507 bp, 12 predicted proteins | sample TergutEmb28metaG_3_FD_89872 | JGI IMG/M metagenome (GOLD analysis project Ga0123355, IMG submission 89872) | Embiratermes neotenicus P1 segment gut microbial communities from Petit-Saut dam, French Guiana - Emb289 P1 | ecosystem: Host-associated > Arthropoda: Insects > Digestive system > Gut ...
CCATCTAAAAGTTGTGTGATATTTTTGTGTATATTTTTACAAGACAAGGCGTGAGGAGGGCGAATACCCATCGGTATTTAACTGACGAACAACGCAGTATTGTGAAAATATACACGGAAATATACAACTTTTGGGTGACACAGACCACTAGTATATCAACGTTTTCTATTGCTGATCAGTATGAGCACAGATAGAACAGTAGATAAGATTTTCGAAAAAATTATTCGACTTTATTAGTGTTTTGTATTAGCTTAAAATAATATTTTATATGCAAAAAACACCTTTTTGGGTGTAGTGACAGAGGTTAAAAAGTTCTATAATTTAGGCATAAGAAAAGAGATGAAACGAGATTGTGACAACGGGAGAGCGAGTTATGAGAAGAGCTGAAACAGACAAAATGATAAGCGCACATTGCAAATTGAATAATCAGACCTCAACTGAAGAGCAATCAGAATCAGTGAATCAATCGGTTTCTCAAAATCAGCAAGCAGCACCATCTATCTGGAAAGAGCTGGGTGGATTGGGAGCTAAAATCTTAGTAATCGTAATTACATTTACAATTATATTCACATTTCTTTACGGCTTTCATCGTGTAACAGAACCCAATATGTCACCAATGGTAAAAACCGGAGACTTAACCCTGTTTTACAGATTAAACAAGAATTATACAATTGGAGATATGTTGCTACTAGATTTTCAAGGCGAACGATATGTGCAGCGAGTCGTAGCAAAAGAAGGAGATACTGTTGATATTGAAGAAGGCAACTTAGTTGTAAACGGATCAATTCAACAAGAGTCGGAAATCTATCAAGAAACATGGAGTTATGAAAACAGCATTTCATTTCCGCTTATCGTAGGTGCAGGTCAAGTGTTTGTGCTTGGGGATGCAAGAGAAGGAGCAACGGATAGTCGTATATTCGGTGCTATAGATGTAGAAGATACATTGGGAAGTGTGATTACAATAATCAGACGAAGAAATTTTTAAGACAAACGCGTGAAAATTCGTGTTTAAATAAATGAAAAATAAAACGATAATATTAATTAAGGAGAAAATACCATGTTAAAGAAATCAAAAATTTTAGTAGCAACCTTACTCGTTGTACTTGTTAGCTTTAGTAGCTTTGCTGTTGCTCTGGCATATGATGGTGGAGACGACAACGACACAGCAAACATAATGCCGATGAATGATACTGGAATACTACCACTTACCAAAAACTTTAGAATGCCTCAAGGAACACTTGTTCCGGGTGTGGAATTTATATTCGATACAGAGCTTGTGAGTGTTGATGGCATTACAGATTCCTCAAAATTTACAAATCCACCTAATCTTGGCAGTTTTACGATCGATTATACAACAGAAACCGGAACACAGGTACCGAGTGCGGGGATTAGAACTGAAACAAAAAGTATCGCAAACATTTTTGCAGGTGTAACATTTCCACACGCTGGTGAATTTATATTTGATATTTGGGAAAGATCGCCCACAAACCCAACAATTGATAATGATCCAAACCAAATATTAGTTTACTCAAATTATGTTTACCGTATTCAAGTCCTTGTAAGAAATGATAGCAGCCCTTCCGGATCATCAATAGCACATATCTATATGATCAAAGGAATTAAAGATGAAAACGGTGATGTAGTTTTTGATAAAAGTGTAAAAGCAACTACACTTGAGTTCACAAATGACTTTGTACGTACTAATGGACCAAAAGACCCTGAAGAGCCTGATCCTGAAAATGAATCTACACTATTTATAAGCAAAACTGTAACCGGTGAATCCGGAAGAAAAGATGTATTCTTCAACTTTAACATTTCAGTTACAGTTCCAAATCTTGTGCCGAGTGATCTAATTCCGGAGTTCTATAGAGCATTCATTGTAGACAATGATGAAGTAGTTTTGAACATTGATGAAAATGTAGGCTCCGGTAAACAAGGAACATTCAACAACATGCCATATCTAGAAATTGCTGCAAATGGTTCGACTGAGTTTAACTTAAGACATGGGCAAAAATTAGTGTTCGTGGACACACCTGTTGGCACGAATTACACTGTAACAGAAACAGAAGTTGATGGATATACAACAAATATTAAAGTAATGACTAACAGTAGTTCAATTGAGATACTTGGTATGCCTACAACTGGATCCCAGTTTGTTGGCGAACCGGATAATAGTGCAGCCTTTACAAATGACCGCCCCTTCACAGCGCCAATGGGTCTAGCAATTAATGACTTGCCATTTGTTGTCCTGATATTTTTAGCAATAGGTGCTTTTGTGACATTCGTTGTTGCGAAAGTTCGTAAACAAAGAAAACACGTCTAAATCACTTGATGGGCATATCAAGAATCCATCGCCATAGTAATTAATGTATAGCTATACTCGCGAGTATAAGTACTAACTGAAAGGAGTCTCATATGAATACAAAAGTGGTAGTAAAAAGATCAGTGTGTGTTGTAAACTTCCTAATAAACCTGTGCGTATTGATAGCCATAATATTGTTGATTGCATTTGGTAGCTATTCCATATGGGACTCCGGACAAGTATTTTCAGCAGCAAGTTCAGCCAACTACGCAACATATCGTCCGACAGCTGAGGGTGAAGCAGACTCATTTGCTGACTTACAACTAATCAATTCTGATGTTTTTGGCTGGTTGACGATTTTTGGAACAAACATTGATTATCCTGTTGTGCAAGGTCAAGATAATATCCGGTATGTAAATACAGACGCAAAAGGCGGGCACGCTCTGTCTGGTGCAATATTTCTTGACGCTCGCAGCAGTCCAAACTTTACAGATTTTAGTAGCATTGTTTATGGGCATCACATGGAGAACAATGTTATGTTCGGAGAAATAGGGTTGTTTTCTGACAGAGATTACTTTGATGCACATGAGCATGGGATGTTATATTTCGAAGGAAAAGAACATGGCTTGGATTTCTTCGCATTCGTTAATGCAGATGCATATGACACGGATATATTTCGAGCAAGAATCACAGAGCAAGAAGAACAACAAGCATACCTGGAAATGCTATTAGATATGGCAGTACATGTTCGGAGCGATGTATCAGTAACCACAAACGACAGAATCGTATTATTTGCAACATGTACATCAAATGCTACAAATGGGCGAGACATACTAATTGGCAAAATCACAGACGATATACAAAATGATCCATTTTGGACAGAAACATCGAATTTCATAGTTGAGATACCGGGAATAGACGGATTATCCGGTCAATGGGTAAGGATTAGTGTTGGGATTATAGTATTCATTCTGATTGTGTTAGCAATAATCTTAATCTGCATAAAAAGGAAGAAAGGGTAATAGACCATGAGTTGGACTATAAGAAATAATAGAAAAATAAATATGGTTGTAGTCGGGTTGCTCTTGATTTGCCTGCTTGGTGCGCTACTTAATGCAACAGCATATGCATCCGGACAACATGATGTTGAGCTAGTGGTGCAACAGGAGTTTGTGATAATTAATGGCATACCACCAAGTGATGTGTTTGCATATAAGCTTGAAGCAAAGACAAGTGATGCACCAATGCCTGCTGGCAGCACAACGAATGGTTTTAATTTCACAATCGTTGGAAATGATATTAAAGAAATTGGAACGATTACATTCACAAAACCTGGAATTTTCATATATCAAATGTCATGCACAACAGAAAATCTTGTAAACTATACTGTTGATTATAAAGTGTACATAATAGAGGTGCATATTTCTACGAATTGGGATGTAATTACAGTTGCATACAATGAAAAAACCGGATTTAAGGTAGGGGAGCTATCATTTGCTCATCGATATAATGAACCGATAACACCAACACCTCCGCCTCCAACACCAACACCACCAACAGTAACACCGCCGACACCAACACCGCCACCAACAATAACACCACCAACAATAACACCACCAACAACAAAACCTCCCGTTACAGTAACACCAACAGATCCACCATATACACCGGAGACCACAATTCCTGAAGAAGAAGCAACAATTGATCCGCCCGACTTTCCGGGAGAAAATATAATTGATGAAGCCGACATTCCGCAGGACGATACAGATGATAACGCTAACCTTACTCTCGTTGAAGATAAACAACCGCCAACAGTATCTACTCAAGGTACAAGGAGAGCTTCTTGGGCACTACTCAATTTAATTCTCAGTATACTTGGAGCATTGGCAGCCATTGCAACAACAATATATATAATACTCAAACAAAAACGCAAAGAAGATAAAGATGATGAAACATTAAATAATGCAGAAAACAAAAAACTTGCTATTGAAACTAATCAAATAGATGAGTTAAATCAAAACAAAGAAAACGAAGAAGACGAAGAATGCAAAAAGCGTGTCAGAAAGATAAGTTTCATTGCAATGTATATTCTCGCTATTCTCGCAATTATCCTCTTCATTCTCACACAAGATATGAGACTTCCAATGATATATATAGATAAGTGGACAATTATTCATATTATACTTGCAATCATTGAAGTCATCGCAATAATAACCGTACGGAAAAAAAGAAAAAATCGCGATGAAGACGATGATGAGACAGACCACGAAGATGACCTTGAAAACATAAGTCGAATATAATTTATCTTTTTGGCACTAAATATAAAAAGGCCCCTTGAGCTAAGTTCTAAAATCTTAACTCAAGGGGCTTTCAAATGTACAAATCACGCTTGCTCCGTCATTGCGGTCTCCAAGCCGCAATCCCGTGAGACATGCATTGAACTTTACTATATCTTCTTCGGCGTTTTTAAATTACTCTGCACTTGGTGTCGCTCAGCCAACTCATTCTGTACGTCTTCTGTGGATACTCCTTGCACAGACATTAGCACTAACAAGTGATATGCAAGATCAGAAAGTTCACCAATTAATGGAGTTGAGTCTCCATTCTTAGCGGCGATGATGGTTTCTGTGGCTTCTTCGCCGATTTTTTTACATATTTTATCCACGCCTTGTTCAAGTAGATAATTGGTGTATGATTTCTCTTGAGGACTTGCTTTTCGCTCTTCGATTCGTTCACAGATTTGATTTAAAACATAAAAAGCACCGGACTCTTCACCGAAACAACTCATACTGCCAGTATGGCAAGCACCTTTACCGGTTTGCTCTACCTGAATCAGTAATGCATCATCATCACAATCAAAGCTCATAGCACGAATTTTTTGTATATTACCAGAAGTGGCACCTTTGTGCCAAAGTTCATTGCGGCTGCGAGACCAAAAGCAAGTTTCGCCACGTTCTTGCATAAAATCATAACTATCTTGATTAACATATGCAAGCATCAATACACGACCTGTATTAAAATCCTGCACAATGGCTGGAATTAATCCTTCAATACGCATGGGAACCCCTCCTTTTTTAGAACAGCTTTTACATCACCAATAGTAGCTTTACCATAATGGAAAAGACTGGCAACTAATGCTGCATCGCAATTGGTTTTTCGAAATATATCGATGATGTCTTGTATAGAACCACAACCGCCACTAGCGATTACAGGAATTGAGACAGCATCGCAGATAGCTTTTGTATGTAGAATGTCATAACCAGATTGAGTACCATCACCACTCATAGAAGTAAACAGAATTTCTCCGGCACCTAAAGCTTCACATTCTTTTGACCAATCTACAATATCCTTGCCTGTACCCTTCGTGCCACCGGCAACCATGACCTCACGACCTTTACCATCAATTGCAACAACGATTCGTTCACTACCAAAGGCATTGCTTGCATCTTTGATAAGAGATGGATTTTGTACCGCAGCAGAATTAATAGATACTTTGGCAGCTCCGCATTCTATGGCTTTTGCGATATCATCGACTGTACGAATGCCGCCGCCAAGAGTTACCGGTATTGTAAGCTCAGCAGCAGCTCGACGCAATAGGTCATAGGTGGTTTTACGCTCTTCGTTAGTAGCGGTAATATCAAGGATCACAATTTCATCTGCACCCTGGTTTTCATATTGTTTGGCAATCTCGATAGGATCACCAATATCGCTTAAGCTTACGAAATTAACACCCTTTACCACTCGACCATTCACAGTATCCAAGCAGGGAATAATGCGCTTACCGAGCAGCTTAGATAAATCTACACGCCCCTCATAGAATGCTTTTCCTACAATAACGCCGGCGTATTTTGAAGCCCGACGGATATCTGTGTCACAGCTAACTCCACCGGATACAATTACGTCAATGCCTTGTATTTGCTCATACATTTCCCAATTTGGTGATGTAAGAGTACCATCTCGTCCAATATCAGTTGCAACGATGGTTTTTACACCGATTTTTCTTAGAGCTTCAATAAATACTAAGTAATTTTCGCCGCTGTCTTGTAGCCATCCGGATACAGCGACTTTACGATCTCGTACATCCACACCCACCACTATTTTTTCCGGACCGTGACGGGTAATCATATCACGAACAAAATCAGGATTTTTCACAGCGATTGTGCCAAGTATAACTCGATTAATGCCTATTTCATCAAGATACATAGCTACAGTCTCCGACGAACGGATGCCGCCGCCTACTTGAATGGGGGTGTCCACAGCAGCTCGAATGCGACGGATTGTGTCGAGGTTTGCCGTGTTGCCATCGCGTGCACCATCTAGATCAACAATGTGAAGATATTTTGCACCCATGTTTGCAAACTCACATGCTAATTTTACTGGGTCTCGGCTGTATACTGTTTTTTGTGAATAATCTCCTTGATATAAACGTACAGCTTCACCGTTTTGTAAGTCAATTGCCGGAATGATGTTCACTTATAGTACCCCCTTAGTTGAAGGGATATTATTGCTTTCTGTAAGAGCAATGGCTTGACCAAAGGCAACACCAAATGCCTTGAAAATGGCTTCTATAATATGATGGGTATTTTTACCATATGCTAAGTTGATATGAAGTGTAATTCCTGCTTCTAGTGCTAGTGCACGAAAGAATTCTTCTGTCATCTCAGTTTCAAAATCTCCAACTTTCTGAGCAGGGAGTTCAGCATTGAATACTAAGAATCCTCTATTAGATATATCCAGCACACAATTAACCAGAGCCTCGTCCATAGGTAGTGATGCTGCCCCATAACGAGCAATGCCTCTTTTATCGCCAAGAGCTTTTTTTATGGCTTGTCCAATGGCAATGCCGACATCCTCGACTGTGTGGTGACCATCGATGTGTAAATCTCCATCACAATTGACATCGAGTGCAACTCCTGCACGAAAACTGAATAGGGTGAGCATATGGTCGAAAAAACCAATGCCTGTATCAATGTTGCAATCCTCAGCTCTATCCAAATTGAGGTTGATATGAATATTTGTTTCTTTAGTAGTTCGTTCTAATATTGCTTTACGCATTGTAAAAACGCCTCCATTTCTTCATATGTACCGATTGTAACACGGAGAAAGTCCGTAAGTCTCGGTTTATTCCAATATCGTACTAATATTTTGTTGGATAATAAAAACTCATAGAGTTTTATTGCTTCCGGTACATGAACTAAAAGGAAATTGGTCTGTGAGGGGAGAGAGGCATAACCAATATCTTTGAGTGATGCTGCTGTATGTTCTCTGGTTTGAATAATCTGCTGTCGAGTACTTTCCCAATAGTTTTTATCCGAGATGGAAGCAGATGCGCATATTTGGGCTACCATGTCCAAGGGGTAGGAGTTAAAAGAATGTTTGATTCGTTGCAAACCTTCAATTAAATTCACCTGTCCAACTGCGTAGCCAACTCGGAGACCTGCCAAGGAGTGAGACTTTGAAAATGTCCGCACTACCAAAACATTGTCGTATTTTGGAACTAATGAAACAGCGCTTTGTTCTTTGGAAAAGTCGATGTATGCTTCATCAACAAGTATGACTCCATCTGGATTTTGTTGAACAATCTTTTCAACTTCATCAATTGTAAGTGCAATGCCAGTAGGTGCGTTAGGGTTTGCGAGTATTACTCCGGATGAATCAGTATATTTGCTAGGGTCAATACGAAAATCAGCGTCCAGTGATTGTGTATGCACTCCTACGTTGGACAACTGTGCCCAGACCGGGTAGAAGCCATAGGAGATATCCGGAATATGAACATTTTTCTTGTCGCCATAGAATGCACCAAAGGCTAGGGCAAGCACTTCATCTGATCCGTTCCCGACAAAGATATTTTCAGCTTGGATATCTTGGATGCCAAGGTGATTTGCAACACTATCCATAAGGAGCGTGCTATCGCTGTCAGGGTAGAGTCGAAGTTTTGAATAATCTACTGACTTTAATACATCAGCGACCATAGGTGATGGCGGATAGGGGTTTTCATTTGTATTGAGTTTTATCCAACCTGATTCCTGCGGTTGAATGCCGGGCACATATGGAACAAGCTGCTGCGCCATTTTACTGAGATAGGATTTTGTTTTCAAAATGAATCACTCCTCTCGTCTCATTCTTTTTCATTGATTACTTTACACTACACGTCATTCTGCGACGACCCGCAGAATGACGCTAGTTTTCGTAGGCTAGTCGATGTTGTCCTCAAAGCGCACGGCTATACTATTTGCATGTGCATCTAGTCCTTCCAAATTTGCAAATGTAATTACATCGTCTTTCAATGTTGAGAGCGCTGCTCGGGGGTAGTAGCTATAGGCACTCCATTTAACAAAGTCATACACGCCAAGTGGTGAATAGAATTTTGCTGTTCCCCCTGTGGGCAGTACATGATTGGTGCCGCTCATATAATCGCCGAGAGCTTCCGGTGTGTGTTCACCTAAGAAAATAGAACCGGCATTTTGTACTTTTGGAAGCATTTCTAATGGATTTGTAGTTAGAATCTCTAAATGCTCAGGAGCAAGGTCATTTGAAAGTGCAAATGCTGCATCGATATCCTCAACAAGAATCGCAGCTCCATATCGAGCTAGAGATTCTGTTATAATATCTTTTCGATTGAGACCTTTTATTTGTCTGGTAAGCTCTGTTTCTACTTTGTTAATTAACAACTCACTAGTAGTTACAAGAATGGCACTAGACAGGACATCATGCTCGGCCTGACTCATGAGGTCAGCGGCAATATACTTTGGATTTGCACTTTCATCAGCAATGATCAATATTTCAGACGGACCGGCAACCATGTCAATGTCTACATCTCCATAGACCATACGCTTGGCTGTAGCGACATATGCATTACCGGGTCCAACTATTTTATCTACCTTTGGAATAGACTCTGTACCATACGCTGCTGCAGCGATTGCATGTGCACCGCCGACTTTATAGATGGTGTTCACTCCACAACAAGCTGCTGCTGCAAGTATTATATCAGGCACTTTGCCATCGGCTTTTACCGGTGTGAAAATAGCAATATCATCAACTCCAGCCAGTTTAGCCGGAATGGCGTTCATAAGTACCGAGGAGGGATAGGCAGCTGTTCCACCAGGAACATAGAGAGCCACACGACCCAGAGGCCTGATAATTTGTCCCATTTGTACGCCGTTGTCTTTATATACGCTCCATGATTCTTGAATCTGATTTGTATGAAACTCTGTTATTTGATTGTGAGCACGTTCTAAGATTTGCATGAACTTATCATCTACATTTGCAACAGCATCATCAATTTCATTTCGTGTAACCAAGAAAGAGTCTTCGTTAAATCCGTCAAATTCTCTGGCATAGCGTCGGAGAGCATCATCACCATTCTGCCGTATGTCTGCAAGAATGTCACGGACAGAGCGAGAGATGTCTTCACTAACGTCTATTTTTCTATCAGCAAGACCGTCTAAGCTTCTATTTAGTTGCATAGTTATGACCATTCCTTTCGCTTAAGAGAGTTTGTTGAAGATGGCAAGTATAGAATGCTCCTTGCCTTCTTTAGCAAAGAAGGTGGTCCCGCGGACCGGATGATTTGAGCCTCGAATGTTGAGGAAATTCTTAAGTTGTTGACATTGACCCATAGGGGAGTAATACTGTTCTATTAGTGTTTAGTATAAGCACATTGAAGTTTAAGTTAGTTCAGACCTCAATTCCTCGATCATAGGCAATATCTGCGGATCATATTTCAATGCAGCACGACTTACCAATAGCTTTGTTTGAATTGTCATTGCTTCCTCGTATATAATTAGACCATTTTCTGCAAGTGCGCGACCACTCTCAACAATGTCGAAGATAGCGTCAACATCCGCGTGCTTTGGCATAATTTCCGATGAACCGGTAATACTAACTATATCAGTTGCCATTCCTTTGCTATCGAAATATTTAGCAGCAATATGAGGGTGCTGTGCGGCAACTGTGATTATTTTTTCGTGATCCCTCTTGCATTTCTCATAAAAACTTTGCCGTTCCGGCAGACCTGCAACGCAGAAGCGTGAACCACTGCAAAGGTTTAAACTTGGTAGTAGATCGCTAACAAAATTGTCTCCTCGCATTGAGCGATTTATGCCGGAAACACTTGATAATTCGTACTCACGATAGCAATCAAATGCGGAAACCCCCATGTCAGCCCAGTTTTTATCAATATACTGCGGAATATCAGCTATGCGTACCAAAAGAAATGCAACACGCCCGCAATCACTTGAAAACTCTAATTGCTTATGTGATTTCTCATTGATTTCTTGCTCTAACTCTGTCGATATATAACCGGCTTGGCGGAATATGTTATAAGCTTTTTCCAATAATCGCTGACCTTTTGGCAGCGCAACTTCAATTTTTCTCATAATGATTATTACCATTCCTTCTGTTTATTTTATATTTGGATTATTCATTCTTAAATTATGTGTTTTATAAGTTTAATATCTGTTTTGAATTCTGGAAAATGGATGTTTTCTGAGTTGTCATTGATATATGGATATAAAAAACCCCCATGCAAGTCGAGTCTGCATGGAGTGTGTAACAATGATGTATGAAAAGAGTTCGACTACATCTCCATGCCAATATGGTGTACATGATGATGTACACCTGTGAGGAGATGAATTGTTGAAGTGTATCTTGTCATACGTGCTATCCTCTGAGTCGAAAAATATATATAATATATTGTTGCATATCTATGCGTGATTGTCAAGAAAGAAAGGAAAATTCTTTGAAAATTGTTTGCTAATGAGTTTGTAAATATGTTATTCTATGATTATGCACACAGAAGTATAATGACTATAAAATAGCAATTTTTCAAAGAAATCTTAATAACAAAAGTTGTCAAATAGTCCATGAAAATTAACGTCATTCTGCGGGTCGTCGCAGAATGACGGAGCACAAAAGTAGAGGAGAGCTTCATGATTAAATGGGTTAAAAATATTACTCCAAAAACAGATTGTAGCAGCAATTTATCACTTATGGATATAGAAACTGTCGAAAACATTCGTAAGTTCTTCAAAGGTTTTCCGCAATATGAAAAAACTCCGTTAATCTCACTTGATAATTTATCAAATGAACTGGGTGTTGGCGGAATTTATGTAAAGGACGAGTCTTACAGATTTGGTCTCAATGCATTTAAGGTTCTTGGGTGTACTTTTGCCCTTGCATCGTATATTGCTCAAAGGCTGGATATTCCTGTATGGGAACTTGATTATATGACTTTACCGGAAACCACTGCTAAACTCGGTGAACTCACATTATTTGCGGCTACTGATGGAAATCATGGTCATGCCGTTGCATGGGCAGCGAGAGAGTTGGGACAAAAGGCTGTGATATATATGGCTAAAGGTTGTCCACAAGTGCGTCTTGACCGTATACGACGTGAGGGTGCAACTGCGTATATTTCTGACTTAAACTATGATGATACTGTGCGTTACATTGCAGAACTTGCAGAGAAAACGCCTAACTCAGTAGTTGTACAAGATACTGCATGGGAGGGTTATGAAGATATTCCCGCATGGATTATGCAAGGTTATGGCGTTATAGCTTTGGAGGCTTATGAGCAACTAAACGAAAAAAACATAAGTCCGACACATATGCTTCTTCAAGCCGGTGTCGGGGGTTTTGCAAGCTCTGCACAAGGTTATATATCAAACCTGTGTGGAGACAAATCACCGACTCAGTTTATTGTAGAACCGTCAGCTGCTGATTGCTATTATCGTTCGGGTCTAAAAGGTGATGGTACAGCGGTGCATGTAGATGGAGATATGAAAACAATTATGGCAGGATTATCCTGTGGTGAGCCGAGTACAATTTCTTGGGATATTATTAGAAACAAGACTGATTTCTTTGCAACGGTAGATGATCATCATGCGGCAAAGGCAATGCGTGTTCTCGGTGCTCCTGTTAGGGGAGATAAGAGAATTATTTCCGGTGAGTCCGGTGCTTCGACTATGGCATTTCTTTTGGAGCTGCTTACAAATGATGATTTGGCTGATCTGCGAGAGCAAGCAGGTGTTGGTAAGGATTCACATTTCTTATTAGTAAGTACAGAGGGTGATACAGACCCTGACATTTATCGTGATATTGTTTGGAATGGGAAATATTAGCATAAACATCACGCATTATCGCTACTCATCTCCATCCACTTCAAAAAAGCCGCCATTGTAAAAATACAGTAGGCGACTTTGGATAATATTGTATCTGTATCAGATCTTATGAGAGTGTGTTATTGTACATCGGATTTGATTTTTTCTAGGGCTTCATCTAATGACAGACCACTTTTAATGAGTTTTGCAATCAGCTCTGCACCTTGCAACTGCCCTTGTTTCTTGCCTTGTTTCAGACCTTGTTCTCGAGCTTCTTCAGCAATAACCCTTTTCTCCACATCGGCATCATATTCCCAGTTCAACATTTTATTAACCTCCATGTAGTGTTCTATCAAAAATTCTGTTAGTATATCTTCATCAATACATGAATCCATTGCTTTTGAAATTGCCATATCTCGTGTCAAGCCCATTTGCTGGTTACTTCGGATTTTCTCAATTAGCTGTGAATATCCTTGCAAGCTTGAGCTTTTAGTTAGTGCTGCGGTGCCGCTATTGATGTTTATGTCTATAATTTTTGCAGTTAACTCCAACGATGGCGCGGTATCAGGGACGATAAAAGCATCGGATAGCTTTAGCTCGTATTTGCTAAGTTTTTGCATACCATTATACAATACGAAAAACTTTGGTGTCGGTATTTTGACTTGTTCGCTTCTAAACAGTTTATCCTTGTCAATCACATACAAATGCAATATATCAGAAGCGTATGATAATAACCGCAGAGGCATATTGTTTGAAAACGTACTTTGATGCTCGTAGAACACGACAAGCTGATTGTCGATGCACGTAGCTAAGTCGTTAAAGTTTACAAGTAACTCATTTGCAGGAAGTGGAGTTACGACTGTATCGTCTGGAAAATGTTCATCTGCAACTGCATTATATAGTTCAAGAAAATGTTTGCTATCTCCAAAGAGTGTACGAAATAGAGTGTCTTTGTACTGTCTGCCAGACTTTTGTGATGTTATGCTTTCCATGATAATTTGTGCTACCTTTCTTATTTTACCATATGCTAATAGCATTGTGAATAGATTATTTGCAATAATATGGTAGCATAAACTTCTTAAACATTTCAATAATCGTTTCAAGC
>Ga0123355_10011784_pt1 | contig 13507 bp, 7 predicted proteins | sample TergutEmb28metaG_3_FD_89872 | JGI IMG/M metagenome (GOLD analysis project Ga0123355, IMG submission 89872) | Embiratermes neotenicus P1 segment gut microbial communities from Petit-Saut dam, French Guiana - Emb289 P1 | ecosystem: Host-associated > Arthropoda: Insects > Digestive system > Gut ...
ACATTACAGAAACCACATATTCCTGCCAGTTTCAATATGTATTTGGTAATCAATAAGTGAGTAATAGCTGTCAAAGTTTCAAACTTCTCTGGCCATTATCTCCGTAACCGTTCCACTTTGGATGTAGGTGTTTTGGGTTATATCGGTATAGTTTGACCTAAGGAACACCCTCCCGAAGTCTGGCACATTCCTCCTGGGACACCCTGTATACCTACCTACCTATGTACATACATACATACCGGCCTACTTAACCAATTGGCCAACCAACTGACAAACCACACCACAGACAGTGGCATAGTGTGCATTATGTTTCACATTTGGAAGTCCCAAATTTGAATCCTGGCTCACTGACCAGCTATCCTGACTTGGTCTTTTGTGGTTCTCCTTGCTGCATACAGGGAAATGTCACGACAATACCTTAAAGTATTTCAAAACTACTTCCTTTCACACATCCTTTCCAGTTCCTTAATTTCCTACAGCTTGTGACTGTATAGTCAGAGTTACTGGTGGCAACAATAAAAGATTAATAAATACAAAGTCACAAACTTCAACCAGAAGAGTCCTTGTCAGGAAGTTAGCAGTGACTCAACCTAGTCAAGAAGTTCCATCTTCTATGGAGCTGGATCACAAGCATGACAACAACAGCCAACAACTGTTTCCTATCTTGGGTGAGATGAATCGAGTCCACAATGTCAAATCCCATATATTGAAGATTGATTTTATCATCAAGCTCCAATCTGTGCACAGGTTTCCCCATACAGTTTGGTTTTCCAAAAAAAAATTTCTACAAATTTCTCATATCTCCCATTTGTTTTATATGTCCTATCCATCTCACTGTCCTTATCTTTACCACCCTTACAATTTTCTCCAGCCACCTCTTACTTCCTCTTAGGCAGAGCACTGTTTTCAAACACCTCCAATTTATGATCTTTCCTCAATAGGCAGACTATGTGTGAGGTATTAGTGTTGTAATTTTTAACACCATATGGTTTTTGGCATTGAATAGGGTTATCTGATGGTGCTTAACACAGTCACTTACGAATCCTTTGTATTTTTACGGCATGTGTTATTCACAAGAAACACATGAAATAAAAGCTGTCCTTACTTTTCATATTAAAAAATGCTTGACATATTTTCATTAAGGTCCACCTGAGGTTTGCATTACAGGTTGTCAGATAAACTCATTTTGTGTTGCATCAGTCAAATTTATGTGAACGTTAAAATACACTGTACCACTTTTACCATAAAACAGCCTAGTACACATAGAATTAGAATATTATATAACATACAGATGTCACACTGAACTGCAACTTTCATTAGAAGCGTTTTTCAGTGCTGTGAAATATTTAATAAAATACATACAATGGCGATATTTAGTCATTCTACATAATGTCGGCAGATTTGCAATATTTGATCTGTATTTGCACTGTTGATGTACATTTGTCTTGTTTCTGTTGAGAAAATACAGTAGCTATAATACAGAGGAAAAACTATGACAGGATAGTTTAAAAATCTGTTCAGAAGAAAGTAGTGGCTGTGGTATAATAAATGTAAACCATATCTATTAACAATCAGAATTTATAATACAAATATATTTATAATTACACAACCCATTTCAGGAGCCAGGCTAGCATTGTCAGGACAGTGACTAGGCTAATGGTTGGACAGCAGAGGAATCATGGTAGCACTCTAGGTAGAGGCAAGAGATTTTTCTCCATGTCAAAGTATACAGGTGAACTCTTGGGCACAGCCAACCCCCTGTTCAATTGAAACTCAGTGTTATTTCCCCACACTGGTAAAACAGATGGGGCATGAATGTTACCACTCACCTCCACTCAGTGAAAAGGTCATGAATGGGTAATGCTACAACTACACTCCCCCAAATGCCTTCATGGTTCATGCAGGGAAAATTTTACCTGTGCCTTAATGTGTATATGAGATGTTGCAAGCATTTTAATCCTTCTGTAGCCACATCTTTCAAACATTGACATACACTTAACACAACATTAATTTTGAAAATGTTCACATTAATACTTCAGGTTTTGTTATCCTTCATGATGTTAACTACCACTTGAACTTACATTGTTTGAAGAGGCAAACAAATTCAAACTTTCAAAAAACATATAACAGAGATATCACAGTGTTTAGGCAAATAAAATAACAAACTGGAAAAGAATATACTAAGGGCTGGCCCCTTGGACACACTACACAGAATATGTACATTTGAGACTGGATCTGAAAGGGCTAAACAATATTGCATGTTAGCAATGCTTTCCAGGAAAAAGTTAACTAATATACATATTCAAATTCGCTAACAGAACATCTAAAAACATTTGAGTGCAGAGAACATAACATGCATGGCATCATATACAGAATTCAAGCGTGTCAGCCAGCCAATATTTTGATTCAAGCAAGAAACAAAAAGCTATAAGCCTTTATATCACTTATTCCTTGTTTATGTATTAAAAAACCGGTAAACACATATCTCAATCTTTTACTAGCAATAAAATTACTACTTAAACTACTCTACATTGGTATTAAACTAGCAAATTATAAAGAAAACTGTTTACACAGGCAAGACTATTGGTATTATAGGCTAATCTAATGCATGATGTATTCTCAACTGCAGAAGAGAGAATCCATTAACTACCATTCCCTAGAAAAAGATGAGGCAAACATCATACAAAACTACATAAAAAATATATTTTTAACTCTTAAAGCATTCACAGAAATCTAGTTTGTATTCAAAAGCATGCACAATGAAATGAAACGTCCTGCCTGCAAAAGCAAATCAAGACCTTCCTTCACTAGTCTACAGACTTAGAGCAAATTAATCAAGTCTAATACTACTATTAATCAATTTACAGAGCAATGCAATCTATTAAAGTCAGATCAAAATTTCAGATACAGGTAAGGTATTAAAAAAAATGGTAATGGCACTTTGAAAACAATGCATAAGAGTCATATTTTAAAATTTAGATCAACTGGACTGTCAATCTAAGCAGACACATCTCACTTATGCTGCACTCTACTTAATTAATTAATTAATAACTTTTCCTTAATAGAGTGAGAGAGAATTCCATAGTGACATAAACATTCCATACATACATAAAGATAAATTTCGTTCTTTTGCTTGCACAGCATAAATGGAAAAAGCAACAAGTAAAAAAAAAAAATTTATATAACAAATTAAAGTCATATTTTGCAGATTTATCAAGATTATGTGGTGGGAAAGACAAATAAACAGCACTGCAAATCTAAGGCTCAGCATTGCTGTTGTCACATGGCATGGCATTATGAAGGGGACAAAAGAAGAGTGAGGAGGAAAATTCATTAACAAATGCAAGTCTGCTGGAAAGCAGCATCATGCCAATTGCTAAATAATTAAAAATCTTTCCAAAGACCATAGGTTTTTCATCTTCACGATCTGAGAAGCCAAAGAACACATCTTTGACCCTCAAGGCAGAAGCAACACAATACTGCTCTTGAGAATGTCAAAGCCAATCTTAGTTGTTGTTACACATCACTACATATCATTAGAAAGAGGGAGAAATGTTGTGGGAAGGAGGAAGGTCAGGAAGAAATGCAACACAGCTCCAAAGCCATTTATGTTGAAGATTCAAGTTTTATAGGACACAATGCCATGTAAATCAGTATAGGGTTCCCGATGCTTTCAAAAAGACCTTCACGTCTTCATCTTCAAGATCTAACGAGTCAAGGTCTTGGATCTTCAAGATGGAAGCAGAAAACTTTTCATCTATAGTGTTGTGTAAACCCCAAAACTATGTTCTATATTCATGAAGTGTTGCCATGTGTCATTCCCAAGAAACAGGAAGGAAAGAGTGAGATCAAGAGCAACTAAAAATACAGCTCTAAAGCTACATGTTGTTGAAGATTCAAGTTTTCTGAAAAATGACGCTGTGCCGATGGGTAAACAGTTACTTATGTTTTGGAGGAGCTTGCTGCCTTGATCTTCAGGGTCTAAGCAGTCAAAAGTAACTACCTGGACCTCAAAATAGAAGCAGCAAACTCTTCATGAATAGCGCTGTGAGAACTTCAAAGCTAAGCTTCACTGCTTATTAAGTGTTGTCATGTATCATCAGAAACAGGGACCGAAGCAGAGGGAGGGAGACGGGTTAGGTGGAAGAGCCATGTAGCTCTAATATTTAGTCATTTGTTGCCATGTATCATTTCAACAGCAAATTGGCACAGGGACTTGATCAACTGCTCACAATATAGATGTCATATAAATTTTGTTCTACACATTTTGTATGTCTTAAGACTGTTTACAGCCTTTCCCTCAACCACATTGTTAATTTTTAACCATTTTTATAACAAATGGAAATAAATAACTGTTCATAAGCTGGTCACTAGAGTCAAGATCTGAAAATGAACAATGTACTACCATCAATCACAACTGAAACACACACACACACAAATACAACACACAAAACTGCAAAAAAAGCATAAAGTTTGACTGGAAGCTGACAGCGAGCGTGGGAACGAAGCTACCAGGCTACGTTGCTTGCTACATGTCACCTGTTTGATTTAGAGAAAATGAAGAATGATGATGCTGGAGGAATTGGTTCTGTCTTGGTGGCCATGTTGAATTCTGAGAGCCGTCTTGGTCGTGCTGTGATACCATCTTCCATCTCATCCACGTCTGTAGGGACAAAGACAGATGCCACACTGACATAAGCCAGGCACAAACAAACATGGGCTTGAATGCGAAGGTTTGGCATGTCAGAGTGAAGTTGAATGGCCACATTTAGATTTCAGTATTGTTCACTGCATTATTTCTTGTGCTTCCATGTACAGCTTGTGTGGCCTATCTGGACACTGCTCACCAGCCAAGATTGTAGATTTACTCTTTACTTTACCTCTTTTACATATATACACACACACAATCTGGCTGTTGGCCTCTCTATGGCTTACTCTGTGGCATTATCCTGTGTGATCTAGATATAGAAAATTTTCCACTGGGAAGGAAAGAAAGCTCATATTAATTAAAGAGATGAGGATTTACCAGGGCAGGATAACAGTAGGAGACCAAGCCAGCGCTGTCAAGCCCAAGATGAGGATCTGCCTTACCTGTTGGTATTGGAAAATATAAAGAAGGCACTTCCCTGTGGAAGTGGGCGAATTGTCATTTTCATACTGATCTCCGACATTCGGCGAGGAAGTGCTGATGTCCTACGAACCCGTACCATACCTTCATCATCTTCATCTGCAAATTTTAATGCAAACCGCACAGCTTGGAAAAGACAACCTCCAAGCTACTAAATGCAATTTCTGTGTCACTAACTAGCAATTGGAGGGGGGGGAATGCATATACAAATTTCTTTTACAGATCCTCCAATTGTTAACACTTCCCATTTGGTAAAGTTTATAAATATATATAGTCAAAGGGAATATTATTCCTTGTTCATTCTATGAGACCGACTGTTTCCATTTGTAATCCATGTGCTCCAGATAAAAATAATTTTCTTTTCAATTCACGTAAAATTCTGCTTTTATTAGCCTGAAGCATAAGAAGAGAGAGATTTGATACAGTTCTCTTCCAAACTCATCTGTATATTACACTTACCACCTTGTATCAGATACGCTTACCTCAGCAACTTCCCTCAGAACAAATTTGTTCATTACAAATACAAAAAGTTAAGATGGCAACAGCTTCATCACAAACACGAAATAATAGCAGAATTTGACCCCCAACAAAATGTCTACCTAACAATTAGCATACATGAGCAAAAAATTTTGAATTTGGGAATCTTAGCAAGATGCAAATGATGTGCTCCATAATGTAGTAGACAGACTTTCCCAAGGCATTCTTTACTTTCAACATATGTTTCAGAGCACATGCTTAAATGAACTTTCATTTATGCTCATAACAGAAGTACAACATTTCCGGAGCAAATTTTCATGAAAATTGACAGTATGAATGGAAAATCATTTATGCTCCTACTTAATGTATGACTTTCAAACGCACAGAATTTACAAAACTCAGAAACACACATTAAGGGTCCTGAAATTTCACTGCCACGTTCAAACAGCCTTTCACTTGTCCCTAATCTGAGATGAAGGAATCCAGTCCACATCCTGTCATACTATTTCTTGAAGATGCATTTTTAATATTATCATTCCACTCATGCCTGGATTTTCCCAGTGGTAACATTCTTAACTGTCTTTGCAATATAGTATGAGGGCCATAAATATACACTTGTCAGTCACATGTACTCTACATGGCTACATAATATAGGTACAAAACTGTCTGAAACTACAAAAGTAACAGAAAATGTCAAAAAAGAAAGAAAACAAATTACTATGGTGACAGTACCATTAAGAATTGGAAAGCAACAGGACTTTTTCAATAAGATGATCTTTCCAATATGATAACTGAGATTTCAAAAAGTTCCTGCAGTTTGCATTCTTCAGCTCAAAATGCAGAAGACAGATATGGCCTAATTTCCCAAACTGCCATCGACAATGTTTTCGTTGACACATCCACCACTGGAAAATATGATTTATACCCTGTTATAAATGGACTCTCAGATCATGATGCCCAGTTATTAACATTAAATAATGGATAAAAAAAGGAAAAGTTATGTCATACTTACATCAAAAGAAAAATCAATAAGTGTACCATAGCAGATTTCCAATTGAAATTAAGTCATGAAATGTGGGAACAGGTTTTTGATGGGAATGATGTTAACAAGATTTTTAACTCTTTTTAAAATATTTTTCTAAGAATTTACTATTCTAGTTTTCCCTTACTTCAAGCAAAGAGTAAAATGAACCAAAATTCATGGATTACACCAGGAATAATAACTTCCTGCAAATATAAAAGAGAACTATATAAGAAATTATAAAATAATAATAATGCTACTGTTGTATCTTATTATAGAGACTACACTAAAATACTGTCTATGGTTATAAGAAACACAAAAGTAACTGAACATGACAAATTAATCCTAAACTCCCATAATAAAGTTAAAACCACATGGGGTGTTATAAATAAAGAATCTGGAAGAAATAAAAAAGAAGTAAAATACAAGCTCCAAAAGTTGAAGGTAAAAAAATCACTGATCAACAAACTATTGCTGAAACTTTTAATGAGTATTTTGTTGCTATTGCAGAAAATGTTAAAAGACACAGTAAAAATACTCTTATAAATGATGATGATAGTAATATGGATAGTTATACCCATTTCAAGGAACAAGCTTTTAATTAACCTTACTCAAGTATGGAATGTAAATGCACAACAACAAAAGAAATTGAACAAATTATAAAATGCTTCAAAGCAAAAAACTCATATGGGTATGATGAACTATCCACAAAGATCCTAAAAATAAATGGCCCTTTCATAAGCTCTCCAATAAACTACATATGTAATAAAATGCTGTTTTGGGGTGTATTCCCTGATAGATTAAAATACGCAATAATAAACCCACTACATAAAAATAATGATATGTGTGAAGTGTCAAACCATAGACCTGTATCATTCCAAACATCATTTTCAAAAATATTTGAAACAGTAATGCAGAGGAGGATTCTAAAACACCTCACCAATTATAATATATTAAGCACTGAACAATATGGTTTCAGATTAGGGTTGAGAACTGATAATGCAACGTATAAATTAACAACTGAGATTTTAAATACTATGAACAATAAACTACTAGTAGGAGGGATTTTTTGTTTTCTAGAGAAAGCATTTGATTGTGTTAACCATGATAGTCTATTATCTAAATTGAAATTTTATGGAATCAGTGGCACAGATCTTACACTGTATCAATCATATCTGGATAACAGATATTGTAGAACAGCAATATACAATGACAGCAGGAACAGTAATAAAGTTTCAAATTGGGCTAAAGTAAGACGTGGAGTCCCACCAGGTTCTATTCTGGGACATCTACTTTTTCGTTTATGTATAAATGACTTACCCAAGATTATAAATATAACTTCAGCACCTATAAATTTTGCTGATGATACTAGTATCTTATTTACTCACTCTAATCTCATAGATTTTAACAAAAGCATTCACATAATTTTTACAACTTTAAATAAATGGCTGAGAGCAAACCAATTATCTTTAAATTTTAATAAAACAAATTATGTACACTTTACAACTAAGAGAAATATGCCAGTTCACTTAAAAATAGGCTTCAACAATAATCTTATCACCAATAGCTCCTTCACAAAATTCCTGGGGGTGACAATGAATAATACTTTGTCTTGGAATGATCATATTGATTTACTTACGAAAAATTAAGTACAGCTTGCTATATAATTAGAAATGCCAAAACATACATGCTTGCCTTGTCATTAAAAGTGATTTATTATGATTTTTTTCACTCGGCTATGAGCTATTGAATTATATTTTGGGGAAACTCTTCGCATAGTTCCATAATTTTTAGAACACAAGAAAAGGCAATTAGAATTACGGAAGGGTGTGAGAATAGATTTTTTAGTAGAAATTTATTTAAGAAATTACAAATTTTGCCTTTGACATCACAATATATATTATCTTTATTAAAGTTTGTAGTTCAAAACAAAAATTTTTTCTCAACAAACAATGAAAATCACAATTTAGACACTACACAAGGAAATAATTTATACCTTCCTCAAGCAAACTTAACCATTTATCAAAAAGGGGCTTATTATTTGGGGATAAAAATTTTCAATAATTTATCCTTGGAGATCAAGAACATTGCTGGTAATGAAAAGAAGTTCAAAATTGCTTTGAAAAAATTTCTATACAGTTATTCATTTTGCACAATGGAAGAGTGAATTATGTACTGCATCACAAGATTTTTATTATATTGATTTATTGGTATAATGATTTAAGATTATGTCTATGTGTATTACATAAGTACTCTTGGATTGTTTTTAAGTTTCTGTCTAGGTACATTATGTACATATTCATTGATTGTATATTCTGAACTGATCACATTTCCTTGTATAAACTTGATTTGTCTTATTTATGTATTATAATCATTAATTATTATGATATGTATTTTATTTTCAAGACTTATTTTGTACTGTGCCTGTTGTAATCTAATCCACTCTGGTGGATCTCTGGAATACTAAATAAATGATGACAATGATGACGAAGATAGCGTTAATGCTTTCAGTACACATGGTTTTCAGAGGATTTGGCTTTGCAGAATTTGTTTTGGAACTGTCATGCACTCATGCACCTTTCTATTACATTTTAATAAGTTTTATGGTCATGTCACTACATACTGATTAACATCACTGAAGGGAATATTAATAAACCTGGACACATGAAACTGTGAGCCATCTCATCTGGCAAAACCATATGAATGAAATGTTGAATAAGTACAGATCTAACCATAATATCAACTCAAGAGCTGCAACATACAAGTTTGTATGCACACTATCATAATCAAATAGTAACATCCCATGGTTTCATTCACCGTCATATTCAGATTACTATGTCTTGCATGTTAACTCATTGACTTTGCCCTCATATAACAGGAGGTGTGATGTGGAAGTACAGCCTTGTATATGGATGTAAATTAATTTAATCCAGTTTTTGGACGTAAAAGAAGAGCAGATAACTGACAGTTACTTCAAGATCCATCATTTCAATCATGCAAATGTTAATCCCAACCAACTTTCCAAATACTGATATTTAGCAATGAATGCAAAGAAATGATCAAAAGAAATAAACTTTTATCAGTTAACATTATAGCACACACTACTAATTCAGAATATATGCTGTTACTGCAACGAAGTCTTTAGTGCTATGTAAATGTGAAGATCAGCTCGCGTGTTCTAGAGATAGTCACGATTACATGGTTGATGGCAAAGGAAGACACCAATACACATAGCAGCTTTGAAAACTTCATATCATTTGTACATCATCACTATTTAAGAGAGTTTTATGATTAAGAAGTAATATATAATATACTGTAATTTTTAATTTCTTACCCTGATTGTCTGTGTGTTCCTCATCATCATATGGATAATCCTCACTGTCACCATGCTCCAGTGGCACTTTTGTGTCACTTGCAGTCTCTTCTTTTTCCAAACTAAAAAACATTCAACAATACCATGCAAAACACAAACACAAAGCATTAGTAAATGTTATATGTACATACTACACTAATAAAAAAGATTCTTTACTTCTATATTTTTAATTCAAATGCGTTATGCATACTTTCTGCTCTGATGTGCCATTTAAGATAATTGGTGTTCTAAGAATATATACTCTGGCTAAACCTTTATTCATTTTCCACTTATGTAACTGGGACTAGCTCTGTATAAAAAAACCCAACTGGGTAAGAAATTTTATGCCCTAAGTTGGAAGCAGACCCACTATTTGAAACACTCCAATGCCCAAAAATAACAGTCATGTTTATTGTAATACACCATCACTAGAAACATTTAGACTTAACTAAAAACATCATCAGACTTGGTAAAGTAATCTTCAATGAAACATGTTCATTTAAACACCTGTCAAGCCTTCTATTTTGTACTTCATTAAGCCTGCAATGGTGATACTTACTTCTCACCATCATCAGCAAGTTCCTCCTCTTGTTCTTCATCACCTTCCTCTCTCCCTTGTCCATCTTCTCGTGCTGGTGAACCACTGTGCGATTTTTGTTGTTTCTCCGCCTAAAACACATACATATGTCCAAAAAATATGACACCTTTTTGGAGAATGGTATTGAATTAGATTTTATTCAACCTTGTGACAAAACTGTAAAGGGCACGTCAACAATTCCTATATAACTACTCAAATGAGTAATCATACATGTCACTAGCATATTCTATATAAAGTTTCAATATGCTACTAGTTCTATAGGCTTACATAGGTTCCTCTTCTTTAATGAGTCCTCATTGTATACACTGACATTTTCCATGATAAATACTCATATGACAGATACTCATCTACAGAATATAAAGTCAGTTGCAAAAAAAAAATCATAGTAAAATAGCATAGTAAAATTTACAAAATAATTACCTCTTCTTCTGCTTCTTTCTCAATGGCTGTCAAGGATTCTGCATCAGCTAGATTGTCTACAGCAATAGCCAGGAAAACATTTAACAAGATATCTAGACTTCAGTCAAGGTCAGAACATTTGCAAATATAAAAACATATATTATTTGAAATTCAGATAAATGACAAATGGCATATAAGATTTGAGATCCTTCCAGTGGTGAACATTAATATTATGCTCTTCCTGGATATTCAACCCTGAACTTAGACATATTGGTTCAACTGATATACCAGTACTTATCACCACAAGAATACACTGCTTTCTCTTCAGAGTAGGTCATGCAGAAAACTGCTACAGATATAGAGAAGGGAGGACCAGGAATGGAGCACTCAGTGAGCAAACAGGAAATGGTGGCACTGGGATGTTTGTATATTCATCTACTTAACTGTAATGGGTTATCAGTAATAACCATACTCCATCAGAGTTTAAATTAGATAGCAAAATTATTCACATCAATCAAATTGCTAAGGCTTTTAACAATTTCTTTTAAAATTTAGTTGAGGAACTGATCATTCAACATGCTAATCTTGAGTCTGCCATCCTGCCACTTAGGAAATCATTACCTGATGGTTTTCTCATATATAACCAATACTCCAATTACTGTAGTAGAATTAAATGCACAATTACGTCCTTTAAGAGCAGAAATTCAAGTGGCTATGACGGATTATCTAACAAAATTTAAAAAATATGTGGTAATTATATTAGCAGACTTCTTGCTTTTATTTTAGAAAGTCTTTACTTTGAGGTACATGTCCAGACCGCTTGAAGTATTCCATTATCAAACCATTTTTCAAAAAGGGTGAAAGATGTCAAATATCAAATTATCGATCCATGTGTCTATTGCTTGGATATTCAAAAATTTTTGAGTTGGTGATATTTCGAAGAATAAAGCAACATCTATTAAAACATAATATTCTAGTTCCCGAACAATAGGGCTTTCAAGTTGGTGTTTCAACTGATAATGCTACTTATAAGCTCACTGAAACCGTTTTCAGTACCTGGAATAAGCAAGAATATATTGCAGGTATATTCTGTGACCTAACTATGGCATTTGATAGTAATAACCATGAACTTTTATTTTCTAAATTAAAATTTTATGGAGTAAGAGATGTGATCCTAGAATGGCTTAAATCGTATCTGAATAACAGGAAACAAGAGTTGACTTGGGGATTATAAAAACACACTGTTACTCTTGGGGTTGGGAAACTGTGAAGTGTGGTGTTCTGCAGGGCTGTATTCTGGGACCCTTGTTGTTTAATATATACATGAATGATATTCCAAAAATAATTAACAAACTGTCTCACACCATACTGATTGCTGATGATACCAGTATTCTTGTCACACCTACTGATTATATTGAACTAAATCAGATATTACACTCCATCTTGCATCATATTTCAAAAGAGTTTGAAACAAATCAGTTGGTATTAAACACGGATAAAGCATACATAGTAAAATTTATATCTTCTAAAGCCCATTAAATATAATACATGTTGATCAAACTCTTGCTGTTGCTGAAACAATCAAATTCTTAGGCTTGCATTTGGAAAGTCACCCATCATGGAAGTCTCACATAACTGTATTATTAAAGAAGCTGCTGAGTTCTGTAAGTGTTATGATGATAAAATTATCCTACATACTAAACATAGATATATTAAGAATAGTTTATTTTGCACACTTTCAATCACTAATCATAATCATTTATTTAGTATTCCAGAGATCCACCAAAGTGGATATAGAACTTGTCATTAGATAAGAACAGGCATAGTACAAAATGAGTGTCGACAATAAGATACATATAATAGTAATTTGTGATTGTAATACCTATATAAGATAAATAAAGTTTATACAAGAAAATGTGATCAGTTCAGAATACACAATCAATGAATACGGACATAATGTAACTAGACACGACTTAAAAACAATCCAAGAGTACTTACATAATGCACATAGACATAATCTTAAATCAGTATACCACTATAATAAAAATCTTGTGATACAGTACATAATTCACGATTCATATCATATCATATCATTTACTTTCCTTCCATAAATTCGTACAGGATTACATAGCCCATATGGATATGGAAATTATCACATTTGTTGGGATTAAGGGGTGACATCAACACAAGTATGTACAACAATCACATTTGTGTTGATACATCAGTTCACCTCTATATACATACCTGCTGCAAGGAAATTCGCTCTCGCTCAATTGAAATAACTCACTCAATTAAAATTACTCGCCGACTTGATTGCTGCTGGCTGCTACATACCTCTACATTGAAGAAAATTATTATATTGTGCATAATATATTGAACTGGTGCAAGCAGAGACTGAGATGTCATTATACTGCAGTTGTCTTCTGTTTATACAAGGTGAGTTGTGTTGACTGGAAATTTTATAAACTTTGAGCCAAGCAAGTTTGGTTATTATTTAGTTAATTTTATTGAGTTTAAAATTCCAAATTACCT
>Ga0123355_10011786_pt1 | contig 13506 bp, 11 predicted proteins | sample TergutEmb28metaG_3_FD_89872 | JGI IMG/M metagenome (GOLD analysis project Ga0123355, IMG submission 89872) | Embiratermes neotenicus P1 segment gut microbial communities from Petit-Saut dam, French Guiana - Emb289 P1 | ecosystem: Host-associated > Arthropoda: Insects > Digestive system > Gut ...
AACCACGTGACACCCCTCTATCCGCAAAAGTTGGCACTAACTTCGCCTACCGGCGGCGGCCGCTCTGTCGGTATAGTTCGCTCGCGGACTAAAGCCACGGAGTTTAGTTTAGTTTAGTTTTAGATCTTACGTAACAGAATGTGTATGTTGGCAACTGAACAGGCTGCAGAGTTTTATGTGGTCAGAATAGAATGTTGCATCCTAAATTTTTTTAAATTTTCAATTTGTAACATCTTATTGGTATATTATCTTTATTCTATAAAGTACGTTTTTGTGGGATTGAGGCCAAATAAATGGTACGTCATTGGATGCACTGGCTGTAATTAGCACCTATTTGACCCTTGTGTGACCAACTTTTTGAGCATTATGTGTAAGGATTTGTTAGACAATGCTTAGTAACAGCAGAACTGCTTGTGTTTTTTTTTATACTGCAGTACAGTTTTTGTAGTCTGAAGATGTGGATATTTCATCAATTTGTGCTCTGTGCATAGTTACTATTGAAAGGCATCTGACCCAGGCATATCTTGCTGGCATTGGTGCCAATTTGCGTGCAGACTTCCATGGACACATAAAGAGGCTGGTCTTAACCTATAGTTTGTGTTGCAAATTTTAAGAATTCCAAGAATACAGAATTCACCATCTACAGTTTTAAAGTGTGTGCAGTTTTTATGTACAAATAAAAACTTTTATGGCTTCCAATGCAAATAGGTCCATGGGTGGTAAGGTGAGGGCTGCAGTTTTGTATGAAACCAGTTTGTACCTTTCCCATTGCCATTGCATTGCATTAGTTTGTGGCACATTTTTATGTTTCAAGTCTGATTTTGAAGGTCTTATCACCTATGATATTTTTAATGTTTAGCAAAGAAATGGGTGACTTGGACTGGAATAAGTGTTAATGGCAGCCACAGATGCTGTAACCCCTAATTTCCTCTGAGTCTTTTGTGTTGCTAGCTGCAGTGTACAGAACTCTACAGTTGGAGAGGAATTGCTGTAGGCAAGGTTAAAAAAGCATTGACTGTGATATTAGAAAAATTAATTTTAATTGTAGTAAGAAATCCTTATAATGGAATGGCACAGCATTGTACAGACTTCTGAACAAGAAGATGTTCTATCATATTTTAAGACTGGGAAGTGCTTGAAGATACAGAGAGCCTCTTAGAAACATTAATTTTAATGCTGGTAAAAGACCCTTATCTAGAATGGCAAAGCGTTATAGAGGCTTTTGGACAAGTAAATATATTATCACGTTTGAAGACTGGGAAGCACCTGAACATACAGAGGGCCTTTTAATATGGCTTACATGTGCTGCAGATGGCTAATCATGGAAGCGTAACGAGTAGTGGGAACCAACTTGTGGTGCTGAGAATATCACCTTGTGGAACTGTAAAGTGGCAAAGTGACAGCTTTGAGGGTCTCAAATATATTCCTGCTTCATTAATGTATTCTCAGCCATATTCTGACACAAGGTTCAGTCCTGGTTCTCCTGTCTGAGGTTTCTAATGTTTTGTGAATTTTATGGAACAGAAGTGCAAAAATAGTACATTAAATTCAGGGTTCTTATTCACTCCATATTCAGTGCTTCTGCAGTACGGTCAATATATACCCTGCCTATGGCTCTTGACATCTCCATGGTTAGACATGCCATCTTGAAACTATTGGCATTGATTCGTGGGATGTTGCCTTAAAGTAAGCCATTGCCATTCCCCCCCTCGTTAGTGTACCACTCATAACAAAATCTGCTTCTGGACTTTGTGTATAAACTATGGTGCTATGTGTTGTGGACAACATGTTCTTGCGAGAAGGAATGAAAGGTTTCCACTTCCCCTCCAAGTACAGTCTCCTCTGTCCGGTATCAGTTAAACAGGAAAACCACATGGAATTCCTGTGCTATCCCAAGGTCTTTGAATATTCTAGTGATGAATAAGAAAAACTAAAAATCAAAATTTATTTATTTATTCATTCATTTACAGTTTGTTTGGACCTGGGATGGTTCAGTTAGTGACTAGGCCACCGGCAAGACAGCAAAGAAATTGTGTTTCATTTCCTGGGAGGAGGAGAAAATTTTCTCTTCTTCATAGAGTCAGTACTTACTCTGGTACCTACCCAGGTTTCTGGGTGTTTTGCTGCGGTAAAGCAGCCAGAGCATGATGTTTCCTAACCTTTTATAGTGCTGAGATTTAGAATATGTGGAACCATACCTGCACTCCCCTGAATGTGTTTGTGGCTTAAGTATTTTGGTGCATTGTGTGATGTGTGAATAATGAATTTAATGTGGAAAGAAGCAGTCCTGGTGTAATGGCTGTATGTGCCTTCCATGTAGGGCCACAGATCTTGTGCTGTTTTACATGTACCTATATGCATAATACAATATCACTGGTGCCACATTGGATGTTACTCATTGACTGTTGATTTGTGGGATTCTTTATAATAGTATACTGTTATAAGGACTTATTTTCAAGGGTCAAGTGATGCAGTTTGAAATTGCACATAAACTCTCTGTCTTTGCTTGCTTATGGATACTTAATAATTGTAATGGCTGTTGAATTGATGTAGAGTAAATGGTGAAACATGACAATGTAAAATTATCTTATGGAAGTGTTTCATGAGGACTGAGAGGACTTTAGGTGATCACAGAATTTTCAAGAAGCTGTAAAATTATATTATTTTTTGTATGATGAGTTGATGAGGTTCTTGAGTTACATTCTGTACTGACTAGTGGCTTATATAAAAATTGCAGTTTGTATTCTGGTAGGACTGCTCTCTTTACTAATGTGTTAATGAAAGTGAATTAATGTGTTCGCAGAACCAGAGGGAAGGGGCATTGCCATTGAGGATGCGTGAGTACAAGATTGTAGTGCTGGGAAGTGGAGGTGTGGGCAAGTCAGCTCTTACTGTCCAGTTTGTTCAAGGTATCTTTGTGGAAAAATATGACCCTACCATAGAGGACAGCTACCGGAAACAAGTTGAAGTGGATGGGCAGCAATGTATGCTGGAAATTTTAGACACAGCCGGCACGGTAAGATTTCCACTGTGATGCACAGAAAGTTGTTCAGACCAAGTTGGGTATACTGAAATTGCTTTTTTGTCAGAAGTCTTTGTGGCTTAATGTCTGTCTGTGATCATCATTATTTGTGATGTAAGTTTTCAGGTTTTCACAGTGAGTGTTGGTCACTTGCTGGTCTTCTTTTGAGTTTTTGCCGCTTGTAGTGGTTGAATGTTCTGATATTTGGGACAAAAATAAGTACCTTCAAGACATCCAAACATTCTGCCACTATGCAGTGCAGAAACTCAAAAGAAAAGTAGTAACTGAACGGAGGTATGATATTTGACACGACTCTTCTGTGGGGAAAGATGGTCCATTTGTCATTGCATAAAGGGGAGGTTTTAGCCTTTAATATGTGTGTTGCATTATTGTGACAATGGTGCATAGATTAATTGACCAAGCATGGCATTTTTCAGTTCTGCTAGTGTAATCCCCATGCTAAAATAGCATTGCAAGACCTGTAAAACCAGGGGATTTGAAATCCCCTCTTCTTGGAAGGTGCACTGTTACCTTCAAATTAAGGTGTGGCTGCCAACTCTGTAATCTAGAAGAGTTAGTCCTTCCAAAGTGATATCCAAGTTAGATGTGAAAGGTGTTTGAAAGCTGTTGCTCCTGCATTTCATTCTTTTATAATGATCTTGGAAATAAAGACTCAGCAAAAAAACTCAATGTGAACATAATTGTTTTGCAGGTTTGTGTTACAATGATGGGTAGAATTAAATTTGGGAGCAGATATATTCCTGTGGCTAAATTATGTAGAAGCAGATGAGAACTGCACTTCTCTGGGCTATTACGCAGTGAGTAGTGGTGATTCCTTACCGACGTTTTTGGGACAACCTATCTTTCCCATCTTCAAGGCCCTTGAAGTTGGAATTATCACTACACCGTGCATAATAACCCACAAGTGCATAGTTCTCATTCACTTCACAGCAGAAGCCTGAAATCATACATATGTAGAAGCACCTCTTGAACTTCTTTGTTTGTTACATGTAAACCAGCACATTAATGATTTTGGAAGCTTCATTAGTTCTTCTGTAGGTGACAGTACATGGCACTGTACTCGCTGATATTTCTCTCATCATATTGTCCCACCGGTCAGAATTATTTTTCTGAGACACCTCAAGTACATTGCAGGCTTCAAGGGTGTGGCTGGGATGAGACGAGTGGTGCGGCCACCCTGGGCAGCAGAGTCCCAGGGGCAGCAAAATGAATATTGTAAATGAAAAATGTTTATTTTCGGCCCAAAAAGAAAAGTGTTAAATTATAAAGCCAAATGAAGGGAAATTCAATTAGTGATTGTGAAATTTTTGAAGTTTGTAATTTCTCTCCATATGGTGTAGAGCTGGCTGTTGTTGACATGTTACTTACAGTACTTTCTTGAATAAGAGACACATAATGGTTTGGGAAAACCGTACTTTTCCCCGACCAACCCAAAAAACAGCTATGCAGAGCGGTTATAGTTTAATTTGCTAGGCAAATCCTATGTTATTTACTCCATGAAATGCAGTGCATGTGAAAACTTCATAACATGTTATTGAGATTACACTCTTCTGGTATGTGATGACTTTCAAAGGAAGGTGCTGCTTCCATCGTCAGGGCAGAAGAGTCCCTCTTCCCCCCTGTTGACTTTGGCAGCAAGTTTATCTTTTAATTATTTGTACCTGTCTTCCAAACTATGTGGTGTTACATCCTGGAAGACCATACTCTTAATACTGTCTGCTATTTGTTCTGATTATTGTTCCTCTGGTTTCCAGGAACAATTTACAGCAATGAGGGATCTATATATGAAAAATGGTCAGGGATTTGTACTAGTATATTCCATCACAGCACAATCAACGTTTAATGATTTACAAGACTTAAGGGAACAAATTTTGCGGGTTAAGGTAAGTGTGATATTTCCTTTCATAGTATGTGTTTAGAAAACATTTTTTCCATCATTTATTAACATTGTTTAATTTGCCATTGTAGTAGAATATTTATTATCTCAAGTTACTGCTTTCAGTGTAAAATTTCCTTAGTGTAGGGGTTTTCTCAATTTAGTATTAAAAATCACTGCCCGTGATGAGTGGGCGTTTAACGTACGTACAGTCTTGCACACTGTATGAACTTCTTCTTCAACTGTTTGAGTCTCTGAAATGGGATTAGTAGGCTGTGCCAAACATCAGTAAACTACCAGTCATTGCTGTGTAAAAAGCCAGAAAACTGAAGACCTCACTGTTATCTATTCGCCCAGTATTTTTGTAGTCAAATATGTAGGTTTCCTGTTTCATGTTTAGGAACTCCCAGATTCATATACTAGCTTGGAGACCAGCTCTACTGGCATGTTATACCTGGTTTACCTCAGTCTGTTATGGTGACTGCTGGGATAATATCTCAGATTAGATCATGCTTCTTACACATTCTCTGTAGGTCATTATTCAGCGCTGTAATGTGAGCTATTGAAATTAAGTAATTGTTAAACCAAGACTAAATATTACATATTTTTGTGATTGTGAAACTGGCTTTGCAGTTGTTGACAGTTGATAATTTTTTTTAAGTTACAGGATGCAATTCTAGCCAGGAAATTGGTATCCTTGTACTATTCCATCACAAGTACTACAGAAATGGGTATCTAGTGATGTCATGTCCCACAAGAGTATCAGGAGAATGTGTAATATATACTGTGCATATCATCATCATTGTAGTTATAAGTGAATGACTGCTTCCATAAAAGGATGTTCTAAGAAGTAATACATGTGTCTGGAAGAGGCATGTTTGTTTTCCGGTTAAGATGAACATTTAAAAGCAATAAATTATACAAAATTGTTTTGTTCGGTAGATGGTATAGAAGGGTTCCTTTCCTTTTTACTCCATTTAGTGCCATGCATCCTGATCTGGGATTAAGTAAGCTACTATTTTAGATAGTATTGAGCAGCACCTGATTAACATTGCTCAGAGAAACTGATACTTAATTGGTGATGTAGGTGACTAGCATATGGCAAGTGAAATACATGGGTCATACACTGAATGTGTTGTGATTATCTTGTTTATTTGTTTTGTTCATTAGCATGTGGTTCATGATGGCTGTTTTAGTCATGTTAGTTTTATTGGCATTTGTGCATCTCAAAAATTTTACAATATTTTTTGGCGGGACAGTGAAAATGTGGAAATTGGTAATCAGGCATGTTTAATCCAGTGTTTCTTTATGCCTTTGATCACTTAATACACATCAGGAATCTGTGTGAGAATTAAGGAGACAGAAGTGGCATGTAAGGGGTAGGTGTTTGAATTTCATTAATTACAGGGGATTTTATATGATGGTTTTAAAGGTATTTTATCCCAGAGTGTGTATCTGTGTGATATGTACTTGACGGTATAAAAGTGGAGCATTCTGCTGGGTGAAATATCGAGGTAAATTTTGCCTGTCCTTATTGAAGCATCACACCATGAAGACATGTCAGAGAGTCAAGGTATAACTCCACACACATTCATAATCTTATTGCTAGGTAGGGGTGATTAGTCATTCATATTCCAGCCACTGTATCTACAGTGGAACATTTCCCAGTAACCACTGGATATGATAGTGGGCGTGTCCCAAAAGCAGTCTGGATTGCTGTGGGAAAGAACTTTATTTGCTCCTGTCTTGGTTTGCCAGCCTGTGACCTAGGTACTGTACAGACTAGTCTATCCAGGCTTCATTCTTATGTATACCAGGTATATATTGCTGGTATTACTAGAGGATCTTACTTAGTTACCACTAATAGTGTTTGAAAATTGCTGCAACTGGGACTAATGGTGGTTCTGGGTAGGAAGTAGAAATTTCTTAAGTAGGCAAAGATACAGATTCAAAGAAAAAGGTGTCCAGAAACAATAAGAGTAGATAATCCCAACTTATATTGCTAGGCATGATTGGTACTTGACATGTGCTTAACTAATTCAAGTGTCCAGTAATATACATTTGCCTTTGTGTGTTCATGCCTGTTAAGTGATATGTGGGCTTATATCCGTGTATTGCATGAGCCAGATACATTTGTCACAGTATGTACAAGTTTTGGACAGAGAGGCAGGACACAGGAAAGTAGGAGAAGCTATTAATTATTATAAAAACACTGCTTAAAAGAGATGATTAGAAAAATTGCTTGTGCTCATATAAATGTCGTTATTCAAGTGGGGAGCTTTGCTGTGTGCAAACACATAGGAGTGTAGTCTTTATGTTTGCAGCATAACCCGTCTCTCGTCTGCATGCTCGTAGCATCATTGAGGTGTGTTATATTAAAATCAAATACCCTGGAGTTGGAAATGGTGGACCTGTGGGCAGTGATTGGCAGAGTGCATTTAATTCAGAATAGCGCTGCCATGTCGGCATGGCAGCACTGTATAAGAGTAAATGGATTGTGTGGTGCATTAGATGAAGGAGGACTGGGAGGGTGCAATGGTAGGAGCTGTTAAATCTTTTGTGTTTTCTGTAATGTGATATTTAATTGGTATGAATTAAGCTTGAACAGGTGCAAATGTGATTTAAAAACTTTAAACCCACTGTAACGAACACATTTAATATTTGTAATGTGCAATTAAGCTTCTCAAAAGCAGCACCTAATGGTGACTTTTTCTCATGTTTCTGTGAAATTTGATTGCAGATACATTGTATCTAAGTTTCTGCCATGAACTCAATTTGCTAAATTAGTCTTGGGCTGTAAGCTGCATCAGTGATATGCTGTCTCTCCAATGTCAGGGCCAACCCTGATGCTGTGGGGACAGGCATGTCTCTGAAATGTTGTGCCTTCCTCTTCTTCTTCCCCCCCCATCATTTATTTGACATGGATGATGGCACAAGAGAAGTTTATTGAACAGTGTACTTGAAATTCTATTGTTATTTGGCCCACAGCAAAATGTTTGATCTGTGATGATGTGCCTTGTGTGCAGGATACAGAAGATGTACCAATGGTGTTAGTGGGGAATAAGTGTGACTTGGAAGATGAACGAGTGGTAGGCAAGGACCAGGGGGTAAACTTGGCACGGCAGTTCAGCTGTGCCTTTATGGAAACTTCTGCCAAAGCCAAAATTAATGTAAATGATGTAAGTATTAGAACAGAGTACCTTGCAGTTATTTGAGAGCTAGCCAGAATTTGTAAGGCTGAACCTGTACAAATTATGCTTTCTCTTCATTATCACTCCAGTAAATGGCTAAACATCTACCATGAGGCATGGTTATTTGTATGTGTAGCCCAACTGTGTTGTCCCATATAATTTCAGCTTCAGTAGTGTTGTGACCATTCATGCCTGAAGGACTTTTGTTGAAGAGAATGTTAAATCCTGACACCAGTTTAATTCAGTGTGTCTTATGTAAGCACTTTTTATTTTGAATTCCCCCCTGCCATTTTTCATTGATGACCCCGTCTTCATTTATTTGTAGCTGTAGAAATACAGTATTTACTGAAATGCAAGACTAGGTTTTTTTCATTAAATTTGGTGCTTAAATGTGTGAGGTCTTGAATTTATATATGAAGCAGTGAACCATACTGATGTGAACTGGACCATGTGGAGCCAAACCAACATCTGCATCGCCAAATTGTCATGTGTAGACAGACAAGACAACAGAGCATGACACAAGCTGACACAATTTTCTTTTTGGACTTTGCCCATCATCTAATTTTTTAGAGAAGCTGGATGGTTCAGAAGCCGGCACTGTTTCTGTCTTCAGGCAGAGAAGCACCTAATCTGGTGGACTGTTTAGATCATGCAATTCTCAGTTACTGGGAGCTATAGAAAGAGTAAACTTATTCATATATGCACGTGAGAACAGATCTATTCCAAGAGGAGTAGCAGGAAAATGGCTATTGAAAAATTAAAAATTAACTACAAGACTCAAAAATGAAACTGGACAAATCAACACATTAAAAACCACATACATAGTATGAACTGATCGTACCACAGGCACAAAGCAAAAATCCAGAACACATATATTTGCAATTCTTAATGCCACCATCTGTGGTGAGAATTGTGTATCTTCATGGGTTCAAGTAAGTTTATAAACCACAAAATATAAATGTATTATGTAGTCAATGTGGATCGTAATGGCATGGCAGGGCTTCTCACGAGAAGTGTATTCAGTACTTTGTATGAGACTGATGATGATATGTTGTGGAATGGCAGTGAAGAGGATGGGAATGTTAGGAGTGTGTGTGAGGGAGATGATGGTATTGACGGTGAAGATGGAGATGGTGACACTGTTTGGTAAAAGTAGATAGAATCTGACATGCTATGTGCATTAAGTGTATGAAATAAGTAGTGAAATATTTTTTAAGAACAGACTTATTTTTACGGAGTCTTCTAGAGTTGGATAAATACATGGCAGACATGTTTTAATTGGAGGATTGTCTGAGATTTAGAGTTGTCTTGCATTGAGGTAAATATGGTAATAGCTAGGATGTGGAGACTGACATGCTGAAGTTTATGCTGGAATCATCATAATCTTTTCTTACTAAGTTCTTATGTGATCACTCAATGTACTGTGTCTCACATGGCATTTGATACGAGAAGTAACACAGTTAAATGCTTGTGATTATTCATCCAGCTTGTAACGCATGAGCACCCCTCACAATAATTAAGCAATTTCCTGAAGTGATATTGAAGAGAAATTGTGGTGTGCATAGGCTGCTCGTTTGTTGAGGCCACTACCATTCCAGATCTGTACAGCTTAAGTTGACATAAGTGTGGGTGACCAGACAGATGCATTGAATATATATTTATCAGATATATTCTTATCGCCCTGTAGTGTTAGTTGGCCTACAGAGTGTACATAGTATATAAATTGAATACATTGTTGTGGAAATAAATGTCATGGACCAAGTTTCAGTGTAGAATTTTGCATGAAATGTGAAGATGCTGAAATGAATACATTGTGCTAAGTAAGTGCAATTAGAAATAACAGATACAAGGAACCAATTTTCCATGACAAGCTGGTTAGGAAATATGCTCTGTAGTGCTACTTGTTTCATTTCTCTTTACAAGTTTCAGTCAAAGCATTTCGTACTCCAGAAAGTATTTAGCAAGTTGTGCTCAAAGAAGTGCACAGAAACACATGTAAATCATCATACAAAGTTTCCTTTATCATTGTGTAAATGTAACTGGAATTTGAGACTGGTATGAAATTTAAAAAAAAAAAAAATCTTTCAGCAATTCTCAGATTGTTGCATGTGATCAGACATACGGTGAAGCTAATAGGCACATTTCTGCAACTTTCCATGTTAAAAGTACCGAAAGTGACTAGTGTATTGGTGTCTGATTGCTGGGAAGAATTGTTGAACCTGTATGGTCACTGTTTTCAGCTTCCACCTCATTTGAACACTTCATAGTTACAATGTCTACTGAATGTAGCAGTCGATTGGTTAGCACAGCTGCTTTACACAGGCAGCATTGTAGATTTTATTTTCAACAAAGAGGCCAGCATCAAGAGTGAGGTTTTTCATGCTTTCCCTCATGCTTCAAGTGAATGCTGCAGTAGCAAGCTCTCCTTTAGACACCACAAGCACTTTCTTCAGTGTATTTGTTGGTCTGTCATTCACAGCAGTGTTATAACCAGTGTACAATACTCAGATGTAGATCAGAAAGATTATCAGATATAGCAAACCAACTCATGGAACAGAGTCCTTTCTGAGAAACTAACAGTTGCCCACCTAGTAAGGAAATCTCTTACCTTGAATGGAATATGAAGGTTGATTGTCCAATTGTGAAACAAATTCTTGTGTACTACACCACCACCCATATGTTGGGAAGTTTTAAGGAAAAATGCAGACCCCCAATATAGTGCCACTGTTTGTACACTACACTTTGTGGCAGTAAATCAAAGTACTTTGTAGTAGGTGAATTTCTGTTCACAGACATCCATGGGCACTAAGTGGGTGTGGCATTGTTTCAGGGTTTGACTGTTGTTATTGCGTATTGAGATGAAATTCTTGGATACACTTCTTCACCATTAACAAGTCTGGACATGTGAATCAAAATTGTGGAAGTCCAGTTTTAATGTATTTGAGATGATACATCATTTTCCTAAGAATTTCAGGTTCTTTCTTATGCATATGGTAGCAAGTTCATATACTGCCCGTGTATAGCTCAACCATGAATTAAACAGCAGTGAGTCGCATATTGGTGAAAGTAAAATGATGTATTATCTCAAATATGATGAAACTGACCTTACACTGCTCTTCTTCTCAGGTCCAGGAGTATTTCTGCCCTTTCGTCCATTTCTTCAGTTCATTAAGATGTTTTTAAAAAAATCAACAAATGGGCTTATTAACCCTTTCGTGATGGAGGTTAACCACAGTGGACGTATTGTGTGTTTAAAAAAACCCAAGTCACCTAAAGTCATCACCAGTAACATGCAAAGAAATGGCAGCTTTTTAAATGCTTGTCATTTTCAAATGACCCCTCTCATTTAATGCCCACTTGAAAGGGTTATGTTGGAAATGAAAATGCCTTAAACGGGGTAAGGGTGAAGACATTTTTAATTTCATAACTAAATTTACATTCACTTCATTAGAATATTATCCCATTATAACTTCTGCATTAAATGATCACTTTTCACCAACATTTTCTTGAACATAAGACAAAATGTGCACTTTTGTGACCAAAACTGGTAGACTATTAGACAATTTTGGGCAGATCTCTTCCATAAATAACAAATCTCCTTTACTGTATTTTGGAATTTTCTGGCATGGCTGTTCACCTACAGTATGAATGCTGTTTGTAGTGTTTTAAGTTGACACGGAAATGGTAAGTACTTCAGCCTTTTGCAGCGGTTGGGCGAAAAGGGGCATGATTTAAAGCAGCAGCCACCTTGTTTATAATGTGAAGCTTTCCTTGAATTGACAGCATCTTACATCTCATGCCGACTTCTGATGTAATAAGCCTGCTCACCACATCTTCAGCAACTGATGGCTGTGCAGGACAAAACTATGCACAGATACACAATTTTATGTGAATGCAGAAGGCACATAAATTTTGCACACAGGATACTTCATATTATTGCAATTGAAGTAAAATGGTTACTGTTACAACGTGCACCATTAAACCCATGCGTCTTTGCATAGTTGAATGCACACATTCTGTGAATTGTCTGAGAGTTTTGAAAAGGTGCCTGAATGATCTGGCATGAGAAAGGAGTACTGATCTTTCATGTCTGTTCTTATTGGAGAATCTGATACAAAATGTGTTGCTTTGGTATGCTTACACATTATCCAGCTACCCGTCTGTCTATAACACTTGTGTCCTCTGTATGTGCCTGATACCACACTTGTCAGTTGTAACTCACACCCCCTTCCCAATGTATTCTTTTGTATTCTTAGTTTTGTTGAGAGTGGGTGGTGTGCAGTGTAGGTACATGGACAAACAGCCAACTGCCACCACATTTTTTAATGTAAGTAATATTGTGGTGCATTAAGATGTTTGAAATCTGAGGGGTTATGCTTCTGTTTGCAGATATTTTATGATTTAGTGCGACAAATTAACAAGAAATCGCCAGAGAAGAAACCAAAACAGAAAAAGAAGTCTCTTTGTGTACTTCTATAAGAAAGACAAGTGGCGCATTCGGTGCCATCCTGAACTGTACATAACATAATGTTGTGGCCTGGCACCGACAGGATGAGGGGTGGGGAGAGATAGGGCTTCCCCAGCCCACAGTTATCTTATTAAAATGAATCAATCCGTGGTCACGTTATCCTGAGAGCCTGTCGAACAGCTGGTATTGGCCCAGGCCTGTGTTGGGCTGTGTTGAAGTCCGAGGATTATTTTGTGAGAAACAACATGAAGTGCACAAGGATTTGATAGTAAGTGTCAGTGCCATCCTTTGTACCGAGGTGTTTACTTAGGAGGCCTACCAACAAGGCGTGTTGCATTTGCAACACGTGGGCAGCACATTATCTCCTCTCTTTGAAAAACTCTGTGCCACCTTGACAGGACTCAAAGATCTCACTGGTTGAAAGATAACAAAACAAGAATAATCAGCTAAAAAAGGTTGTAGTGAAACTACTCTTTTTTTCAGTCTGTGGCCTTAATACATTGTGCAATGAGTCCTCCCACCCCTTTCCCCACTTTAATGCCTCCTTCCACAGATGGAACCGAGGTCCAGATTAGTCGGCTGATGGTATGACAAGGTTTGGTGCGTGCCCTTCCACCTGGCCTTTGTTGATTTTCTGACTGGACAGCAATGGTTTGCTTGAGCCTCTCCATCTGCACAGCTGCTCTGGACTAGTTGGAACAGAAACAAACCGACCAACTAACTGACTTTTGTCATTCATATCTCATTCTGTGTAAAGCTGCCAAGGTCTCTTTGTAAATTTGTGCAGAAAACAAAAATAACAAAAAAAAAAAAAAAAAGGGAAAGTAAACATTTTTTTTGGTGATAGTGTTTTCTATTTTTTTTTTGAAAATGTAAAAAAATTTTTTCACATATTTCAGCATATTTTATACCCCCCACCCCCCTAATT
>Ga0123355_10011787_pt1 | contig 13506 bp, 15 predicted proteins | sample TergutEmb28metaG_3_FD_89872 | JGI IMG/M metagenome (GOLD analysis project Ga0123355, IMG submission 89872) | Embiratermes neotenicus P1 segment gut microbial communities from Petit-Saut dam, French Guiana - Emb289 P1 | ecosystem: Host-associated > Arthropoda: Insects > Digestive system > Gut ...
AAAGAGAACTTAGTATACGGAGTAGAAGATGCCGCTCACAATGAGTATTTAGCGGAGCTACGAGAAGAAATAAGAAAAGACACCGAACGCAAAATAGCTCAAGGGACAAGCAGTTAATGTGACTGTTCGCTCCCATTGCCTTAACTCGTGCAAAATGATATAATTACTATACAAAAGAGGAAAGAATGGAATATGGTTTGAGCAAATTCAAACTATACGAGGGAATGTGCAATCGATGTACGAAAATTCCATTCTTTTTAGTGGTCGTTTCGTGCATGACTTTCCCGGAAAGGAATGGTCATTATTATGGAAGCCAGCCACAAGTTTTTAATCTGTGATCTTTGCAAGAATTTTTCAGTGTTGATTTACAACTCAGGTGTGCCATTGATATGCTGCGGACAGGAAATGACCGAGCAAATCCCGAATACAGTTGACGCAAGCGTAGAAAAACATCTTCCGGAAGTCTCCGAAACAGCAAACGGCATAAGTGTCCAAGTTGGAAGTACGCCTCACCCAATGGAAGAAGCTCACCATATATCATTTGTCTACATCAGAACCGAGAATGGTGGGCAAAGAAAATGTTTCAATGTAGGTGATAATCCAAAATGTGAATTCACCTTTATTGACGATAAACCGGTCTCAGTGTTTGCATACTGTAACCTGCACGGCTTGTGGGAAACTAAACTATAGTCCGACAAAAATAGATCACATTCAGAACACACCAATAGTCAATTTGATTCAATTCAATTTTCGACTTCTACAAGTCGAAAATATCAAGTTTACAGAAGGAGATTGTACTCCTGCTGAAAGACATTCCGCCTAGAGAGGCGGGGGTCTTAACCCACATCTTGACTTCGTCAAGACCCCCACTTCAAACGCCAAAGGCGTTAAGTGGCGGGTACGGTAAAATAGGAGAATTAGTCTTTGAACCCATTCTTCAAACAAGTATACGAAATCGTTAAACAAATACCATATGGAAAAGTTATTTCCTATGGCGAAATAGCAAAACTACTAGGCCGACCCCGTGCAGCGCGCGAGGTCGGTCGGGCTATGCGCTTTTGCCCCGAAGACTTGCCATGGCAACGTGTAGTAATGGCAGACGGAAGCATTGCCGGTGGAAACTACGCAGAAATGCGCAAAGCAATACTAGAGTCCGAGGACGTATCTTTCTTGCCTGACGGGCGTGTAGATATGAAGTCACACCGCTGGCTGGGTTGACATATTTGACCATTAAAGACTAACTGGAGGTTGGTCTTTAAATGCAAGTAGTGCTTTTGACATATATTCATCACTTCCCATATATACACGAACTCGATTCGACTTGCTGTAATAGAGTGCATAAAGAAAGAATCCGCCAACGCTGGCAAGCGCCTCACCTATATTCCTGGATAATACATAGGTATCCATATACTCTGAGCCAAGCATATAAAACGGTATTATACGAATAAGAATTACCACAAAAATGCTAGTCAGTTGAGTTAGCTGTCCAAATAGCATGAATTTCGACTTTCGCTGAAACACTTGGATGAGGAAAATCAGCAAAAACCCATTCGCCACCAACCCAATTATCTGCCCAACAAGAGTCATATATAGCACCGTATCAAGGTTAGCAAGCTGAGTAAGGCTGGTTTCCGTTGAAAGTCCGAAAAGTTCAATGGTTTCTCCAAGGCTATTAAACAGACTAATTGCGCTGATGACTAACCCCATCGTATTCACAATAACGATAGCCATAAACCAGCCACCTAGTACAGTGTATTTATGACCTTCCTTATATGCAAGTTGTATTGTATTTAAGGGCTCCTCGACATGCTCCTGCCGTTGCCACGGTGGTGGAGATGGCGCCGGATACTGTTTCGGCCGTTTCTCCTCTCCCTCAGATTGCGTATCTTGTTCAGTTGGTTGCGCCTCAGATTGCACTGTATCTATATTTAGTTCCTTCCCAAGTGAGCTTCCACAACTTCTACAAAATGGTATATACTTCTCATTTTGGTTGCCACATTTAGCACAAGTACTCATCCAAACTTCTCCCTTACTGATATTTAGAGATGCCGTAATGTCTATTGTATCATTTATATCGGTGTCACACAAAATAATCTATCAACTTTTCTACACATCGATCTCTAAGCCGACAGGACAATGATCGCTACCATAAACTTCCGGCATTATAAAGGCCTCTTTAACATTTCCTACAAAACGATCAGATCCAAGAAAATAATCAATACGCCAGCCAACATTTCTCTCACGAACCCCCGGCATATATGACCACCATGTATAAGCGTCAGTAATATCAGGATTAAAATGTCTAAAATAATCCGTAAATCCGGCTTCAAGAAGCGTAGTCAATTTTGTTCGCTCTTCAATCGTAAACCCGGCATTGCGAACATTTGACTTCGCATTTTTTATATCCATCTCTGTATGTGCAACATTTAAGTCGCCACAAATAAGTACAGGCTTGGACTTATCAAGACTGCAAACAAAATCTCTAAAAGCATCTTCCCACCGCATACGATACTCTAATCGCCTCAGCTCCTGCTGAGAATTTGGCGTATAAACATTTACAAGGAAGAACTTATCATACTCAAGTGTGATAACTCTTCCCTCACGGTCATGCTCATCTATATCCATTCCATTTGCAACAGCAATCGGCGCTGTCTTAGTAAACACCGCAGTCCCCGAATAACCCTTTTTATCTGCAGAGTTCCAATACTCCTCATAACCCTGCAAATCAAGCTCAGCTTGCCCCTGCATCATTTTAGTTTCCTGAAGACAGAACACATCTGCATCAATCTCTTTAAACTTCTCCATGAAACCCTTCTTCAAGCTCGCTCTAAGACCATTTACATTCCAAGATACTAGTTTCAAATGTCCACCCAACCTTTTCAAATCTCTTGCAACAATCTTACCACAAACCGACTACAAAATCTATATGCAAGATATCTGTTGTTACTCTCCGCTCTCCCACTGCCCTCACGTATTTGATAACCTTTTATCAAGCCCAGCCCTTACCTTCTCACCATAAGACCTATCCATTTCACTAACAAACGCAAGCACCTTTGCAACCACATCATACATCTCCGGCGATATTTCATCACCAACACTAAGCTTAGACAACACCTCAGCCAAATTAGGCTCAGACACAACCGGCACACCAGACACATTAGCAACCTCAACAATCCTTTCAGCCAAATGCCCCTCACCAAAAGCAGACAAAACCGGCGCATCATTCTCAGCAGGATCATAACTAATAGCCGCCGCCTGAAATTTCTTCTTAACCATAATTTAACCTCTTTCAAATTATTTTTTCAGCACCGGAATGCTGTGAGCTTGAGGAGTGTGTTCCCTAACCTTAGCGTAACCGGAAAGCTCTCCCGCACGGCTTGAAGTAAGTACTGAGCGGTTTTAGCGAGTTTGGCGCAAAGCGGCACTGTCTGAGCTAAAACCGCTCAGTGCTTACTTCAAGCGCAAGTGCGCAGTAAAGACTACCAGTGCTCGCTTCAAGCGCAAACGCACAGCACCAGCCACAAACATCACACCACAAAATCAACACCACCCCGATTGCCACCCAAACGCTTATCAATCCCCAAAGCACCCACCAAAGACAAACCTTCGCCCTTAGAAACACGCACAGTAGCACCAACAAGATTAAACCCAACATCAAACAACAAATCCTGCAACAACGCTAAATTCAAATCAAACTGCTCCTTCTCAGTATCTCCCAAAACCTCCATATGAACAGAAACATCCTGATCAGTTATCTTCAACAACGCCTCCCAGCGACCCATAAACTCAAGATCAATCACCAACAAAATATTGACATCCTCAGAATCAGCAGCTTTGCTACCCTTTCGTTTAAACACATACAAATCAGCAACTTTCCCATCCTCGTCCAATTGCACAGGCAATTGCATATGCACAAACTGTTCTATGTTATTCGATTGTCTGGAATACAAATCCTGCGCCGTTTCTCTATTCCCTATGCCGGCAGCATGACCGCCTCTTTCTTTTAACATAATCAACTTATCAAGCTGAACTTCCTCCTCAGATTCAAGCACATTCAAATTTCCAAATCCACTTTTAAGCGGATCAAAAGCTTTATCCAAAAAAGCTTTAGCAACACCAGATTGACTCAAAAACAACTCATCTTCCGGAGCTTCTATAACATCACCTATTAACGAGGTCTTACTACTATCTCCCACGATAGCGTCCCTCGAGCTAACTTCATTTTGTACTACCACATGTGATAAATCTATTCTCATGTACTCTCCTTGACGACACACAATGCTGACAACAAATATAAATCCAACCACGACGATCAAACAATTAATACTCTCATCATGTTTTATCGTCATAACTCAAGCCACATTTAACTCAATAATTTACCACATCAATAAATCAAAATTAAGAAATCTGTATAAAGCTTCTGCAATTTTTTACGATAATCAATTTATGACCGAAACGAACACCACTATTAATTAAGTCACAATGGTCATTTTATGTTTTATCCAGCGAGTCGGTTTCTGCACAGACCAACATACATATTAGTGTCTTGCAACATCTAAATGCTTACAAATTTTAGCGTGGATTTTTTCGCAAGACAAGGCGTGAGGAGGGCGAATACCCATTGGTATTTAACCGACGAACAACGCGGTATTGCGGAAAAAGGCCGCTAAAATGTAAGCTTTTAGATGTTGCAAGACACTAATGAAAGGTTAGTCGTATATTATGGGCGTAATTGTTGTTGGAATGGCAGATCTCAAAGTCGCAAAACACCCCGATTCATTGACCACCTTGGGACTTGGCTCATGTGTCGGGATAACCCTCTTCGATTATTCAAAAAAAATCGGTGGCATGGCGCATTGTATGCTGCCCACATATAAGGGTTACGAAGGACAAAACATTGCAAAGTTTGTCGATTCAGCTGTTATCGAGCTTGTTAACCAGCTCGTGCGAATGGGCGCTTCAAGATCTGCTTTCACCGCAAAAATCGCCGGAGGCGCGCACATGTTTGGACGAAGCCAAGGCAACGACATGCTAAAAATTGGCGAACGCAACGCTGCTGCCGGACTTGCTATTTTAAGACAGCTCTCAATCCCGGTAAAAGCAAATGACACCGGCGGCTCACACGGACGTACAATTGAGTTAAGTTTAGAAACAGGTGCTCTTAAAATAAAAACCGTAGGTTTAGGTGAAAAAATTATTTGACAAAACAAAGTTGTTTGAATAATTGCAAATGAAGGATAATTCTTAGGAGGAACACACTATGGCAACTGTCTTAATCGTTGATGATGCTGCATTTATGCGTATCTCGATCAAAAATATGCTGACAAAAAACGGTTATGAAGTTATTGGCGAAGCAGAAAACGGAGTAGCTGCTGTGGAAATGTATAAGGAGCTACAGCCTGATATTGTCACAATGGATATAACCATGCCCGAAATGACCGGGTTGGACGCATTGAAAGAAATCACAAAGTTGGACGCAAAATCAAATGTTGTTATGGTTTCAGCTATGGGACAAGAAGCAATGGTTCGTGACGCTATTGTTTCCGGAGCAAAAGGCTTCATAGTCAAACCATTCAAAGAGGATGGAATCATCGCAGCATTAAAAAAACTGGGATAGCATATAATATCGCTACCTAACACCAAACCAATGTTGAAAATACACTCGAAATAACCATTTCCAAATATCATGGTTAAATTTCGCAACCCAAAAACTATTGAGAGGTATGTCAATTATGACGCTTGAATTAGACCCTATGCTTGACGTCTTTATTTTCGAGACACAGCAACTTCTTGAATCACTTGAAGAAACATTGCTCCAAAGCGAAAAAGCCAAGTCTCTGACCAAAGAGCATATAAATGAAATTTTTAGAATAATGCACACTATCAAAGGCTCATCAGCAATGATGTCATTTGATAATCTCGCAAGTTTATCACACGCACTTGAAGACATGTTCGACAAGATTCGCGAAGGCAAATCACGCACAGACGCCAAAACTGTCGAAGGAATCACTGAGCTTGTTCTTGAAGCCGGCGACAAAATTAGAGGTGAAGTAGAAAAGCTGCTTTCCGGAGCTGACGCTGATGGCAACTTTGATGAACTGGGCGATAGAATACATCGATTCACTGATCTCATCACCGGCGCTACACCGACAAACAATAACTCAACCGACACATGCACAAAAGAATCATCACAATCTTTAGATACCACAATGGTAGAAAGTGATACCGATTTTACCAATACCGGAGCATTATACAAAATAAATGTTGTATTTGAACCCGATTGTTTAATGGAGAATCTGCGTGCATTTACAGTTACCAATGCGCTCGAAGATTTCTCTCAAAAAATGATGCACATACCTGATGATCTAGAAGACAGTTCTGTTTGTGACGAAATTATAACAAACGGTTTCACCGTCTTTCTTCAAACTGCAGAAGACTCTGATTCAATCCAAAAACTTGTGGATGGCATTATGTATGTAGAAAGTGCAAGCATAACTATACTTGCACCTGAAAGCGAAGAACTTCCAACTACCATGCGAGTCACACCTGCCGTAAACGACAATGCCACAGAAGTCAAGTCTACAGAAGAAAAACCTGCCGTTGAGGCAGGCATTAAACAAAACTTCATCAGCGTAAATATCAATAAGCTGGATAAGTTAATGAATCTCATGGGAGAAATAGTAACCACCGAATCCATGGTCACAAAAAATCCCGAAGTTGCAAATCTGCATATCGACTCCTTCGAGCGTAGCAGCCAGGAACTTCGCAAACTTATAAATGAACTTCAAGACATAGTAATGTCCATTCGAATGTTGCCCGTGTCAAACTCTTTCCACAAAATGCACCGTATTGTCAGAGATGTCAGCAAAAAAGTTGGCAAAGAAGTCGAACTCACCCTCATTGGTGAAGAAACCGAAGTCGACAAAAATATAATTGACACTCTCTCTGACCCGCTAATGCATCTAATTCGCAATGCCGTCGATCACGGGATTGAGACACCAGATGTGCGCCTTAATGCAGGTAAATCGTCAACAGGCAGCCTTACATTAGAAGCTCGTAGTGCTGGCGGAGATGTTGTCATTATTATTTCTGATGACGGACAGGGGCTTGATCGCAACGCAATTTTAAGAAAAGCAAATGAAAAGGGACTAACTTCAAAACCTGATAACGAATATACCGACAAAGAAGTATACCATATGATATTCATGCCCGGTTTTTCAACGAATGAAGAAGTCACAGAATTTTCTGGTCGTGGTGTCGGCATGGATGTGGTCAGACAAAATATCGACAAAGTCGGCGGCACAATCTCTCTTGAAAGCACTCCGGGTGAGGGTACGACTATCCAAATCCGCATACCACTGACTCTCGCAATCATTGACGGCATGAAGCTTCGTGTCGGAGATCTGGTGTTCATCGTCCCAATGCTCTCAATACAAGAATCATTCAAGCCAAACGACGGGGATGTGTTCCTCGATCCGGACGGCAGTGAAATGATTATGATTCGAGGAGAATGTTATCCTGTACTAAGGCTGTACAACATATTCGGTATTGAATCAGAGTATACCAATCTTGACGACGGCATTCTCGTAATGATTACAACAGATGTTGCCACATTCTGTCTCTTTATTGACGAACTCATCGGAGAACAGCAAGCGGTAATAAAACCACTTCCCGAATACATCCAGAAACATAATTTAAACATGCACGGCCTCGGTGGCTGCGCAGTTCTCGGCGACGGCTCAATCAGTTTAATCATAGACATAAACAGCCTAGTTCGTGAGTAGGGCATCCCAACAAATAGTCCCGACACCTCAAAACGAGTGTGACGGGACTATTTCGATATTGTTACTTAAAATGAGCTGTATCCGATTTTTTTCTTTGACTCCATATAAGAGAAAGCACGTTCAATCTCTTCTGCAGCTGACTTTGCACGGACAGCTAAGATTTGCTTGCCTTTCTCCGCACTTGCCTGTGTGGGATCACCCCATACACCGTTTGGCGTTGCATGAAAAATAGAGCCGTAACTGAGATATGGCCGTGGCACCGTGGGCCACCCGGCTTCAGCCAGTTCCATATGCACTGTCTCGGGTGCAATGTGGAGCATGAGTGACGTTTCTTCGTCTCCTGCATGAATCTCTGTCTGACCCGGCACCGGTGAAGTAACCGGAAAAACCGGTTGCCCCATTCCGCTGTCAATATTCACAACCATAAAATGCGGGTTACTTGTCGCATTTATTTGGCGTATGATTGGTGTCATTATAAAAATTCCGCCATGACATTGCAAAGTAACTACCTTTCGAAAACCCTGTTCTTTTAGGCTCATTAAGATACTGGTAAGCATGTTGTAGAAATGATCCGGATCCATCCACACAGTACCTTTCTTTCCTTGGTTTTCTCGACAAGTGCTAATTGGTAAGGATGGAAGCAAAAAACCACCGGTAAGTTCCGCAACAGCCTGCCCAATCGCATTTGCAATATACCAGTCTGTAGCAACCGGCAAATGTGGACCGTGTTGCTCAATTGAACCTATTGGCAAAATCGCGAGTTCAGGATCATTACTCACAATCTCGTCTGCTGTCATATTGTATGAAATCATAATTTGAGCCCCTTTCCGGCACTATCACGATCAAGGTAGAGCTTCGCATCTTTATGAATCCGCAAAGCACTTGCCGGACAATCGGCAGTAATTGGACCGTTGATCGCAGTATCAACTGCATTTGCTTTTAACTTAGTCGGCACTACAGCAACAACATAGGGTACATTCAAAATTAGCGACATAGTTAAAGTCATCGCATGGGTTGGAACTTCGTTCAATGCCGTAAAACAACCATCATTTACCTGCTGTTGGCGACTGGTAAGATCCAGCGCAACAGCCTTAATAGATTTTGGATCATCAAAATCTGCGTACGGCGGATCATTAAAAGCCAAATGTCCATTCTCGCCCACACCCAGAAGCATTACATCCGGTGGATATTTTGTGAGAAGAGCCGCATATTCCGCCATCTTTTCATCGGCATCTTCTACACTACATTCGAGGGAGTGTACGCTTTTAAAAGGTTTTAAATCCCAAATATGTCGTCGTAAAAAGTTTGCAAAGCCGGCAGGATGCGCCGAATCCAAACCGATGTACTCGTCCTGATAAAACCCACGGACCTTTGTCCAGTCAAGTTCTTCATCTAACAAAGCTTTAATCATATCGCTCTGAGAGGGTGCCGCAGCAAATATGACATTAGCTTCGCCTTTTTTTTCAATCAAGGTGCGGATTTGATCTGCTACAGCTTTAGCTGCTGCTCTACCCATTTCTTCACGAGTTTCAAAAACATAAACTAGCAGGTCGTCCACCTTTTGTTCTAACAGTAACATTTATTTCTCCTCTACACCTTTATTCGTTACCGACGCCGAGATAGGCGGCGGCTATATCATTATTTCCAAGTAGTTCTTTTCCGGTTCCCTCATGTATGATGTTTCCATTTTCGATTACGAAGGCATAGTCACAGATAGATAGTGATTTTTTCGCATTTTGCTCAACTAGTATTACTGTAGTACCCGTATCGCGAATCCGCTGTATTATCTCAAACACTTCTGCAACAATTAGAGGTGCAAGTCCCAAAGACGGCTCATCTAAGAGTATAACTTTTGGCTGACTCATCATACCACGACCAATTGCCAACATCTGCTGTTCGCCGCCGGATAAGGTGCCGGCATCTTGCTTTTTTCGCTCACGCAAACGAGGGAATAATTCGTATTGTTCCTCTATTAAGCGTTGTACATCTTTACTACTACGGTTGCGATAGGCTCCTATGCGTAAGTTTTCTTCTACTGTCATACCTATAAAAATTTGTCGACCCTCCGGCACCTGTGTGATGCCTGTCGCAGTTACCTTGTACGGTTTTTGCGGAAGAAGCTTACCTTCATAATATACACTATCATCCCTGCGGACAAAGCCGGAAATAGAGTTGATGATCGTTGACTTGCCTGCACCGTTTGAACCAATGATAACGGTGATTTTGCCAGCCTCTGCTCGCATAGATATTCCGTGCAAAGCAGCGCTTGTACCATAGTAAGCATGTGTATTTTTGAGTTCAATCTGTGCCACAGTCAGTCCTCCTCTCCCAGATATGCCGCGAGTACATCCGGATTTACCTGTATCTCAGCAGGTGTTCCAACGGCAATTGTTTGTCCAAAGTTTTGCACGTGAATCATCTCACACAAGGTCATGATAAGATCCATCCTGTGTTCAATGACTAAAATCGTGAGATCATATTCACGCTTTATGAGCCTTATAAAATCAATCAGCTCCAAAACTTCTTCAGGGTTTAGTCCAGCTGCCGGCTCATCTAAAAGCAATAGTTTTGGTCTACCAACTATCGCTCTTGCAATCTCAACACGTCGCTGTAATCCGTATGATAAGCTGCTCGGACGCAAATTTGCATATTCACTGAGATTTAGCGTTTCCAGGCATGCGGCAGCCTCTTTCGCAATTCGTTTTTCTTCCCTCCAGCGCCGAGGAGTCAAAAAGAGAGCTTCGATAATACTATACTTTCCGGTGTGGTCAACACCAACTTTGACATTATCAAGCACAGAAAGGCCCTTAAAGAGACGTGTGTTTTGGAAAGTTCGCGCAAGTCCGAGTTTTGCCATATCCATTTGCGTCGCCTTAGATACATCTTTTCCTGCAAAGGTAATAGATCCGCTATCTGCAGGAGTAATGCAGCTCATCAGATTGAAAATCGTTGTCTTTCCAGCTCCGTTAGGACCAATGATTCCATGTAACCCATATTGTGGGAGCTCCATACTAAACTCCTGCACAGCTTTTACTCCGCCGAAATTCTTAGAGATATTATCTATCTTCAATAACAATTCACTCATTTTTTGGCCTCCTTTCGCTTAGGTATAATGCGTCGGATCCACTTAAAAGAGAGTTCTCTTTCTCCCAAAAGTCCGGCAGGCCTGAAGTTAAGTACGACGATGATCATAATGCAATACAAAATAATTCGATACGCCTCCATACTTTGTCCGAAGATGGTAATTCCGCGCAAGAACGAAGGTGCCATTGTGAGAGCAAAAGCAGAAATTGTAGCACCGGTAAGACTGTTCGTACCACCGAAGAAGAGGAATATAACCATCTCCACAGATAACGACCAGTTAAACACAGTGTTATCTATATAACGAACGCGTAGAGCAAATAATATTCCGGCAACCGCACCGATAATCGCTGCAAAAATATAAGTCTTTATTTTTAGCTGATAGGCGTTGATACCAAAGCTCTTCGCAGCAACTTCATCGTTTTTCTGCGCCAAATTCATCCGGCCGAAGCGCGAGTATTTGAAATTGCGAACCATGAACAACACCAAGATAGTAATTCCCAATGTGTAAAGCAGAAGATGCATCGGCTCAACACGAGGAATCCGTGTGAAGCCCATCGCTCCGCCCGTCCAGTCACGAAACACAACAATCAGTGAAACGACTGCTTGACCAAGTGCAATACTCATCAATGCAAAATAGTCCCTTCTGAGCTTTAGCGTGAGCAGTCCAACAAGCCATGCGATCAGCGCACTAACAACAACACTAATCACAGCAGCGACCAGGAAGTGCAAGTCATACATATGCCTCAGAACGAATGTAATATATGCCCCGATTGCAAGATAAGCCGCTTGACCCAAGCTAAACATACCTCCTAGACTAGTGAGAGCAAACAAACCGGCAACAGAGATGACAGAGATTAGCGATTGGATAATCAATCCTATTTGATATGCATTCATTTTGTCAACCTCCCTTACGCTTTTTCGTTGCCAAAGCGTCCTGCGATACCCTGCGGGCGAACCATCAAGAACACTAGCATGAGTCCAAATTGAATAAGTGGCGTAATCTCAGCGCCTAAGAAAAAGGTGCTAAATATCTGCACAACACCTAACAAGAGTGCTGCAAAAATGGTGCCGGTAATACTTCCGAGCCCTCCGATGACAGATGCAATAAGACCAAAGAGCATGATGCTCGGACCAAGTTCCGGAAATACAGAAAAATTAACGCCAAGTAAAAGACCCGTGATTCCCGCCAAAAAACCGGCAATGAGCAAGGTGCTTGTAATAAGTCTCGACGAGTTTATTCCCATAAGTTGACTAACTCTAGCGTTAATCGCAACAGCACGAATTGCAAGTCCTATCCGAGTGCGCTCAATTAGTAATATGAGGATAACAAGCGCAGTCACAGAAATACCAAGGATGAGCAATGCCAATCTGGAGAATGTGATGCCGGCCACTGCAACTGTCGGTGTGGAAAACAGTGGTGGAAAAGCATACATCATAGTGCCCCAATTAGCAATTAGAATTTGCTCAATTAAAATCGCAAAAGTAATTGACATCAAAAAGAAAAACAACGATTCAGAGTTTTTCTTTCGCAATCGATAAAAACCAAGCATGTCAACCAAAAAGGTAAATAGCATACCCGCAAAACAAGAAACTAGTACTGTTAACAAAAATGGTGGCGGAGTATCGAATGCCGCCTGAAATAAAAATCCAGCATAAGCAGAGGCACTTACCACCCCGCCGTGAGCCAGATTTGAAAATTTCAATACACTAAATACGAGCGCAAATCCCGCACCAAAAAGTGCATAGACTGCACCAAGCGAGATTCCATTAACGAACAGTTGAATACCCATATATTCACCTCAGTCATTTAAAAATGCTACTGTGGGGTGGGGTCAAAGGTTTCCCACCCCACAGCAATTATAAAGCCATTATCGATGTCTAGTATTAGAAATCGCCTTCGTTGATTACGACGGAGGTTAGAATCTCAACACCCTCATCAGCAAAGTGTCTACCTATAAAGAGAGGCATGTCAATCGGTCTATGCGTAGCAGGGTTAATTGTAATCAGAGAAGTAGAGCCCTGCACATTAATGGTTTGATTTGCGAGTATGTCACGCACTTCGTTGCCATCAGTCGGGTCATTGGCAAGACGCATGGCATGTGCGAGTACCATCATGGCATCCCAACCAAATCCTACATTTATCGCAAAGAAGTCAACATTTTCTTCTTCTTGGAAACGAGCTACAAGCTCTGCAGTTAATGTTGTATCGTCAGATTCGTCGAAGTTTGCGACATAGTATATACGGCTGAGGTCTTCGCCGGGCATTATTTCACGGAAAGAACTTCCCAGTGTGTTTGCTCCGAGGATGTAACCTTCGAAACCTGCAGCATTGAGTGCCTCAACAATCATACGAGCCTGCACGGCAAAGTCACAAATATAAACTGCATCCGGGTTTGCTTGCACAACGCGAAGAGCTTGTGCCGAAACATCGGTATCAGCCCAACTAAAAGTTTCTTCAACGAGCACTTCACCGCCGTTTGCTTCCACGAAGCGGATAAATGGCTCGGCTTGGCTTACAGCGAATGCATTTGCACTGTTATAGATAGTAGCGAAAGTAGTTAGACCCAACTCATCAAGGGCATACTTTGCAACTGCTGCTGCATGAATAGCCGCAGGTGGCTGAACTAAGAACATGAAT
>Ga0123355_10011788_pt1 | contig 13506 bp, 12 predicted proteins | sample TergutEmb28metaG_3_FD_89872 | JGI IMG/M metagenome (GOLD analysis project Ga0123355, IMG submission 89872) | Embiratermes neotenicus P1 segment gut microbial communities from Petit-Saut dam, French Guiana - Emb289 P1 | ecosystem: Host-associated > Arthropoda: Insects > Digestive system > Gut ...
AGCACTGGCCGGTGTGCCTATTGGTATTGCCGCTACCACAAATACCATAAAGGTACGCATTGTAGGCAATGTATTAGTTAAAGCAAAAGTTCACAATGGCAAAGGGTCTGTCAAAGGTATAGCTAGGACATTTAAAGTATTGGAAGAAACCGATCACTTTTTCGAACGAGGAGACATCCTGGTAGCTACAACAACGTCTGATGATATGATGGAATATATAAGAAAAGCCGGTGCTATTGTAGTAGGCTCCTGGGAGCAGGTAGATATCAGCCATGCAGAGACGGTTGCGATGGCGTTGGGTATTCCATTATTGGTTGCTAACGAGAAGGTGGTAGATTCGATATGTGATGGAGCAGCAGTGACGGTGGATTGTGATGAGGGGTTTGTTTTTAACGGATATCGGGATTAGGGGGCTGTGTTTATGAATAATGGTCTGGGGAAATTAATAATTCATTGGATTGTCAGTGCTTTATTTTTGTATGTGCTATCCTTTTTGTTTAGTGGGATAGTCATTGATGGGGTTATGGCTGCTTTAATAGCTGCTATTGTACTGGGTTTGATAAATGCGACATTAAAGCCAGTATTACAGATTATTTCCTTGCCAATAACAATTATATCATTAGGCGTATTTTATTTGATTGTAAATGGGCTGATGTTATTGCTTGTGTCAGCCTTAGTTCCGGGTTTTAGCGTTTCGGGATTTTGGACGGCATTTTTTGCAGCAATTGTGCTGAGTTTGCTTAATGCGGTGTTTGTGAGAAAGGAAGTAGATAGGGGGTAGGGTTGTATTAATGGAGAATAATTATAATTTTTTCCGCAATCACAATTGCAAATATTTCCCGTGTCATTCTGTAGTGGATACTGAAGACTTTAACTGTCTTTTTTGTTACTGTCCACTGTATGCTTTAGGTGATAAGTGCGGCGGCATTTTTACATATAATGAGGCAGGTACTGTTAAGCTATGTATGGAGTGTCACTTGCCTCATATGCCGGAATACTACGATGTAATAATGGATAAGCTGAAGGAAGCTTCAGAAAATAAAAAATAATTATACCCATTCTTTATCTTGATTCCCTCCTGCTAACAGTGCATAATAAACTGTCGATAGGAGGGATTTTTAATGACACTATACAAAACCTTAGATAGCGGTATAAAAATTGTGGAATATGAAGACAGCCTGGCCGAAGGCGTAGCGGATATGTGGCGTAAAAGCACTGAGGGCTGGGGTGGCGGTATAGGCATAAATACAGCCCAGCAGGTAATCAGTAAACATGCCGGTGCAGGTTTCTATAATGTGTATTTGGCCATGGATGGGGAAGAAGTCGTAGGCTATTGTTCTCTTGCAAGGTATTATGCCGATAAGGATACCTTATATATAAATACACTCAATGTAAGAACCGACTATCTGGGCAAGAAAATAGGAAAAGCTTTGGTGCTTTTGTGTACAGAGCGTACCATGGAGTTGGGTTATCCACGCATAGACCTGCATACATGGGCAGGTAATACCGCTGCCGTGCCGTTGTATAAAAAGTGCGGCTATCTATGGGAAGACCGTGCAGACAGCACGCACTTGGTCAATTTTATGCCTACCATACTTAAAACAGCGCTGTTTGCAGATTTCTTTAAAAAGGCAGATTGGTATGCCGATGCTAATCGGGTTATTGATATTAATCCGGATGGCAGACAGTATAATAAATTCGAGTTGTTTGGATATTCCTGGGCCAAGGATAGAGAAAGCTTAGCTATAGGCTATGAACGTTCTGGACGTCATATGCGAATGGTAGAAACTCAGGACTATAAGATTGAGTTAATGGCAGAAAATCATGAGCTGGCATTTGGCCTAGACTATGAATGCACGTTTATCATAGAAAATAAATCGGGAAAACCGCTGCATATCAAAATCAATGGCCGAGATGACCAAAACATTTCGTTTGATTTTCAGCTGGATACTGCGATAGAAGGAGTGCAAACCCATAAGGGATGTTTTCATGTAGGGGCAATAAGTGAACCTCAGGACAAGTTTCGTGTATATCCTTCATTGCTTGCGGATGTAGAAATTAACGGATATCCGCTTACCTTTGGGTTGGGGATAGAAGCAAAATTTCCACTTTGGATAGAGTTTAACAGCGAGGGTCAAGTAAGCCAGCCAGGGCTTGAGATGGAGAGTTATGTCAATATCACAAGTTCATTATCTCAGGATGCTAAAGTAGCGTTTGTTTTGCCAGAAAATTCACATATCTTTTTTGAAGGAAACCAAAAATCATTTTTATTGGATATTGCTGCGGGCGGGAAGGCTGCAATCCCAATAAACACTTGTGTGTTAAGCATGGGATATATTGCTTTGCCTGTTACGTATAACATAACGATGAAAGATGGCAGTTGCTTTAGTTTTGAAAAGGAACTCCATTTGGTAAATCAAAGCCTGACCCATGGATTCTCGTATGAGGATGAAAAAAGCTATAATTTAGTAAACGGCCCGTGGAAGCTTAGCCTGTCAAAAAACGATAATGAAACATCCGTATCACATTTAACGATGGATTATGAAGGCGACTTTGGGCCGCCAAAATTTGGAAAACCATACGATGATGAATTTAACTTGGCTAAACCCAAAGTGCGCATGTACAAACAGGATGATGAGTGGATAATGGAAGCAGCGTTTGTATCAGAAAAATTTGTCGGCTTGGCCATTACACAAATTTTAAGCCTGTCTTCTGTAGGGATAATCTCCCGCAAACATCGGATTCATAATCATGGGGAAGCGGACAAACATGCTATGATAAGCGATAGCTTTTGGCTGCATCTTTATCACAATACGGTGGTGCCTTATGATGGTGGTATCACTCAAAACTTTAGCAGCCCACAAGCCGACTTCGCACGGTGGGGTCTGATTGATCTAAATCCAGAAAAAATAGATGAAAACTGGATTTACGAAGCCGATGCTAAAAACCCCAGAGGTATTTGTTGGCCTGTTGCTTACAAGCCGCTGGTTCAGTGGGGGCGTTCACTCTCTTTCGAGATAGATGCAGGTATATTGGCACCGGGACAAAGTGTGGAAACCGAGCCTGTATGTTATGTCTATGGCTTATTTGACAATTATAATGATTTTCGTAACTTTGCTACAAGGCAATATCGACGGATTCCAAAGGTAGTTTCCACCTCTGTGGAACTTTGTTTGAATGATTATAATCCATTTATCAGCAGCAAAAGCTGCAAGTTAGAAGTGGTAAACAATCGAGATGTTCACATGGAAGGTAAGGTATGCGTATCCTCTCCTGACAGCTTGTTTACAGCACAAAGTCAGGAAAATCCAGCAGAAGACATCATTACCGGAAATACATTTGAGCTTAAGTTAGATACGCCTGCAAATCCGCTGGGATTGCTTAATCTGCAAATGGATTTGGCCACACATGATAAGGCTTATACTCGAGCCATGTTCTTTCCTAAAGGAGAAATTTCCGGTACGGAAGAAGAAGGTGTATATAGCGTTTCCAATGGCTGCATTACCTTTAAAGCCTCTCCAATTTATGCAGGTGCATTATATTCCTTGGTTTCCCATAAGGTTGATGGTGGAAGTAGGGAATGGCTGGCATCACGTTATCCCAAACACGAGCCATTTGCTTGGTGGAATCCGTTTATCGGAGGCATATATGTAAATCCTCCATGGATGAACACGGCTGCCGTAATAAAGGAAAGTGTAAAAGCAGATTTTGTTGAAATGCCGGATAATTTTGGCAACCGATGGTTTGGGATACGTACAACTCTTGAGATACAGGAATTTGACGATCTTAAAGGTGCGATTTATGAATCCTATTTTTTGAGTTTGCCTGGTCTTCCGATACTTTGCAATTTTTTCCGATTCATTAACGGTACAGGTGTGTTTAAAGAGGCAAAAACTAATACCGAAACTTTTATAAAAGCATCTGAGGACATAAAAAATACCTATGTGGAGGCCATCAATAAAGAACGCATCAGCTACCGCATACGGGCAGGTACGGGGGATCAAGATGCAAACTTTGATGGTTTTGCAAAGTTTGTAGGCGACGGTAAGGAGAAACTATATGTGTATCATAAAGCCCAAGGGGATGAAAGTTATTTTTGGGTAGATATTAATGCTGTATGTGCAGTAATAGGCACTAATGTTGCCGCTGCCCCAGGAAGTGTATTTACCTCTCGCCCTACATTTTATATAATGACCGAAAGGGACTTACCTGTAGATGCCCTGTCTGATTTAGAGAGGATTCATTTTTATGAAAATTATTGATGCACATATGCATTTTTCAAATGTAAGCAGCTTTTATGATGCGGCAAGGGATTCGAATGTAGATTATTCTTATGAGGGCTACATGAAGGAGATGGAAGCCTGCGGTATTGTTGGTGCTGTCTGTATGGGCGTAGCGGAGAGCACTGTCAACGCATTTCCGGACAAGGGTGCCCCGCTTCACATGCTTGCAGATTTAGACACCCGCCATCCAACGGGCATGAAAGTATGCCTTGGTATAAACCCGCATCGGATAGATGAAGGATATATTACCGCTGCCAGAAATATGATTGCTCAGGAAGATGGTATTGTAGGGTTCAAAATATATGCCGGATACTATCATTATCATATCCATGATAAGGTCTACGATCCAGTATATCGGCTGGCGGCCGAATATGGCTTGCCAGTTGCCATCCATACTGGGGATACCTATGCGGAAGAGGCTTTGCTGGAATATTCGCATCCACTTAATGCAGACAGGCTGGCAGTACTCAATCGGGATGTAAATTTTGTGCTTTGTCATATGGGCGACCCATGGATTATGGATGCCTGTGAAGTGGCGTACAAAAATAGAAATGTGCACGTGGATATCTCTGGCTTGCTTGCTGGAGATGCCAAGCTCGTTTCAGATACTGAAGGGCGTACAGTGGTGATGAACCATTATAAGCAGGGTATTACCTATTTAAATAACTACAAAAAAGTGTTGTTTGGTACAGACTGGCCGCTAGTGCCTTTGGGTGCTTATATTGATTTTTGCAAAAAATTAGTGCCCCAAGAGTTTTATGAGGATGTGTTTTGTGATAATGCAGTAAGATTGTATCTGTTAAATATCTAATGGGTTCAACTGGTTGGTATTAGCAACCAGTTGAACGTGAAAAGGAGCTGTAGGCATTTTTCAACAGCTCCTTTTAGTTTGTATCATTAACTGAGTACTGACTTAACTTTTTTCTTGTTAAAAGCCGAAGGTACCAGCCGGTATGCTTCTTTTTTATCCATTTTAGTGATGTATCTTGTGGCAATACGTTCGCCGCAGCCGGGGGCAAAATATTGCGCCATGATACTCGCTAAAATCAATAATACCTTCAATTATCCGGTCATTGTACATCTTTACAAAGTTGTTTTCGCCCACCTTCTGATAATGCGCAATAAACGCTTTGCAATGGGCACAACTCACTTCTAAAATATGGCTGCCTCTTATTTTTCTGCGATTAGGATTCTTATAAATTTTCATAAAACATTATTACCGAAGCGTCAAAAACGCTGTCTGTGCGGCATGCCTCAGTAGTTTTGTGCCATTGCGCAAGCATATCTTTCCGTGCCCGGATAAAATCATATCCGTTTCATATTTCATAAGCTTCATCATACTCTCCACAATATCTTGACGGCTGAAAGTAAGATCACCCTGCCATCCTAGCGAAACATCATCAAGAAACAATCCATCAGGCTGAAGAGAGTCCCCAGTAAAGAGTACTGATTTCCCATCCACTACTGTACGAATTGCCATGCTGCCCTTGGTATGTCCCGGTATTTTGATAAACTCAAACGGAATCCCATTTAGCTCAAGTGTTTGATCATCAGCTATAACGATATTTGGAGTAAAAGCATCAAAAACATGTCCATCGTCAAATGGTGATCCCATACCCTTTACCCCGCCATTTGTACAGTAGGGGACATCTTCCTTGCCAACGATTACTTTTGCTCCTGCATCTTGCAGCTCCTTAGCACCGCCGCAATGATCCCAGTGTGCATGAGTGATAACCAAATGGGTAATCGGCTCACTCACTTCAAAATAGGCTAGGGTCTCCCGTAGCATGGCTGGCCCGGTTTTAGGAGGGCCGCAGTCGATCAGGATTACTCCCTGTGGAGTGCGTATGCCATAAACATCTCCCAAAGTGGAGGCATCGCCTACTGCAGAAAAATAACTGCCGCTTAGCACATAGATATTATTTGTCACTCGCATGATAAACTCCCCTTTACTTACTTGTGTTACTGCATCAAAGGCGAAACAATCGCTAACAGCTGCTCAAAAACTTCATCTTCGCTCATATTTCCATCAACTATCTTGACAGGCATCCGCTCTCCGTAACACTCAAAGGCTTTCATATATAAGTTTCTTATTTCTCGGGCAAATTCCATCCCATCATATATCTCCAGGTTTTTGCGTGTAGAAACAATCCGCCGTGTACATTCCTCCGGGCTGACATCAATAAAAATGGTTAAATCAGGTGTCGCCAGCGATACAGCCCGCTCGTTATAGCTTGCGATAACCTCTTGCGGCAGGGCAGTCCCCTGAAACGCCATATTGGAATATACAAAGCGATCACACAACACAAAGGTACCGGCCTCTAATGCTGGCTGTACTTCTCGGATGATATGCTCTACCCGATCCGCAGCAAATAATAATGCAAATGCATCTGTAGATAAAGGCGTGTCACCCAAAAGCACATGTCGGGCCAAGTTGCCCAAAGTCCCATCAGTAGGTTCCTTTGTTGCAAGAAAGCTAACGCCTTGCGCTTGCTTTGCAAAATGCGCTGCAAGGCGTTTTAACTGCGTTGTTTTTCCACTGCCATCTAAACCTTCAAAAACTATAAATTTCCCTCTGTTTATCTCTAGTTTCATTTTTTAGCAGATCCTTTGGCAAGTTTTTTGCAAGTTTCCATTACATAATCAGCAAACTCGTCACAAGTGCATCCTGTATCTCTGCCAGTAATAGAAATTTTGCGTTCAGTAATGGCACAGATATCCAGTGCTTGGGCTAAAATATCGGCCTCTTTCTGATAGCCAATATGAGAAAGAAGCATTACGCTGGCTCGCATCATACTGGCTGGGTCGGCATATTTATCACGGCCTTCTTGCACCATACGTGGGGCAGAGCCGTGGATAGCTTCAAACATGGCATATCTGCTGCCGATATTCGCACTTCCGGCAGTACCTACGCCACCCTGAAATTCTGCAGCTTCATCTGTAAGGATGTCGCCATAAAGATTAGGCATAACCAGCACCTGAAATTGAGTACGACGCTTTTCATCAATCAATTTAGCGGTCATGATGTCAATGTACCAATCGTCTAACTCGATACCTGGATATTCTTTAGCGATTTTTTGGGCTATGTTTAAGAATTTGCCGTCGGTAGTTTTTATTACGTTGGCTTTAGTAACGGCGGTTATTCGTGTTTTGCCATTCTGTTTGGCGTATTCAAAAGCAGCACGGATAATACGCTCGCTGCCCTGGGTCGTTGTGACAGTAAAGTCCACCGCAAGATACTCATCTACATGAATGCCCTTGCTGCCTACGGCGTAGGCTCCTTCGGTATTTTCCCGGAAAAAAGTCCAATCAAGCCCCTTTTCAGGCACTCTGACAGGGCGGACATTTGCGAATAAATCCAGCTCTTTACGCATAGCTACATTAGCACTTTCCACATTAGGCCACTGATCTCCAGCCTGAGGCGTAGTAGTAGGGCCTTTAAGTATGACATGACATGCTTTCAACTGTGCCAGTACATCATCAGGAATAGCTTTTTGAACGGCTGCACGATTTTCAATAGTAAGTCCTTCGATATCTTTAAAAATGACCTTCCCGGCATCAAGGCTGTCTTTTAATAAAAAAGCCAGCACATCACGGGCAGATTGCGTAATGGAGGGCCCTATGCCATCGCCTCCTACTACGCCAAGGATAAGCGGATTACATGCTGTATAGTCTATAGGCACAGCGTTTTCCTTCATGCGGGCCACACGGGCAAGCTGCTCTTCAAGAAGCGTTGCAAAAGCCTCCATTGCAACTGAAACATTCCCTTTTTTTACTTTTACAATCATTGGTTAGCCTCCTCTAAAACTGTCTTAGAAACAGCTTCTAGTTCTTCATCAGAAATTAAAGTTACACGACCATCTTCATATTGAGCATCAACCCAGTCTTTAATTTTGAAAATGATCGGATCACGCTTATCAAAGGCTTCGTCGCCTTTCTTGTTATAAAAGGTATTCATCCAGTGAGCAATACCCGCAGTACCAGAGGTGTTAGAGATAACTATACGCCATGGACGGTTAAGTATCTTAGTCGTATCGAATATGTTATAGATTTCTTCATTTTTAAGTAAGCCATCTGCATGTATTCCTGCACGGGTTACATTGAAATTTTTACCTATAAAAGGTGTCATAGGCGGTATTTTATAGCCAATTTCTTTTTCAAAGTACTCGGCCAATTCGGTTATAACAGTTGGATCCATACCATCTAAAGTGCCGCGCAGCTGTGCATATTCAAAAACCATGGCTTCCAAAGGCGTATTGCCGGTACGCTCTCCGATGCCAAATAAAGAGGCATTGACACCACTTGCGCCATACAGCCATGCATAAGAAGCATTATTTACCGCCCGGTAGAAATCATTATGGCCATGCCATTCCAGCATTTCATGTGGGACATTGGCATGATGGGTCAGGTTATGGACAACACCTTGCACACTTCTTGGCATAACAGTACCTGGGAAGGTAACGCCATATCCCATGGTATCACAGGCACGGATTTTTATAGGAACGCTGGTTTCTTCAGCTAAATCCATAAGCTCTGTAACAAATGGCACAACAAAGCCATAAAAATCTGCACGAGTGATATCTTCTAAATGACATCGAGGGCGCACACCTGTTTCAATACATTCCCGTACTACCGCTAAGTAATCATTCATGGCTTGGCGTCTGTTTTTCTTGCTTTGCAGGAATATATGATAATCGGAGCAGCTTACCAAAATACCAGTTTCCTTAAGGCCCATTTCCTTTACCATCTGGAAGTCCTTTTTGGAAGCACGAATCCAACCGGTGATCTCAGGGAAGTTGTAGCCTAATTCCATACATTTGTAACAAGCATCACGGTCTCTTTGTGAGTATAGAAAAAATTCGCTTTGACGGATCATTCCCTTAGGGCCGCCTAAACGCTTCAATGCTTTATAAATATGGACAATCTGCTCTACCGTATAAGGTTCACGGGACTGTTGTCCATCTCTAAAAGTAGTATCGGTAATCCAAATTTCTTCTGGCATATCTAAAGGGACACGACGATAGTTAAAAACGGTTTTGGGTACTTCGTCGTAAGGGAATTGATCTCGGTATAAGTTAGGGTCAACCCTATCTAACACACCGTCACGAGGGGCACTGTGTTCAAGTAGATTAGTTTTTTTGTTATAAACATAGTTCATGGCCATCATCCTTTACTGTACAATAACTTTTGTTTAAAAAAGTATAACAGACAATCTTCCTGATATTGTATACTGATATTGTTGTCAAGTCAAAGTGCCATAGAACTATTTTGCAGCAAATTTCGTAATTTCCTCTGTAAAGTTCCCTTGACTGTATCCGTGGTTTTGTGTATGATTACAAGGTAATAATTCGCAATCGCCGGAGGGAGGGTAGTACATGTCAGAGGTTAAGATAAAAGATAACGAGACTTTGGATAGTGCGCTTCGGCGTTTTAAGCGGAGTTGTGCAAAAGCGGGGATTATGGGTGAAGTTCGTAAACGTGAGCATTACGATAAACCTAGTGTAAAGCGTAAAAAGAAGTCTGAAGCCGCCCGCAAACGTAAATTTTAATTTTCATTAAAACATCATTTAGCCCCTTTAGAGATATAATTCTAAAGGGGCTTTTGTGTTATAATGATGGACAAGTAAATAGTTGTCGAATCAACCATTGTATGTAAAAAAGCTATTTTGAGCTGTTCAACACTAAAATTTTGCAAAAAATTCGATAAAATTCTCACAATAAATTTGACAAGTAATTATTCCCATGCTATACTTTCTTTCAAGCCCGAGTGGCGGAATGGCAGACGCGGTGGACTCAAAATCCACTGATGGCAACATCGTGGGGGTTCAAGTCCCTTCTCGGGCAGTTAAAGATTATTGAATCTTATACCATGGGTGTAAGGTTCATTTTTTATAGGGAGGGTCAATGTGTAACAGATTACCGTTGTTTTATATAGTAACCATTTTCTTTTGGATGGCCCTTTATACTTATGTCCCATATGTTACCCCTTATGCAGAGCAGATGGAAGCAGATTTGCGTCTTATTGGTTTAATCGCTGGGGCATATGGTTTTGTACAAATGGTAATCCGTTTTCCTTTAGGTATTTTTTCTGATAGGGTTCAAAAACGAAAGATTTTTATACTGATGGGATTGCTATTTGCGGGTCTTAGCGGTTTGGTTGTATTTTTCTTTTCCAGCCCAATAGCCTTGCTGGTGTCCAGAAGTTTTGCCGGAGTAACAGCGGCTACCTGGGTTACTATTACTATTTTAGGTTCTAGTTACTATCGTTCTAATGAAACGGTTAAATCAATAGGGTTGCTTAACGCCGCTAATGGTTTTGGTAGGATGGCAGCATTGTTTTTGGGAGGCTTTGTGGCAGAATGGCTGGGTTTTTCCCATGCTTTCTTGCTAGGTGGGGTATTGGGCCTTATTGGTCTTGTCCTGGGTTTTGGCATAGTAGAAAAAAAGCCTGAGGCTGTGCAAGGTGAACCTCCAAGTATTGCTGTATTGTTAGACGTGGCACGTAATCAACAGTTGTTATGTGCATCTTTGTTAGCGATTTTTTCTCAATATATACAATTTGCCACCACTTTTGGATTTACGCCGATGGTGGCCGCCCAAATGGGAGCCAGTAACTATTTGCTGGGCCTTCTCGGTATGATATCTACTTTACCTGCGTTGTTGGTGTCACCTTTTATGGGAAAAATATCAAATAAGATTGGAATTACCGGTACCTTGGTTATTTGCTTTGCTATGGCTGGTATAGGCAGTGCTTTGGTGGCGGTGTGCCAAAATCTTGAGCAGTTATTTGTGGTACAGCTTATAAGCAGCATTGGCGTGGCTGGGCTTATGACTTTGTTGATGGGCTTATCTATACGAGATATCCCGGGAGAGCGTCGTGCTACAGCCATGGGTTTCTTTCAAGCAGTATATGGTTTGGGCATGTTCTTAGGCCCCTTTACAGTGGGATGGATTGGACATGGATTTGGAATGATGTCCGCTTTTGTATTTACTGGCGCTATAGGCGCACTAGGGGTAATATTATCTGTAATTTTCGTAAGAAGAGGGCAGTTAAGCAGTTAAATTGGATTAGTAATACCGGACTTGCTTAGTGTAATAAGCTGATAGTGAGGTAATATCAAAATATAATTATAGTAAGAATATAGTGAGGAAGTGATTCGTATGCGCAATAGTAGCAGCGCATTAAGAAGGCAGGAGTATATTCAGCCGAAGCAGCAAGCGGCGAAAGCGCCCTTATCCAACCCTTTAAGGGGGATAGGGACTATGGATCATACTATATTTTTAGTGGTCATTATTTTAGCGTTGTTTGGCATTATGATGGTGTTTTCATCCAGTTACGTGATAACTGGACGCAGTTCGTTTCATAATTATAATCCATTTTACTATTTACAGCGCCATGGAATTATGGCTGTTTTAGGTTTTGTAGCCATGAATGTTATGGCTAATTTCAATTACAAATATCTTAAGCGTTTTGCCATGCCTTTGTATTTGACTTCATTGGGGCTGTTGTTGCTTACCTTTTTTATTGGTGTTGCCAGCCATGGCTCCCGCCGATGGATTATGATTCCCGTACTTGAAATACAGTTCCAGCCTTCGGAGATAGCTAAAGTAGCCCTTATATTAGTGCTTGCTCGCATTCTGTCTAAAAATCGCAATATTCTTAATAAATGGCCGGGTTTTATTTATTGCTGTGGTCTTGTGGGCGTTATGGCTGTGTTTGTTGCCATGGGTAATCTAAGTACAGCTATTATTACCGCTATAATTGGAGGCGGTATGATTTTTATGGCCAGCCCTCATGTTACACGTTTTATAGTGGCTGGGGTTGCCGGCGTAGGTGGAATGCTGGGGTATCTTTACTTCATGGCATATCATGCTTCTGGTGCGATAGGAGGGCAATTTAGAGGCGGACGTTTCCTCGCTTGGCGTGATCCTTTCAGTGATATGCAGGGCTTTGGCTTTCAGATTGTTCAATCCTTATATGCAATTGCATCAGGTGGCTTATTTGGCTTAGGTATAGGACAAAGTCGGCAAAAGACATTTTTGCCGGAAGTACATAACGACGTTATTTTCGCTGTTATTTGTGAAGAACTTGGATTGGTAGGGGCAGGTATATTGCTATTGCTGTTTAGTATCCTGATTTGGAGAGGTTTGCGGATAGCAATGAATGCCACTAATACATTTGGCGCTTTAGTGGCTGTGGGAATCATCCTTATGATTGCAAGCCAGGTAATTATAAATGTGGCGGTTGTAACCAATAGCATTCCTAATACGGGTATCCCAATGCCATTTATCAGCTATGGTGGTACGGCACTGGTCGTATGTATGGGGTGTATGGGGATTTTGCTGAATATATCCAGGCATTCGAAGGTGGATGGATAGTGGAATTATTATTTGAGTATTAACTCCATTTTCTGACTGCGGGTAGTAAAGCCTTGATTTTCATAGAATTTTATAGCACCCTCGTTAAACGACCAAACGTTAAGATCAATATTATAGGCCTTTTGTTCATGAGCGTAAGCAAGAACCGCATCAAAAAGTTTTTTGCCTATCCCCTGTCCGCGGATGGTTTCATCTACGCAGAAATCGTCAATGTATAAAGTCAGATGATCTTCAAAAACTGGATGAGATGTTGGAGTGCGTAGTATGCAAAAACAATAGCCCAGTAAGTTATTATTGTCATCAACCGCTACGAATACGGGGCGGTTTTTATCTGTAATGATGTCTTCCAGTTCCTCAGCGGTGTATTTTTGGCGTCCTGACTTAAAAATATCTGGGCGTCCTTGGTGGTGTAGGTTAGCAATTTGCTGTAACAGACGGATTAAGCCGTCTATATCTTGGGAATGGGCCATTCTGATCATTTTTATTTCAGCTCCTTTTATTTTGCCAACTCATAGCCTCGGCGGATGGTGTTTTCCATGCCTTCTGCCAATATTTCTGGCAAGTTGCCTTCTTCAAAGAAAGCGACACCCTCGGCAGTTAAGCCTCCGGGGGTACATACTTGGTTGAGCAGTTCCTTTAGGTCAACATCTTCTAATGCAAGTGCTGCTGCGCCTGCAAAGCCTCGTGCGGCCATCCTGACAGCCATACGGTAATCTATTCCCTGAAACTCTCCCCAACGGGCAAAAGCGTCTATCAGATAAAAAGCATAGCCGGGCATACAGCCATTTATCGCTACAATTTCTTTGAGAAGCGGCTCTTCAACGATCATGATTTCCCCTGTAGC
>Ga0123355_10011789_pt1 | contig 13504 bp, 15 predicted proteins | sample TergutEmb28metaG_3_FD_89872 | JGI IMG/M metagenome (GOLD analysis project Ga0123355, IMG submission 89872) | Embiratermes neotenicus P1 segment gut microbial communities from Petit-Saut dam, French Guiana - Emb289 P1 | ecosystem: Host-associated > Arthropoda: Insects > Digestive system > Gut ...
TATAGTTTACCTTGTCCTAGAATTTCCATGAAATGGTAAGACTGTCCTTTGTTGCATGGATGGCTTCGATAAGAACATCAACTACGATACGTTTGTCAGTAAGTTCAAGCTCTTCCCACTTTTCGATACAATCATCAACATGGAGAATCTGCGCCTTGTCAATTCCTTGTGATTCAGCTTTTGAAAGCTCACTTATTATGGATTGCTTTTTCTTGTCTAAATCCACAATCATACCATTAACATAGGCAACTAAAGTATCATTTGCAGTGGTAAGAGAAGCGAGTAGCTTTGTTATCTCATCTTCAACTTGCCGTAGCTGGATTTGTAAAGTTGTTATCTTAGGATTGATTTTCTTGCTGCTCACCTTACCAGCTAGAGTTTTAAATTCACCCAGTCTCTCTTTTAAATGATTCAATACCAAAGCTTCAAACTCATCGGCATAGATACCGCCGACCCCAATGCAGGCGTTAATATTGTTCATGCGCTTGGTGCAAAAGTAATAGCTGCCGATGGGATTTTTCTGATAATCCTTGCGTGTTAAAGCATGACCACAGTGACCACATTTGATTTTTCCCGCCAGCCACATTTTAACCACTCGCCGTCCCGGCTGAATTGTTTTATTCCCCATTGTTTTCTTTTTGCAAGCCAGCCATAAGTCAGCATCAACTATTCCTTCATGAGGGGCTAAAACAATGACATTACCAGCAAGGTCATAATGTTTTTTGCCTGTTGCGTTTTGCCCTTTGTAATAGTAACAGCCATTTGTACCGACAAAATCGGAAATATCGTTAGTGATTTCTACCCCATGTTGTTGATAAAACTCATAAACGCTTTCATCTGCTCTGACATAAACTGGATTTTGCAAGTATTCGTGAATCCGTGAGGATACAAATTCTGAACCTTTGCGCAAATTGATGATATTTTTTTCTTTAAAGTGTTTGAGAATATCACCATATGATGCACCATAATCACTATATATCTCATACATGAGTTTTATATGTTCGGCTTCCTCTGGTTTGATTACATACATCGAGGTTTTAACGCCTTGCATGATGGTGCTTACTTTTTCAAAACCGTAATTCACACGACCGCCCATATAAAAGCCTTTTTGTGAGCGAGATATGTAAGCATCGGCTATGCGCTTTTGAATAGTTTCACGTTCCAGCTGTGCAAACACGATACAGATATTGAGCATAGCGCGACCCATAGGCGATGAGGTGTCGAATTTTTCAGTGCTGGATATAAACTCAACATCGTATTTTTGAAAAAGTACCATCAAATTAGAAAAATCCAAGATAGAGCGACTGATACGGTCTAGTTTGTAGACAACAACCTTTTTGATTTCTCCTTTTTTGATGTCGGCTAAAAGCCTTTGAAATTCTGGACGTTCGATGTTTTTACCACTATAACCTTTGTCAATATATTCTCGATATGGTTGCCCCCTTAATTCATATTTGCAAAACTCGATTTGGCTTTCGATGGAGATACTGTCTTGCTTATCAACTGATTGCCTTGAATAAACTGCGTACAATTACATCAGCACCCTTTCGGGGACTGCTAACAAACCTTATAGAAGAATGAAAATCACGGCGATTAGAAGCAGTCGTTATTTTCGAAAGATTCGGAAAAATCGGAAAATTCGGAAAATTTGGAAACGTTAGAGAGAATTGGAAAAATACTTTTTAAATACATCATATAAATTCCGCCTTGCTTCTTTTCTCAGTCGTAATTTTTCACTTTCGAGTAAATTAGGGATTACATGTTCAACCTTTATCGTTTGTGGTCGAATGCCCCATAACTGTGCTACTGTGCTTTGATTATCACCTTTAACAGTTACATGCTTTGATATATGTATCACCACCCCTTTGTTAGAGATATATTCATCAAAGAGGTGGTGTATGTTTTGCTCCTAGTTGTTGTATTCCTGCCACTCGTCATAATCAACCCGTAAGGATTCGGTTAACTCCCCGCGCGATATACGAGAGTTGTACCAAGATACATCATTGTTGACCAAAAATGTTCCCTTGTGTGCAAATTCTAAAAATCCTGTGTAGCTCGGCAGCTTATTAAGTATTTGGCAGAATTTGAAATATCGTAGCTTCATGCGATAGTTAGGCTCATCATTATCAATCCATAGAGCTGCTGCCCAAGTTTCCCAATTGTGCCAGCCGTTATAAGTTTTTTCCGTTTTCATTGTGTAGCCATCCTTTTTCCATGATATTTTTGAGCGAAGCACGCCTGCGCTTTGCGCTAAAGATGCCTAGAAAACATCATAAGTGACTAGGATCAGCAAAGGGCGCGCAGCGCGCAAAGCAAAAAATTTTCGTGTCCGCAGACAATAGAAAAATTTTTGTGTGCGTTTACCCTTTGATGTTCCTAGTCACTTATGATATAAGGCTACTACCATCATCAAATTCAAAATTTGGAACACATTTTCGACCATTTAAGACAAGATTTGATTTTTCTTTGCCAAAACGAGTTATTATGTTCTTTGGGAAAGATTTAGGAAAGATTTAGGAAAGATTTGGGAAAGATTCGGAAAAAAAGGAAAAGAGGTGGTTAAAAATATGATAAGTGAGGATGAAATGTTAAAAAGACAGTTTGAAGCAGATTTTGAAATTGCCAAGAAAATAAATGTGTCTTACCGAAAAATTATGAGAGGCATAATTAGCGATTATAATATTACGGTAGATAAATTTATGAGAAAAACCCATCTTAGCAAATCAACATATTACAATCTCGTAGAGGGTAAAAGAAAACCTGCGATAGAGACGATTGTTGCATTTGCAGTAGTTTTTGGAATAAGTTTACGTAATATTGAAACGCTACTCCGTGCCTTTGGTTTAGGCTTTGAGCATAAAAACATCGTGCATCATGCGTATACAAGACTGATTGAACAACACAGCGGTAAAACCATAACGGAATGTAACCAGATATTGAATAAAATCGGCATCGAGCCAGCATTTTGGCTCAAAGACCCTTATAATTACGAAGAATACAGAATGTTAGGTAATCGATAAAAAACATGATTTTCTCCGAAAGGACACAAAATCATGTTTTTTTATGTTTTCAGAAGAAATATTTAAAGAAATTTTAGAAAAAATCGTAAAAAAATTCCACCAACGGTGGAACGAAAACACAGGGCTAGAAGCCTATTTGCATTTTTACAGTTATAAGAAAGCCCGTAAATACGGCATTTTTTGTACTTTGTGCAGTCCACCGACGGTGGAACAAAACCCTTTTCAAAAATGGCATTATGGAAGCGAAAGGAGGGAAAAAGCATGAATGCAAGTGCAATTGTTGTCGATGTACCTAACACTATTGGTACAAAAATATGGCTACACAGTGTTAGAGAAAACAAGCTTTACAAAGATGGTAAGCCTACAGGCGAGACGGACGGCTATAAATATCAAGTATTTTGTGTAGAGCGAAAAATGCTACCTTTATCAGTAAAGATAGCAGGCAAGCTATTAATTGCCGAACCAGAGAGTGGTTATGTTCAAGTAGAGTTTACAGATTTAGAATTGAAGCCATATGTAATGAACAATCAAATCCAGTTTACGGCTTCGGCTAAAAATGTAAGCGTTGTAAAAGAACAATAGTGAAAAGAGGAGCAATCCTCTCTCCACTACTTGCTAGAAAATTAGAAAGGAAGAGGGAAAATATGAAATCTAAAACATGGCAAACTAAAACCATAATTGTTATCGGATATATATTAGTTGCATTGATTATTTGGCTTAATAGAACGAATTTACTTAATGTGTTCTTTCAGCTAGATAATGATATAGCAATTCATAGTCTTTTAGAGGGGCTATTCTATACGTCATTAATAGCGACATTAATATTCGTATTAGCAATATTGATTTATTTTATGATAGCGCCATTTGAAGCATATAAAATCAAGGATAAACTACTTTGTATCGGTTTAAAGAATGATATGGAGATAACACCTGATTTAATCGGTAAATATCCCTGATGCAGCATTAGAAAATGGTATTATCTACAAGTTTAGAAATAACAATCTATCAATAACAGATTTTAGCGAAAAGACAGCACGATTAGAAACAGTGCTAGATGCTCATATCTATCGATATGAATATGCGGATGGCACAAAGCACACACTGGTCTACGCCATGCCGATGAAATATGTATTGCCCAAACTATTTGATTTTGCCAGTTATTATTTACATGATGCAATCAATATGCTGGTAGTTGGTGCAACCGGCACAGGCAAGTCATATTTTCTAAAAATGTTGCTTGCTAAAATGGCACTGCACAATCCAAATGCCAGTATCACGATATGTGATTTCAAGAAAAACAGTTTTTCACAGTTTGAGGAATTAGAGAATTTCTATGGTTATACTGAATCACCTAAAGGGATAAGAGCGGTATATAAAGAGTTTTGCAAGCGATTGATAGCAAATGATGATGAGCGAAATAATCAGTCCAAAATGCTTTTAATTGATGAATATGGAGCACTACTAAGTTCTGCTGATAAAAGAGAAGCCGAAGAAATTAAGGCTATGGTAGCCGAGATGCTGTTCATGGGTCGTAGTTTAGGTATTAGAGTTATTATCGGTATTCAGCGAGCCGATGCAGAGTTTTTCAAATCAGGAGCGCGAGACCAATTTAGAGCGGTTTTAGCACTTGGTAATATCTCAAAAGAACAAAAACAAATGTTGTTTGCAGATTACAAAGACAAAATGACTGACAACAACGGTTTGGGTGAGGGTTATTTATATATTGACGGTAAGCAGTGTTTAGAGCGAATTAAGGTTGTGAAGGCTTCAAGCTACGAGGAAGATTTAATGAATGGATATATCGAAAATGCAATGTCAAGGTAACGCTTTGGCGGTCGCTTGCCGAAGCGCAGCGTTAGGCAAAGCGAACCGCCGAGGCGTTAGTCGGTCTATTAACTTGTTTATTATGATACAATATCACGTCAATTTTAAAATATGAAAATCGAAAGATTAAATGAAAATATTAAATCTGGCTTGTTTGCTGATAGCCTTGTAACCGTTAAAGAAATGGGGAATATCACCGAGATTCGTTACATGTTGAGGCAACAAGGTGGATTGATTTGCAAAATCGATAAATATTCGTATTATGATATCCGTACTGGTAGAGTAAAAGAGTTTAATGCGTCTACGACAAGAATTGAAAATAAAGAGAGCGTATCGCGTTCACTCAAGAATTTGCGCGATATTATCAACACGAATGTCACTGACCATAGAAACATCTTGTGGGTTACGCTTACATACAAGGAAAATATGACTGACCATATAAGGCTTTATAATGATTATCGCAAGTTCAATATGCGGTTTAAAGATTATTTAAAAAAGAACATGCTGCCTGTATGTGAATATATCGCAACGGCAGAACCACAAGGCAGAGGTGCTTGGCATTTACATATTTTGTATATTTTCAAAGTGAAAGCACCATTTATCAAAAATAAGACTTTGGCAAAGTTGTGGGGATATGGATTTGTGAGCATCACCTCACTTAAAGGGATTGATAATGTAGGAATATATCTAACTGCCTATTTATCCAATTTAGATATTACGGGTGAATTAGATGGTGATAATGTAGCTAGTAAATCAATCGTTAAAGGAGCACGGATACAGTTGTATCCAACTGGATTTAGGATTTATCGTTGCAGCAGGGGCATTAAAAAGCCTAATGTATATGAAACAACCGAAGCACAGGCGATGCAGAAAGTGGAAAATGCTGCTTTAACATACGAGAAAACGATTCAGCTTACTTATGATGATGGCAGAATTGTTAATCGTATTAATTACAGGCATTTTAACAAAAAGCCGAATAGAAAGAAGGGGGGATACAGATAATGCACAAAAGCACGTTCAATAAGCACACTCAACACAATAGATACGCCGATATCAACAGCATAGCGTCTTTCTACATAACAAGAAATCTTTTAACATATTCTTTATTAGGAGGTAATCTTTATTATAAATTATAATGTTGTTGATATAATTAATTTTAATATAACTGATGAATTTTTGAAAGATATAATTAACAAAAAATTATATAATATTATATCGTTTCTTGAAATGAGTAGTTTGAATGAATAATAATGGATGTTATAATTATATTAGTTTTATGTTAAAACATAGTTATTACCGTAAACGAAAGAGGTAATAGTTATGAACGATATGGAGAGTGTTAAAAATCAGGAACTATTAAGAGTGGGTATTTACTTAAGACTATCAGATGAGGACAAAATAAAGCTAAATAAAGAAGATGATAGTGAAAGCATTAAAAATCAAAGGAATTTATTATTAGATGAAATCGCGAAACACACCAATTTTATCTTAGCAGATGAGTATTGTGACGAAGATTTATCAGGAGCAGGAACACATAGACCAGAATTTGAACGATTAATTAGAGAGTGTGAACTTGGTAAAATAGATATTGTTCTATGTAAAAGTCAATCTAGATTTTCTAGAGATATGGAAACAATTGAAAAATATCTTCATAACAAGTTTATTGAATGGAATGTAAGATTTATAAGCCTTTCGGATAATGCGGATACAGCAAACGAAGGAAATAAAAAATCAAGGCAAATTAATGGACTTGTTAACGAATGGTATTTAGAAGATATATCAAACAATATACGAAGCGCTTTTCGTTCTAAAATGAAACAGGGCGAATTTATATCTCCTTTTGCCCCTTATGGATATGAGATATCAAAAGAAAATAACAATAAGCTTGTAGTTGATGTGATTGCAAGCGTAGTGGTAAAAGAAATATATGATTTATATCTTTCAGGATTAGGGTTCGTTGGAATTTCCAAGCATCTAAATGATAAAAACATCCCTAGTCCATCGCTATATAAATTTCAAAAAGGCATTAAGTTAAATATAGTAAGTAATCGACCCAGAGAAGAAATCAAATGGTCTAAAACCGCAGTGAAAACAATTTTAACTAACAAGGTATATCTTGGACATTTAATACAAGGCAAACGAACAACAGTAAGTTATAAGAATCACAAAATAAAGTTGAAGGATAAAGAAGACTGGATTAAAAAGGAAAATACACACCAAGCGATTATTAACGAAGAAATATTCAGCAAAGCACAAATTGCTATGAAAGAAAGACGGAGACCATCAAAAGCTACAGGTAGGGTACATAATTTCTCGGGCAAAGTATTTTGTTTAGAGTGTGATGGTTGCTTACGAAAGAGAACCTCACGTACAAATGAATATGTAGTTTGCTCAAGTAACGATAGTGGTTATAGGAATTGTATTAATAAATCTTGCATGAGATATGATGTACTTGAGAATCTGGTCTTAGATGCTATAAACAAAAAAATCAGTCAGTTTTATGATGAGGAAAAGCTGCGAAATGAAAAAGAAAATAGAGCAATATCACCTTTCGCTGATAAAGTAAATTCGCTAGAGAATCAGAAACAAATAATTGAAAAGAAACTTGTCAAAATAAATAGTTATCTTAAAAATCTTTATGAAGATAAAATAGATGGAATCATTACAGTTGAACAATTCAAAGACTTAATGAAAAATTATAGCAAAAATGAAGATACTTATAAAAAACATATCAAACAAATTGATGATGATATAGGATTTTATCAAATGAAAGAACAAGCAAATTTTAATAATAAAGAAATATTTAAAAAATATAAAACTCTTAATAAATTAAATCGAACAATTATGGATGAATTTATCGACAAAATATTTGTTGGTAGTATTAATAAAGAAAAGAATGAGCGAGAGATTCAAATTAAATGGAATTTTGAATAGATTTGTTGAGTAAAAATGTCTTTAGGGTAGTCATACTATGGGTGCAGTATACTACAACAAATCGCGTAAAACAGGAACGTTACAGATTAGGTGTCTGTAGTGAATACAGCCATCTGATTGAATGTTTTATAGACACAAGGTAATAATTATTATAGTTTTAGCTTAAAACTACTAAACAGCATACAAAGAGCTGTTTTTTATTACAATTCCCTCTGTCGGCACCAGTTATTAAAAATCGCCCTAAATACGGGGCTTCGAGCATATCTAAAATGGCCGTACACGTTTTATTAGGATAAAAGACTTACCTTTGTAAAATTAAGTAGCGATTAAGCTTTAGTTAAACTAAAGCTTAGTCGTTTTTAAATGAGCACGATTAAATTTGAGTTTTGAATATAAAAGACTATAATTAATATAAATGAAAGTATAAAAACTGCGCTTATAAAATTGGAATAGCCTTTTTTGGCAACAACGAATATAAAAGGCAGTGTAACACTAGTAACTAATAGCATTAATAGCATTAATGCTAAATGTTGAAAATGTGATGATAATGTACCTTCAATGGTAACAAAAAAAATGTCATATGGTGAAAATTGTGGCATAAATGAGGGTAATATGTCTGGACCGCTATAAAGAAAATTTATAGTAAAAGAATATGTTAAAATAGCAACAACCAGCGAATAGTAAAATCTTCCAAAAGTTATAATCTTAGATTTTTTTTTGGAATATGCTTCGCTAAAGCTGTATACACAAAGCATAAAACATAAATAAAGTACAATATAGTGTATTATATATTCAAACTCACTAATGTCATTTGCAATTATAGATAAAGATGCATTAATTGATAGTAATAAAAATATACCAAAATACATTATGAATTCTTTTCTTTCTTTAGACTTATTTAAACATAGGATAATAGCAATATTAATTATAAGAATTGATATTAACAAATAACACATAACCAAAAAGAAATTCTCTTGCTTTGTATGGACACTACTCATAAAAGAAATTAATTTGATATTTGCGATAATATTAGGTATAGCATCTGTGATAAAAATGATGTGATATGTAGCCATTATAACATTTACAATTGAAAACTCTTTAATTTTTCTCTCATTTAAATTCATTCTAAATACCTACCTATATAAAAATCTATCTGACATCAATACATAGATAAATATCATCATAACAAAAATAGCGCTGTTAAATTTGTCGAAATCAAGCGCCAATATCAGACAAATACAACTTTTATTGACACAAAAACTTATAAAAACATCATTTTAACAAAAATAATTTATTATATGCTATAATAAATATTACAAAAAAGGAGTGATTAGTATAGAAAACGATGAAAAAGAATATTTAGTAATAGAAATCGAAAAATTTAATGAGGTGAAATTGTCTAAAATTGAAGAGTTTTATTTAATAGTCTCGATAATTGCTACAGGGGTGGCTGGTTTAACTGTAGTTCTTAATATACTGAACAATGAATCAATCTCAACTTTTACGGTAGCTGTTGGTATCGGTTCAATATTGCATGTTGTTGAAATTTTACGTAAAAAATCAGGACTGAATATTTCAAAAAAATCAGAGAATGAAAATACAGTAGGTTGCGAAGAAACAAAAGGGATAGTTAAATGAAAATTGAAACAAGAGATGTAATTACGCTTAATGATAGTAATAAATATGTAGTTTGTAGTAAAGTAAATTATCAAGGGAATAATTATTTATATCTGATTGATATAAATAATAATAAGAATATCAAATTTGCTAAAGAGAAGGTGCAACAAAAAATTTTCTCTATTATTGAAATTGAAGATACACAACTAATTCAAACTTTGATGCCAATGTTTTATAGTGAATCTAAAGATATCCTGAAAGAGTTTATAGAGTATCATTCGTGATGCTCTTTTTATTTAGTTTCTTTGCTTATTATCGAGCATAGACGGTAAAAAGCAGATTTTTTTATATTAAGTAATTGCAGTGCCATAGTTAGTGATATGTCGCCATTTTTATATTGCTCTACAGTATTAATCTCATTTTCTGTTATAGGCGATTTAGACCGCCCTAGAGGTTTACCGCTTGCTCTAGCAACTGCTATGCCTTGCGCTTGTCTAGCTTTTAGCTTCTCCCATTCATATGCCGCTTGGAATGCTTGAATATGTAGCACTATATCGCAGATAAACCTACTCAATAAATCGTACCCTCTTTGGTCGGTGTCTAACATGGGAGTGTCTAATAATCTGATAGTCACACCCTTTTGCTGTGTCAGCATATGCCATTGTGACAAAATACCATCATAATCCCGACTAAGCCTGTCTATATTCTCAATATATAAAATATCACCTTTTCGGAGTTGTTTCACGAGTTTTTGATATTTTACCCTAATCTGGCTTTTACCACTTTCTTTTTCAATAATGATATTTTTCTTAGATATTCCTAGATTTTCCATTCTGATTACTTGACGAGCTTCGTTCTGCTCCTTAGTAGACACGCGAATATAGGCGTAAATATTTTCGTTTTCTGACATGGTAGATACCTCCGTGGCATATTATAATAAGCCACATTCTAACAAAACATAGCTAGTCCACGAAAGGTACACCTTTAGTGGACTAGCTTTTTTATGATAACAGATGCTGTTTTCTACGTCAATATATGGAAAAACTATCGTAGTAATAGCTATTTATCACCCCATATCATTGTGCAATGTGACATATTTAACTCTCCGTTAAAGGTGTACCTTTGGTGGAATTGTCTATAAATATCATTATTTGACTATAAGGAGAAAACACATGTATTGCATACAATGCGGTGGACAGATGCATGATAGTGCTAATTTTTGTTCTGTATGCGGAAAATCAATTGATAACCCATTAGAAAGTGGAATTGCAGTTCAGAAAAGTATGCACCAAGCTGTTACTATTAATCAACAGGAGTATGTAGATACCCTCTCTGAGTATTTGCGCGATGTTATGTATTGTGAATCTTCCCTTATAGGGTTCGATAGTGCTATCCAAGAAATTCGTATGGTTATGGGAACATTATGTGTACCACGCTCACTTGATGCTTTCCCCGAAAAGCCTATAGAGCCAATATATCAAGCCCCATCGGATACAGGTAGGTTTATAAAAGCTGCGATAGCGAGTATACTAAGTTTTACAGGTGCTCTTGCACCAATTGCTATTCCTTATGCTATATGGCAAATTATATTTGGGAGAAACAAAGATATAGCCAAAGCAAAAGAAGAATACGAAGAAAAAAAGAAAGTATATAACCAAGTGCTATTTACATATAACGAAAAAATACAAGAATATCGTGCTATAGCTGACGAAGAAGAAATGCGTATGAGCGAAGAAACCGTACAAAGACAGCTTTATGAAGAGCAGCTAAGTATGTTAAATGAACTCAGCTCTCAAGCAAAGGAAACACTTTATGTATTATATAGTTTTGATATTATTCACAAAAAATATCAAAACTTTGTGGCAGCAGCTTCAATATACGATTATTTGTCAACAGGTCGAACATCTTCTCTTGCTCGTACAAGCAACGACCCGGGAGCATATAATATATATGAAGAAGATGTACGCATGAACAAAATAGTATCTACAATTGGCATGGTTGGCGGGCAAATAATAAATTCCGTGAAAAGCTTAGACCAATCTATGCGGTATCAAAATCAAGCTATTTGTAAGGCTATCGATAACGCAAGCTCGATTCAAAGTTCATACTTAGCCCAAATAAACGCGGGTGTAGACGAAAACAATCAATCAAATGCTGTAAGAAATCAGCATTTAGCGGATATTGCTAAATTCCAAAAAATTCAAACTGATGCTATGCGTGAACGTGATTCGTTAGGCTTACCAATGCCTGTGAGAGATGCTAGAGGTTACTTTGTAGACGAGCGGTAATATCTATAGACTTTGAGAAACATCGGTAAGAAAAAATATATATTTCAATAAATAGAGTAAGCGCCATTTTAGAAGCACTTACTCTTTTTTATATGCTATTTAATATCTATATCATCAAAACTAAAATCAAGGACAGGACGCGAATCCGTATTGACTGGCACAACGCTTTCTGTTTCTGCGGGTTGAACCTCACTCGCAATGACATATGACTTTTCAGACTTTTCGGGCAAAGAAAGCATTACATCATCGGTGATACGAAAAGCTTGAAATTCTAATTGCTCATCGTCTTTGAAGATAAACCGTCCTCTGATTTTAGGAAGATTATTAGCCGCGTTATTCCCCAACATAATTCTACTTGGCTCGGGGTCGATGAAGCGTCCACAAATACGAAGCGATACATTGTTTTTTATCTGACCACCAACCACCGAAGAATCGGGGCGTTGAATACCCATCATAAGATTAATGCCCGCGGCTCTGGAAATGCGTGTAAGCGTTTCTAAGTTGTTGGTAATATTTCTGCTCGTTTCTTTGTCACCAGCTCTCATAAGCTCTGCCAGTTCATCTATGAACACAACAACCCTTTTCAGCTTTTCTCCATATGGCACAACTGCATTGTACTGGCTAATATCCTCGGCTCGGTTTTGCCTTAGCAAATCCAATCGGCGGTGAGTTTCGGTAATTAAGCTTTCTAAAACCCTTACTATACTGTCGTAGTCGGAATAAATTTCAAGAGTATCATCAAAAGCTGCAAATGAAACGCCTCTTTTAAAGTCGATGAGCTTTACCTCATGATTTTTCAAAATACACTGATAAATTAGGCATTTTAAGATATTTGATTTACCGCTGCCAGTTTCACCAGCAATAAAAGCATGAGCATTAGTGTTTAAATCTATATAAACATAATTGGTGTAAGATGAGCCAATACATAGAAAATCGCTGGATGGACTGATATAGCAATCATTCCAAAACAAATTATCGGGCAAAGATTTTTTAACGATAATTAGATGAATGATATTGTTATCATTTTCATCATTACATATTTTGTCAATTTTGACATTCAAATATGCTTCCATAACATCCTGCCTATCTTGCCACTGCTTGAGAGGAATAATGGAGTTGAAAGCAAATAACTTTAAATATTCGTTTTCATCTTCACCAAGAAAAATCGGATAAGTGCCTTTTACCGATATTAATCTTATCCGTTCAAATAGTAATCTAAAATCCTCGCGCTGTTTTCTCAAAGGTCGCAGTTTTATATATCCATGTATCCCTATGGCAAGGATACACAAAACAAAGATGAGAAGCATATCCATCAGAGAATGGATATTACCGCCTACCACCATCAATCCAACGATAACCCATATAACTATCTTGGCGGTTTTCTTATCTTTCATAAAATTGCGAAAAGATGAAAAGCCGATTTGAAAACACGCTATCAATGCACCAAACATCAAAAAACTCCTTTATTCTTTAATACGTAATCTCGGTTTCACACAGCACTTTCAATGTTTGATATGTATCAAAATTGATAATGATTTTTCGGTGTGATTTTTTTGTGTCTTTGTTATAGATAACCGATGTAAAGCCGTTGGAGTTGCAGATAATGAGGTTTAGTGCTTTATAGATTCTGAGTTTTTCATTACGTGTGATATATAAATTCTTATCTAAAAAAGCATAGAACGTGTTGTTATCCAAAATGATTTTGTTTTCTTCCAGCTCTACCTTTTGGGCTAGATACTCTACAATGGCAAAATACTCTTTGATGATTACATCAAGCAGTTTGATAAAATTACCCCCCCGAAAAAAATAAAAAATGAAAAA
>Ga0123355_10011790_pt1 | contig 13504 bp, 10 predicted proteins | sample TergutEmb28metaG_3_FD_89872 | JGI IMG/M metagenome (GOLD analysis project Ga0123355, IMG submission 89872) | Embiratermes neotenicus P1 segment gut microbial communities from Petit-Saut dam, French Guiana - Emb289 P1 | ecosystem: Host-associated > Arthropoda: Insects > Digestive system > Gut ...
CGGCAGATGCACATTTTGCAGAAGCGATAGCATGGGCTCAGGACGTTGGAGTTATAGAGTGGCAGAGCGGCAACTTCAGACCGCTTGACCCACTGACGAGGATAGCTGCATTTACTTTTACTTATCGTGCATTGGGGGTTCTGGGGATAGACGTAGAGTCCGGCACTATTGAGGATTTGGCCCCATTTCCTGATGCTGATCAAGTCGCTAATTTTGCTGTAGTTCCTACGGCTACTCTTGTGAGGCTGGGGATTGTCGAGGGATCGAATGGTTTGCTTATTCCGGAGAGCACTTTGACTCGTGCGCAGATGGCTAAGGTGCTGACTATGGTTTTGCAGTTAATTGAGGACGAGCCTGTAGTTGCTGATGGATTAGCAGTTTATGACTCTATGGTAATTGAGGAGCCGTATACGTTAATGGATTATGAGGATGCAGCTTAAAATAGAGCTTGGGAGGATGTAGTATATGTTTGTTGATAAGGCTGCGATCACGGTTAAGGCCGGTAAGGGCGGTAATGGTGCTGTGTCTTTTCACCGGGAAAAATATGTTTCTGCCGGAGGGCCGGATGGCGGTGACGGCGGACGCGGCGGAAGTGTTGTTATAAAGACAGATACGAATATGTCCACTCTCATGGACTTTAAGTATAAACGAAAATATGCCGCCGGGAGCGGTGCTGACGGGACGGGCAGGAACAAATCGGGAAAAGATGGGCTTGATCTGGTAATTTCTGTTCCTAAAGGTACTGTTATCAGAGAAAAAGAGAGCAATCAGATCATTGTCGATATGTCTGATATTGATAAGTTTGTGCTCTGCAAGGGCGGTAATGGAGGTTGGGGGAACAAGCATTTTGCGACGCCAACTCGTCAAGCGCCGAGATTTGCCAAGGCAGGGCTTGCAGGAGAAGAACTTGAGGTTGTTCTGGAACTCAAGCTGCTTGCCGATGTGGGGCTTGTAGGGTTTCCGAATGTTGGGAAATCAACATTTTTGTCAGTTGTTTCTAAGGCTCATCCGAAGATAGCGGATTATCATTTTACGACGCTATTTCCGAATCTCGGTGTCGTATATGTCGGTGAGGGAACTTCGTTTGTGCTCGCTGATATTCCGGGGATAATTGAGGGTGCTTCTGAGGGGGCAGGACTGGGGCATGATTTTTTGCGTCATATTGATAGATGCAGGCTGCTCATTCATATTGTCGATATTTCGGGCAGTGAGGGACGTGATCCTGTAGAAGATTTTGAGGCGATAAATGAAGAACTCCGCAGGTATAATCCGGAGCTTGCGGAGCGTCCGCAGCTTGTGGCGGCAAATAAGTGTGATATTGCGCAAGATGAGGAGCTTATCGAGAAATTTAAGAGCTTTATCGAAGAGCAGGGATATAAGTTGTTTATGATTTCAGCGGCGTCCAATGTGGGTGTCAAGGATGTTGTAAATGCTGCGGCAGAGGAGCTTAGTAAGCTTCCGCCGCTTGCGGTCTTTGAGCCTGAGTATGTGCCTAAACCTCGTATGAAAGGAACTCCGGAAGAGCTTGTTATTGAAAACTTTGACGATGTTTGGACGATTGAGGGCAAATGGATTGAGTGGATCTTGCAGAATGTCAATTGGGATGAGCATGAGTCAAGGATGTATTTTGAGCGGGTATTGCGAAATGCCGGTGTTTACGACCGGCTTCGGGAGATGGGTATAAAGGATGGGGATACTGTTAGTATCTATGATTTGGAGTTTGAGTATCTGGAGTAGTGCCCTTACACCACCAGAAAGTGAACAATCAGCGGTATAGTAATGCCGGAAAATAGTGTAGTGAGAAATACGCCGCCTGAGCCGACACTTTCGTTATTGCGGTATTCAATGGCAAACATCGCTGCGATTGCTGCTGTCGGCATGGCAGACAAGATGACCAAAACGCCGAGAATCAGATCATTTTCGATAAACGGACGCATAATGAAATAAACAACGATAGGGATGACTATGAGCTTTACAAATGCCAAAGGGTAGAGCCGCCAGTTTGTAATTACATTTTTAATCGACTCTTGCGCTAATGTGATTCCGATGATGAGCATTGATGCAGGCGTCGTTATGCTTCCGGTGAGCCTGACCGCTTCTACGATTATGTCAGGTGCTCTGAAGTTTAAAAGTGCCAGCGGTATGACAAGGACTGAGGAAATGAGTACCGGAGTGATGAGAGATTTGTAGTTAAAATTCCCTTTTTTGCCGGAAACTAATACAACTCCGAACGAAAAACTGGTTATCCAAAACGGGATGCCGAAAAGCGCGATATAAAACACTGCTTCAGGGCCGAAAATGGCATAGCCGACCGGCAAGCCCATAAATGCGACATTACTGAAAATCAGCATGAAAGAATATAGTCCGCGTATGCCTTTGTCCTTGCCTAAAAGGCGGGCGGCAGGGAATGCAATAATCATATATATGACATACACTGCCAAAACTAAGAGTATGAATGTAGCGGTCTCAGCACCGCCAACATTGAGGTCTCCGCCGATGACAGAACTTAGAAGTGTGCAAGGCAATGTTATGGTAAACACTACTTTGGTAAGAATTTTTGTTGTTTCCGGCGGTAGTGCTTTTAATTTGCTTCCTGCATAGCCCAGGGCTATCAGAATAAAGAGCACTGCAAGTTGACTTGCTGCTGTCATGAGGTTTCACCTGAATTCTTGTTATTTTCCTCGGACTTATGTTTGACCAGATAAATAGTGATAGCCGCTGCAATTAAGATGCAGAGAACACCTGTGAACTGGAATCTAAACCGTGTAGAATCTCCGGCGAGGGCATATGTTAAATTTGTCATAATAATCGGGGAGAGAAAGCTGCCTGTTCCGGGTGCGACGCATAAAATCATCATTGTAGCCAGTGATGAATTTGATGGATCGGTGAGGTTAGATACACTGAAAACACAGCGCGGCATCATCATACTAAGCCCACAGCCAAACAAGAACATAGCAGCCATTGTCATTATAAGTGATGTATGGAATAGATTGAGAAGTGTAAATCCTATAGCGATAACAACGAATGCAAGAGGGAGAACTCTGTCGCCTAATAGTTGTGATACTTTCGGGAATAAAAAGCCCATCAGAACTCCGCCGGCCATCATGACTGCGGTGGCAATACCGGCCGTTGCAGCATCGCCGATGTTACCATGTGAAAGATGTGTTGAGATGTTCATAGGGCCGACGTTAAATATTGTTGCCAATGTAAATACCAAGGTGCAGTAGAAGAACACTTTACGGGGGAGCTTAGTCCTTGTCTGCCCCTCACCCGGCTTTATTTTTTTGTCTTTTGGTATGAAAATCATTCCGACGAGTACGACAGGAACGGCTATAAGTGTTGTAAGATATCCGCCGTACCAGACAATAGTTGTCAAAAATCCGCCGAGTGTACTCATAATTATGCCGCCTAAATTGAGAAATGCGGACTGGATGCCTGCAATGAACTGGCGCATATGACCGTCGAAGTTATCAAACATTATGCTCTGCGCTGTCGGGATCATGATTCCCATACCTGTTCCAATTAAGGTACTAAACAGGGCGAGATGCCAAAATGCAGAGTTGAATACGAGAGAGGCTGCACCTGTTAGTGCAATAGATGCGCAACCGAGAACGGTTATAGTTTTTTTTGAAAAAATTCCGAATCTTATGAGCATTGCGGAAGAGACTCCTGTGATGACGGAAACTATGCTTGTGAGCGACATAGCGGTTTGTACGGCAGAGAGGGATAAGTCCATTTCGTTTGCGATTGTGTCTATTGCCGGCATTACTGACATTTGCGGCATTTGAATCAGGGATATGAGAAGGATGGTCCACAAGAGAGTCCTGCTGTTCCTTTTTGTTGTTTCTTCTGTCAAGTTTTAGTTCCTGCCTCTCAAATTGATAGCGTAGATGGTAGTATTGTACAGGATACAGACGTTATTGTACAGAGTGTATCCGAATGAAAATTAAAGCCTAATTATTATTATCTTGATAATTATACACAATTATGGAATAATAACCGCAAGCGGTTATCATTCGTGATTGAAATAATATACCACAACGGCGCTTTGCGCCTGTGTTATAATAACCGCAAGCGGTTATCTATTAACTCATGCAATGAGGGGTATGTGTGATGAAGAAAAGCGAATTTTTGGGCAAAGATGTGTCTATACTCGGATTTGGTCTTATGCGTTTGCCAAAAATATCAGGCACGATGGATATTGACTATGATGAGTCAATAAAGCTTGTTGATTACGCGATGGCAAACGGTATAAATTATTTTGACACAGCATATACCTACGCAGGGAGCGAAGAATTTGCGGGGGCGGCTCTTTCAAAATATCCGAGGGAAAGCTATTGCCTCGCGACAAAATGCCCGCCGTGGAAAGTGAAAGACGCGGATGATTTTGAGCGGATTTTCGAAGAACAGCTCAAGTGCTGCAAGACAGATTATTTTGACTTTTATTTGATTCACAACTTTGCTCAAGAGCTGATGCGCGCAGCCGGAAATGAAGAGTTTTTTGAAAAATTCGAAAAAATCGGTTTCTATGATATGCTAAAGAAGAAAAAGGAAGAGGGAAAGATCCGTGCTTTGGGTTTTTCGTTCCACGGAACTCTTGCGCTGCTTGAAAGATTTACTAATAAATATGAGGTTGATTTTGGGCAGCTTCAAATCAATTACATTGACTGGACTGCTACTGATGCCGCAGCTCAATATGATATACTTACATCGCGCAATATTCCTATAACGATTATGGAGCCGTTGCGCGGGGGAGCGTTGGCGTCGCTTAATGAAGAGGCGGCAAAGATGCTAAAAGATGCTGATCCCGGCGCGAGCCTTGCGAGTTGGGGTATACGGTATGCTGCTTCACTTCCGGGTATAGTGACGATTCTTAGCGGAATGAATGAAATGAAGCAGATTGAAGATAATATAGCGACGATAGAAAATTTTAAGCCGGTTACTAAGCAAGAAAAAGAGCTCTTATATAAAGCGGCAGCGGTTTACAGACAGTCCGGGGCGATTGCCTGTACAGGCTGCGGATACTGTGTTCCTTGTCCGGTCGGAGTCAATATACCCAATATTTTTTCAGTATATAATCATGCGCGGCTGATGGGTTACAGAATTCCATTTGACAATGGTTACAGCACACTTTCTGAAAGCGAAAAGGCATCTGCCTGTACAAAATGCGGGCAATGTACAGAAAAATGTCCGCAAAATCTGGATATTGCAGAGTATATGCAAGAAATAGACGAGTATGCGAAATCGTCATAAAAATATTTTATTTGAAAGGGATGGAAAAAATGGCAGTAGAATCAAAAATATTAAATATCGAACCAATTGATTTGGAGTATGTGGGGATCAAGAAAGGTTCTCTTGACGGCAAGGTGGCTGTTATAACCGGTGGTGTAAACAACATCGGCCTTGGCTATTCAAGGGCTGTTGCTTGGGCCGGTGCAAAAGTGGTAGTTTCTGATATAAATGAAGAAAACGGAAACGAAACGCAGCGTGTAATTAACGAAGAAACAAACGGAGACAATGCGCTGTTTGTTAAATGTGATGTTACAAAAGATGAAGAGATAAAAAATCTGGCGCGCTCAGCCATCGAAAAATTCGGAAAAGTGGACATTCTCATTCATAATGCAATGAATATGACTCTTAACGGCGAGCTGCTAAAATCGACAATCAGCGATATGGATCAGTCATATGCAATATCTGCAAGAGGGTTTATGCTTCTGGCAAAGGAATTTGTGCCTGCAATGATTGAGCGGAAATATGGAGTGGTAGCGTATAGTGCAACACAATTCCATTATCTGCCCCCGATGATTGGTAAAGCGACCTATACCGGTGGTAAAGCTGCAGCGGCATCGCTTGCTATGTCACTTGCAAACGAAGTGAAAGATACAGGCGTCAATGTGTTTTGCCTGACGCCCGCAGGTGTAAACAGGAGACCATCTAACCCAAATGAGCCGCCTGTTGCGGCAACATACTCGATGCCCGGTTTTGAGGGTTGGATACCGCCTGAAGTCGGTGGTGCTGCTATGGTCTATAGTATTCTAAACTCCCAGAAGATTCATGGTTCGGGAATTATTGTTAATGACGCACTTGATGCAATGAAATTCCCGTATCCGAAGCCGGAAACAGCAGTTAGGAACAAGCTTAGACGGCTCAGTGATATGGAACTTACAATGGCGATGTGTAATATGGGCAAGGGGTTTGACGAATAGTTTGTTCTATTGTGCAATTAGGTGATTTAAGTAATTTGGGGCAAATCGTTTAAGTGATTTGAGGTAATTTTTACGAAAATGCAGCAGTAAAGTAAAAAAACACCCGGCTCTTGCAGAGCCACCCTCTTTGCGAAAGAGGGCAATAAGCAAGAAATCCCCCAGGAATATCGGTTGAAATGGGAGCTTGTGGGCCAAAATGGCACACAAGCTCCGATATCTTTTAATCTTTTAGGCAGCCAATGGGTATAATTTTTACGCCGTCCACGGTAGAAGCATCGTTATCGCAAATATTGGCTGTTTTGCAAAAATTCAACTGACAGTTGTTTTTTCAAGGCATACTAAAGCAACGGTTGATTGACATATAGCCAAATATGGGATATTTTTAATAGATAATAATGATAGAAAGTTGGAGAATTATGACACAACAAAAAACTCTTGCTTCGGTGATAGCTCGGCTGCGGCGTGAGCATGGGTTGACGCAGGAACAGATTGCCATGCGATTGGGTGTGACATCTCAGGCAGTGTCAAAGTGGGAGAAGGGGCTGAGTGTCCCGGATACATTGCTTCTGCCCGAACTTGCAACTGTTTTGAAAACAAGCATTGATGCTTTGTTTGGTTATATAGAGCAAGCAAAACAAAGTAATCCATATGAATTGTATCATGAAACGGACATAATAAACTACAACGCTTTTGAACCATCGCAACTGGCAGTTGATATTTTAAGGCTTTATCCTCCTGTAAGGCACACAAAAGTATTGCATATAAGTTGTGGCAAAGGGCGAGACACACTCTTCCTTGCTCGAAATGGGTATGATGTTTCTGCGTTCGATTTTTCGGAAGTAGCAGTTGAGATGTGTCGTAATTTACTTGCGGAAAACGGACAGAGAGCTAATGTTTTTTGCGCAGAAATAAATGAGTTTCGCCCCAACAATGAATACGACATTATTTTTTCCACGGGAGTATTGCACTATATTATGCCATCAAAACGGCAAGAGGTTTTTGATTCTTATAAGCAATACACGAAAATTAACGGATTGAATCTATTTAACACCTTTGTTGAAAAGCCGTTTGTTGAGCCTGCGCCGGATATTTATGGGTATGATGAATTTTATTCCGGAGAGCTATTCGGTTATTACCGTGATTGGTATATTCATGAAATGAAAGAAGTCATATACGCTTGTAACAGCAGAGGAATACCGCATCAGCATTGCCTTGATATTATGATTGCCGAAAAACGTTGAATAATATTTTAGAATTTTAAGGGGGAAAAGTTATGATCGCATTATATCAATATTTTGGTTATAAAGAAGTGCCTATAAGAGAAAGGTTTGGATTGATAAAGGCCGCGGGATTTGACGCGGTTGGGCTGTGGCGCGATGATTGGTTGGGATGGACAGGGCATCGTGAGTATGCAGATATGGCACGGGTTGCCGGACTGGAAGTAATTGATGGTCATGCGCCATTTGTCCGCGATTATGATATCATAAATTCATTGTGGCTTGACAATCTTGACGGCGAAACAACATATGAGATTTATCATAAAGCAATCAAAGAGTGCGGTGAGGATGGTGTTTCAAACTTGATTGTCCATTTGGCAGACGAATTTGATGGTAAGCGAGTTGTTGCACTGAATGAAACCGGTATTTCTCGGATGAAACGGCTTGTTGAAACTGCGGAGAAGTACGAAGTGACGATTGCACTTGAAAACCTTGATTACCATAACGACTTAGAATATGTTTTTGAGCGTGTCGATTCGCCAAACCTTGGATTTTGCTATGACATAGGCCATAGAAATTGCCACGAGCCAGAGGTAGACCTGCTTTCGCTCTATGGAAATAAGCTCGTTGCGCTGCACTTGCATGACAATGACGGAAGCGGCGATCAGCATCTTCTTCCGTTCGGAGGTAATATCGACTGGCAGGAGCAGATGTCAAAAATAGCGGCAACTGGTTACAATGGACCGACAACGCTTGAAAGCGTTACAAACAGCGGACCGGGTGAGGTGTTGCCGGGAGGCGCACCGGCGGCAGAAAAATGGTTGTGTGAAGCGTACGCAGCAGCAAAGCGATTGGATGCAATGCGGGAGATGCCATAGTTATGGCAGACAAACTCAACACCGGCAACAAGCTCCGCACGATTTTGTGGGGACTTCAGACATGTTGGAAAATCAACAAGTGGCCGATGCTTATCTGGTTTACAATCAGTGCGGTGCTTGCTGTGCTCCCGGCGATTGCTTTGCATTTTAACCGGCAATCGCTGTCAATAATCAGCAGATTTCTGGCGGGTGGAGCATATACGTTCCAGGACGCAGTTCCGGCGATAGTCGCGCTAGGGATTTTGCTTGCAGTGGTCGGGTTGTCTGCGCGTATAAATCTTGGATTTGTGTTCTTTATGATGTACGAGAGTTATTATGTGGGCTTCTGTGAACTCATAATGGATAACATCCAGCGCATTGACATGACGGATTTGCTCAAAAAGGATATAAACGATGCTTGGAATTTCTGCTTTCTGCGCGCCGGGTCTTTGTCTGACTTCATAAGCGGAGCGTGTATGATTCTGGCAAAGCTCGTGACGATTATCTCTCTGTTAGTCGTTGCATTTGGCGTGTCGCGGCTGATTTTCACTATTTCGCTGATATATGTCGCCGGGGTATTTGTCCTGAATATGCTGACAATGAAAAAAACGCGATATAATGTGCAAGAGTCATTTAACGAAGACCGTATGATCGAATACTACGGACAGCTTGCGGAAAACCCGGCGATGGCGAAGGAAACAAGGGTATATGAAAACACTGACGAAGTTGTCAGGCAATGGTCAAAACCATTCGGGCGCAGGCAGGAGCGCGAGCGCTACCGGGCATTCCAAGGTGAGTTGCGCGACTTTATCAGTGGCGCGGGGTTTTACATATTTCTGCTGGTGACAGTCGGAATTTCCCTGACCGGTGTTGCAAATGCAACGATGACTCCGGATGTATTTCTCGTACTGTTTACTCTGTGCTTGAACATATACGGAACGATCAACGGACTTGCAGGCAGCATATATCGTTTTGATTCCGGGCTTGATGCGATGGACAAGCAGCGGACATTCTTTGAGATTGCACCATTCCACGACCCTGCGAGTGATATCGACAAAGCAGACACTCCTGCCGATGAGAGTACGGTGTTTGAGGCGAGCAATCTGTCATTCAATTATTCCGAAGATAAACAGGCATTGAAAAACGTGAACTTTAAAATAAACAAAGGCGAAGTTATCGCGCTTGTCGGTCAGAACGGATCGGGCAAATCAACGCTTATTAAACTGCTTCTTGATATGTACAAGCCTACAAGTGGTTCGGTAAAAGTATACGGAAGGACTTATGATGAATACAAGCGTGACTTCCTGCGTGGAAAAATTGGCGTATTCTTCCAAAACTTCTACATATTCCATTCAACCTTACGCGAAAATGTAGGTGTTGGTGCGATTGAGGATGAAAATGATGAGGCGAAGATTATGGATGCAATCCGGCGCGGAGGTGCGAAAAAAGTTGTAGAAAATGCTCCGATGGGCTTGGATACGCTGCTTGGCAAATTCCAAGACAAGAGCGGCACGGAGCTATCCGGCGGAGAAAAACAGCGCGTCGCAGCATCGCGCGCACATATGTCAAATCGCGACGTGCTAATATTCGACGAACCGGCATCGATGCTCGATCCGATTGCTGAGATGGAGCAGTTTGATAACATACGTGAAATGCTCGATGGGCGCACTGCAATCTTAATAAGCCATCGCGTGGGGTTTGCGCGTATGGCGGACAAAATTATAATGCTCGACAATGGCGAAATTACTGAAACCGGCACACATGATGAATTGATGGCAAAGGCCGGATTATACGCAAACTTCTTCAATGAGCAAGCTCAGTGGTATGATATTAAGGGCATATCAAATCCTGTGTAGGGGACACCGTCCTCGGTGTTCCGCATGTGGCGCAAATGCGCCGTATTGACATTGGTATAGGTGGGTGATGTGTTATGAATAGTGAAAAATTGTCATTTCGTGAGGGCTTTCGCGTATTTGGTAAGGCGTTGAAACTCAGTCTGAAAGCGAAAACTGCAACATCGGTTGTAGTCACCATTTTGGGGTTTCCATTAGCATTTATTCCGATGCTGATTGCCACAGCTATACGCCGATTTTCAGATGAGGTCCATAGCTTATATGGCGCGGGGTCGGCGGCAATTGCGGATGTGCTCGGTGCGTTTATACTCTTATCAGTGCTGTACGTGCTGCAACTGACTTGGAACTCTGTGCGTAATTATTACGCAAAAAAAGACGCGATAAATATCACGTCATATATGAAAGAGCGCATATTGCGATGTACTTGTAATGTCAAGTATAAATACATCGAAAATCATGATGATTTTAAGCAGCGCATACGCTTTGCCGACACCGAAGCCGGGAATCTCGTTGCGGAGAGTATGCAAAACATAATAGCGTGGCTCCAGAATATAATCACATTTATAAGTATCATATATGTGCTCAGCAGTGTTGATATTTGGATTGTTGTGATTATGGTCGCAGCATGTATTCCTGCTGTGGTAATAGCCTATAAATTCAAGGATGAGGAGTACATAGAAAAGACAAAGTGGATTTATGAAAGTCTGATGGCAATTGCTTATTACTTTGAGTCAACATGGGCAACCTCGATTAACGAGGTTCGGTTTTTTAAACTATACCCCCGGCTCAAGGGCAAATTCCGTGGCATGATGAACCGCTATCTGGTAAAGAAGAACAAGATGACGGCAAAACATACGTTGTGGAGTGCTGTTGGGGATTTGTTCCGCAATGGTGTGTTCATTGCAGTGCTGCTAATAACAGCAGCGCGGATATTTGAAAATCCGGATGTCGGCATTGGGGCATTCATGCTCGTGTTCACGATGGCAGGGCAATTGCAGGAAGTCAGTGCAAAGATTTTTGTCACAGCGGCGCAGTTTTCAAGCGATGTGCGTTATATGCAGGACTTTTTCTATCTCGATGAACTTGAATACGAACTTCGAAATCCAAATGCTCTACCACGCGCAAATTTTGATATTGAATTTGAAAATGTTAATTTCACTTATCCGAACACAGAACGCGAAGTGCTGCACAGCCTTTCTGTGCGAATTTCTGAGGGCGAAAAAGTTGCTATCGTAGGTGAAAATGGCTCCGGAAAATCTACGTTTGTCAGTCTTCTGACCGCAATGTATGAGCCGGACAGCGGCAGCATAAAAATGGGTGGTGAAAGCATTTTTGAGAATATCTCCTCAACACGCAAAACACTGTCAGCAATTTTTCAGGAGTTTGCTCACTATGAGGCGACAATTCGCGAGAATATCACGGTTTCCGATGGTTCACGTTTGGTACGTGATGAGAATATCCTAAAAATCGCAAGAAATACGGGTGCCGAAGACGTTATATCAGAACAGCCTGGAGGTTTAGATGAAGTAGTCGGCTCATTTTCTCCGACGGGCAACAATCTTTCAGGCGGCCAGTGGCAGAAAGTAGCGATCACACGCGGGGCTTACCGTTCTGATGCCAATGTAATGATACTTGATGAGCCGACCGCCGCGCTTGACCCATTGGCAGAAGCGGAGATTTATCGCAATTTTACTTCACTTACAGGAGACAGAACTACGATCCTCATATCCCACAGGCTGGGAATAACGCAGCTTGTGGATAGGATTTTGGTTTTTGACGGCGGACGGATTGTTGAAGATGGTAGTCACGATGTGCTTCTGGCACAAGGCGGACTATATGCAAAGATGTATAAAGCACAAGCGCAGTGGTATGAGGGGCAATAAGCAAGAAATCCCCCCGGAATATTGGTTGAAATGGGAGCTTGTGGGCCAAAATGGCCCACAAGCTCCGATATATTTTAATCCTTTAGGCAGCCAATGGGTATAATTTTTACGCCGTCGTTTCGGGTATAAGCCATTTCACCGCCGGTAATTACGATCATAAGATCAGGCTCGCGGGATTTAGTTAATTTTTTTGAGTTTGCTTTTTTGACAAGCTGTTTTAGTTCGAGTAAGTGCGATGCACCTTCTTCAATTCCATTGCTGCCGAGTTTAAATTCTATCAGTGCATACCGGCCATCGGCAAGGTGCAAGACGCAGTCAGCTTCAAGGCCATATCTGTCATTATAATAAGACGCACGGCCACCCAGAGCAGAAGAATATACTCTTAAATCTCTGATACATAGACATTCAAAGATAAATCCGAATGTATTCATATCTTGCAGCAGCACTTCCGGTGACAAAGCAAGGGCGGAGACTGCGATAGAGGGGTCAACGAATCCTTTCTTTTTACCTGATCGTATGGTTGTAGCGGAGCGGATTGACGGACTCCAAGCAGGAATATCCTCAATTACATAGAGTTTCTCTAAGGCGTCTAAATAGGAAAATAGTGTTGGCTCGGAAATGTCCATATAATTGGAAGAGACATCTTCGAGAATCGTTTTTTGTGTGGCCAATGTTGAAATATTTCGAGCGTATGATTGGAGAACAGCCCTTATGCGCTCCGGACTTCTTTTTACGCCGTCCACATTGGAAGCATCGCTGTCGCAGATATTGGTAATATAGTTCTGGGCTTCGAATAGTGCAGCTTTTTCTGTGTTTTTGTTCAGGCTTGAGGGCCAACCGCCTCGGCAAGCCGAAAAAACAAGATTGTTAATTGATAAATCAGATGTTATGCCATCGATATCAAGTGAGGGATTATTGAATAGAGCTTCAAGTGAAATTTTTCCATTTGATTCATTAGACTCGAACAGGCTCATCGGATACATGGTCATGCGAGAGATTCGTCCTGTGCCGGAGTGCATGATGGTAGATTCGTCTACTACTGTTGACCCGGTCAGAATAAATAGTCCTGCTTCGCTTCGCTCATCGACGGCATTGCGGACAGCATCCCAAAGGACGGGAGCCATCTGCCATTCATCAATCAGCCTAGGGTTTTCACCTTGCAGCAAAAGAGATGGCTTGACTTCAGCGGTGGCAAGATAGCCTTTTGTCATATCAGGGTCTTGCAATTTTAAAACGCTTTTCGCTTGCTGCTCTGCGGAAGTTGTTTTACCGCACCATTTTGGTCCGGCAATGAGTACCGCTCCGACTGCTTGCAGACGTTCTTCCAATAATTTATCTACGATTCGGGGCAAGTAGTTTGGTTTCAATGAATAATCCCCCTTTGTAAAAACTATTAGTCGATTGCGAAACTCAAAAAACATAGCAAATATGCGGTTTTCTGAGTGAAATATCTACTGATTTTTCTCCACTTTTGCGGTATAATTGTAG
>Ga0123355_10011791_pt1 | contig 13503 bp, 5 predicted proteins | sample TergutEmb28metaG_3_FD_89872 | JGI IMG/M metagenome (GOLD analysis project Ga0123355, IMG submission 89872) | Embiratermes neotenicus P1 segment gut microbial communities from Petit-Saut dam, French Guiana - Emb289 P1 | ecosystem: Host-associated > Arthropoda: Insects > Digestive system > Gut ...
CTCCTCCCCCAACCTCTTTTTTTTTATTTTTTTTTTTTTTTTTTTTTTTTTTTTTTTTTGTTTTTGTGGGGGGGGGGGGGGGGAGACAAAATTCTATATTTTGCCTGGAAGTACAACGTATATGTGCCGTCTGAATACGCTGAAATGAATATCGCCTGTCTAAAAACTGGGTTGGGCATTTCAATACAAACTGCACCAAAATAAGTAGAAGTCAAAATAGACTGACGAAACTTTATACACACGTCATACGTAGATTGAACCAGTCCGGTGAAGCTGTTTGAGCTCTATAACTAATTGGTTTTAAAAATCCTCACTACCTTTTCCGAACAGGTACTTCATATTAGGTTCTGTTTGATGTAAGATAAAAATAGAAAATTAATGTTGTCTGAATAACGAGGCGTGTACATCTACATAAAAGATTGGTTTTGACCTGGAAGAAAAGAAAGACGGCTGTATTATGAAGTGGAGTCTGCTAATAACATTCAGGGCAAATATGTGTATTGCTATATAACATGAGGTAGATTTTAAATAAAACAAAATCCTGTGTTGGGTAATTAAAATTCACTTCATTTAACAACGACGAATGTAGCAAGTAAGAATTCCGCTGCTCGTTCAGTACTTAACAATAAACACAGACGATAGATAAGGTTCAAAATATTGCGCTAAATTAAGGAGGACTTTTCTACGAAACAATAAAATGTAACCAACACAAGAATGTGAACTTTCGCAGCTCTTCGTCCCATTAGGTATTTCGTTCTTAAGCTCAGCAGTTCGGGATTAAAAGCCAGCTGAAGAATATGTGTGTAGAGGCATTCTACATGCGGATTCTACTTTAAACGAATCAAGTATTTTCATGCTTGTTGAAGCAAGAATGACCGTGTGAAACCGACTGCTCATAATTGATCATTTTAAGATAATTTCTCACCATTAACTAATCCAATATATGAATTCCTTCTCGAGAAACTAACAGTTGCTCAGTTTCTTAAGAAATTTACCTCGTGTCGTAAAACCACCTACGTTTAGGATCAAATACTACGCATATTCCCAGCAGGATATGTTCATGTATTTCGTACAACAACCTTCTTTTTTACGGCTCAACAGCCCCTTAGTGGGCTAGGATTTCCTCATTATCGGGGCTTCACGATCACACTCATCAAAAACACCACACTCGGGAGGACTTACCTGGACGAGTGATCGATCATTCGCAGCGACCTCTACCTGACAACACACAACGCTCAAAAGAAACAGATCCATCCCCTTGACTGGATTTGAACCCGCATTCCCAGCAAGCAAGCGGCCGCAGACCCACTCCGCAGATCGTTCGGCCACGGGGATAGGCACAATAACCATAACACATAAAATTTATTTTCCTAAACAACATTAGCCGTTTCGTACTTTCTTCTCTGCAAGCCACAAATAGAATTCTGTGTACAATATTTCCGCAGCTGTAACATGAAACATTTCGCTCCAAATCTGCATTCATTCTTCTGCATTATAAGTTAACGAACTTATAATTACAGCATAGTATTTAAACGTTATATATCTCCCTGCCATAATATATTTCACTAAAATTCCATGCAACAACTTTGGTGTTTGTCGACATCTTCCCAAATCCCTAATTCCAATTTATATGTCACACAGACGTCTAGCTTATGGTACACTCCATGACCTGTGGCGCTGCTGTTTTGAGAAGTTAGTAGACACAAGAACAAGACGGCACTGTGGAGTTTAATTTATGTAGACAACACTTCCGTTGGAACTACCAGAAGAAAGACCTAACAGAGACCAGCTTGCTAGACCCTGCTACCTCTGAGAAAAACACAACGTTGTTTAGAAGAACATCCGTAGTTGTTCACGTACTCAGAAGTAATGGAGGTTAGTTGTGTTCCTTTAACAAATTCGTGGACAGAGAGAAAGAAAAATTCTGTTGCGCTGCGTTTTGTTGCGCTGTGTCGCGTCGTGTCGTGTCGCGTCGTGTTGTGTTGTGTTGCGTTGTGTCGTGTCGTCTTGTGTTGTGTCGCATCGTGTTCTGTTGTGTCGTGTTGTGTTGTTTTGTGTTGTGTCGTGCTGTGCCGTGTTGTGTTGTGTCGCGTCGTGATCTGTTGTGTCGTGCCGTATCGTGTAGTGTTCTGTTGTGTCGCGTCGTGTTCTGTTGTGTCGTGTCGGATTGTGTTGTGTTGTATCGCGTCGTCTTCTGTTGTGTCGTGTCGTGTTGTGTTGTGTCGCGTCGTGTTCTGTTATGTCGTATCGGGTTGTGTTGTGTTGTGTTGCGTTATGTTGTGCCGTGTTGTGTTGTGAGGTAGCATACTACGCATAGAATAGCAATTTCGTTATTGGCGTCTACAATAACACAAAACATTTAAATTCTGATGGCCGATCCCAGCGACCGCGTGGTCTAATGCGCTGGTCTGTGCGGCGCTCGTTTGTTGGGATTGCGGGTTCGAGGACATGGATGTGTGTATCTTATACATATTGTGTGCTTCAGGTAGAGGTCTCTGAGACGGGCCGATTACTCGTCCAGAGGAGTCCTACCGAGTGTGTATGTGTCATTGAGAGTGATCAGGTGCAACAGTAACCCTCTACACCCACAAGGAGTAGGTAATAGACGTCAGATTAAGAAACAAGAAATTCTGAGTTTTCAGATATTATTTTCTGAAAGCTACAAAGCATTGCAGATGTGTCATTCATAATGATTGATCTTTATGTTATTTAACTGTGTTTTCTCAACCCCAAACTAATGCATCAATCACCGCGCTCTTTTACGTAGTTCTAAATCAGAGACCAACAACAAAACGAAACATGATGTTATGGAGAACGTTTATAAAGAGGAATAAAACTTACAGTTTAGTAAAAAATTCTGAGGCTAGCTGTCACATCAGGTGGGTGAATGACGAGTAAACCAACGTTTATAGAAACATCTCTGTCCTCGCCAGGAGGGAACTGACCACCTCCGGATTCCCAGTCACATGCCGATGTCAGAAAACTTACAGTCATTCCCCCTGACATAATGCATACTGTTATTTATCTTAGTTTCGAATTATGCTCTCTCACCTTCAGAGGTTAAAAATATTGAATGAAACCAACAGATGATTATAGTGTGCGAGAGGTTACGGATTTGAAAGGAGACGATCTGAATCTCAATAACGGTCTTTTCCCGGTATCCACCGCTAAAGTATGAGGAAAGACATAACAATACCGACCATGATGACTGTAACCCTCTTGAAACAAAAAACAAAAAATTGAACCGCGTAATTTTCAAGCACAAACCCAGAACGTTTCTGCCGCCTCAAGACCATACTTGATAACTCAACGTACAAGTACTGCAGTGTGTAATTACATGTACACGCATGACTTCGGGCTTCCGCCGCGGGGCAAACGAGATCTTCGTTCTTCTGGGATGTCACGCATCTTCGATGTTCAAGCAGTCTTGGTCTGCTTGATTGGACTGCTTGGCCCTTACAAATGGGACCGATAGGTTGTCTCGAAACTTCGGTACCTAGGTATCAATCTACGACGCATAACATCCCTCAAGAGCGAAGACCTCAGGTGTATACGCACTTTAATTTTTTTAAAGGTAACCAATGATCAATACAAATATATTAGTCATTTTCCCTTAAACTTCATTATGAAGAAAGCCACATTCTGTTCTCTTCATAAAAGGTTTTTATCCTATTTACAACAAGACTGCGATGGGCGGGGCATGAAGTGCGAGAAATACGTACAATACAGCCGGAAACCTAAACACAAAACACCAGTTGTGAGATTAGAGATCAATAATGAAAATATTCTTAACAAATATGGCGTAGAATGAATGACACTGCCTTATGATGTGAGCCAGTATCAGTTCCTTGACAACATATAATGAACGCTGAAGTTCAGACAAAGAAGAGCAGCGTTTTGACTCGCTGAGCGGCTATAAGCTTCTCAAGAATAACTTCACTTCTTCAAGCGCAATGCAGAATTATATCGTGTTAAATAAAGGCCTACATTGGAGAGAAGTATATTGCAGAGGCACTTACTGCGACGTACACTTTATGGAAAGAAGCCTTTTACTCACTAATTTTATAGTCTCGCATCCGCTTTATGTGCAGCAACGTCAATGTTTACCGGAATGAATAACAATATCATTCCAGCTTTCAGTAATTTCGGAGATGAAATACGCGGCTTACGAATATGAATGTAAATTGCGATGATACAATTATTTGATTAAAAACACAAAAAACACCAAAAAGCACACGTCTGAAGGTCGTGGCCGAGTGATTATCATCCTTATGTTACGTAAGACTGAGTGTTATCATCCTTATATCAAGCAAGTAAGGCTGAGTTGTTATCATCCTTATGTTACGTACGGCTTAGTGTTATCATCCTTATATCAAGTAAGGCTGAGTGGTTATCATCCTTATGTTACGTACGGCTTAGTGTTATCATCCTTATATCACGTAAGGCTGAGTGGTTATCATCCTTATGTTACGTACGGCTGAGTGTTATCATCCTTACGTTACGTAAGGTTGAGTGGTTATCATCCTACCGCTTATGTAACGTACGGCTGTGTGGTTTATCATCCTACCGCCTCTGTTATGTTATCATCCTTGCGTTACGTAAGGATGTATCATCCTTCAGCTTCTGTGACCTAAGTCTGAGTGGTTACCATCGTACCGCTTATGTGCTAATTGGTTATCATCCTATCAAATTTACAGGACAGTCTTTCCATGCAGACGACGTACTTCCCCTTGGCCGGGTGTCCTAATTCATTTCTTGCATAGTTACCATTAACTCCTGCCACATAAATGCGCCTCAAGGTCGTAGTTCATGACTGCCTTTTGCCACATGGGTCTCTCACCTTATCACTCAGTCCCTCTAATTCGACATTTATAACTTCTGAAATCCAAAAAGTGCCGTTAAATAAATAAATAAATTTCCAAGAGCAGAACCGTTTTGAGAGGTTACTAGTCCCTCAGATAATCAGGGAAATCCCCTATGGCACATTGAATTTTTACCCTCTTCACAAGTGTCCACCACTGCACCCTGTTCTCATCCATGAGGATCTAGGTCATAAACAAATCCCCTAAGACACACTGGTTTCTTACCCTCTTTACAAGTGTCCAACACTGCACCCTATTCTCATCCATGAGGATCTAGGTCATAAACAAATCCTCTATGACACATTGAATTTTTACCCTCTTCACAAGTGTCCACCACTGCACCCTGTTCTCATTCATGAGGACCTAGGTCATAAAGAAATCCCCTATGACACACTGGTTTTTTTACCCTCTTCACAAGTGTCCACCACTGCACCCTATTCTCATCCATGAGGATCTAGGTCATAAACAAATCCCCTATGACATATTGAATTTTTACCCTCTTCACAAGTGTCCACCACTGCGCCCTATTCGAATCCGTGAGGATCCAGGTCACAAACAAATCCCCTATGACACACTGATTTTTTACCTTCTTCACAAGTGTCCACCACTGCACCCTGTTCTCATCCATGAGGATCTGGGTCACAAACTTACGTAACATTTCCTTAGGATACATTTTAACACTATCCTCCCACTAACCGCGATACCTTCCAAACCGTCCCTTCCCTTCAGGTCTTTCGATTGAAAACCTGTAGGTAATTAATATCTAAGTCATTCATGTTACGCACGTACATGTTCCGGACGTTTCATCCTTTTGACTAGCTACCTCTAAAAACGTTAAATAAACTGTGAAAGAACAAGACGCTGCAGAAAGCTAAGGCACTTATCCTTTTCAATGCCGGTATTTCAGGATGAGAATCTCAAAGCCCGGATTTAGGAACAGGGTTTATCCCAGAAAGAGGAAAGAGTAGGTATTTATAAAGTAATTAGATTCACACATAAGAAACGTAGTCCGCAAAAGATAAGAAGTGCCTATTCAGTCTCGTGTATAAAATGGAGTTTCGAATAAGAAAGACAGTAGCCTGCTGTATAATCTAAAAGGATCTAGGCAGGTGAACTCCTCTTACGAATAATTAATTGGGTCTAAAACTAGCCACTTGTCTTCGCCGTTTCCTGAGCCATCAGTACTAATGACGGTGCACAAGCACTGTAATTCTGCAGAGTTTTGTTAAAGAATTAAACCAGTCTGGTTCATTTGAAATATACATTTAGAACTGAAACTTAACATTGCTTAAGAGTCACCTGATATTCATAAAAACACCAACGACTAAATAAAATCCGGTTTATCAATCTTTACACACTTCCTTTTATCGTAATTCCTTTATAACCATATAGTTACCATTTCCCTTTTCGCATTCGTGTCGCTAATGAGAACTGACAGACAGAGAGAGAAAGCACGGGATATGCAACACCACAAAACATATGAACTTGAGATATGTGTAACTAGGAACTATGAGAGCAAAACTGCTAGTGTTAAAAGAAGTCACCAGTAACAGTCAATACACCAATAAAAAACGGAACATATGTAGGACGTTAATGATCCAACAACCGGTCATGTAACACAAATCTCACTGCACAAACTTCAATGGCTTTGCCGCAAACCTGAAAAGCTACTCTGTACAAATACAAGCACTAACTCCTCCTTGGGTAGCCAACACTTGCTCAGCTGGTCAAAACACTCCCCACTTTTCATCATAACAGTCGGTTCATTAACGTATTCACAACAGGCACATACTGCCCTAACCTGGCAGAGACAATACCAGTCCCGATCCTAAAAACATAACTTAATCTCCATTTTAATCATATTATCCGGGTTCGATCCCAAACTATTCCGTGCGGGATTTGTGGTAGTCAATGCGGCAGAGGAACAGGTTTTCTCCGAGTAGTTTAAACTTCCCCTGTCAGTACCAGTCGACAAACGTTCCGTATTCATTCATTAATTTACCATGAATGACACATAACCTTATCAATGGGCAGCGAACTTAAAAAAATAAAGAAACCTTTCCATTTCATTTTGGGTCTCAAAATTTGTCTCCTATCCTCAGGCGTTCTGACTCAAAGTTTCCTTCAAGAAATTTCACAAGGAAGAGGATTATTTTCCACCACATTTAATACACTTGGCGGAGACAATGAGCGAAGAGATGAATTATAAATTCTAAGGTATAATCAAAATAGCAAAAACGTCACATATTCACGCTGCGCATGACGTACAGGGTTATTCGAAATGATTGTCGGGGTTTTAACAACTCCCACCTCCTTCTCCAGATTCAACCCCATATTATTTCTTTCTATGGGGTTACCTCAAGGATCAGGTTTATGTTCCTCCTCTTCCTGCAAGTATCCTGGAACTGAAGGTACGAATCAGAACCGCCATTGAAACCATCACCGCTGACATGCTACAAACAGTTTGGAACGAGCTCGGTTATCGTGTTGATGTTTGTAGAATCACAAAGGGTGCATATATAGAGCGCCTGTAAGGTATGTAACAAAAACTTGGAGTGTTGTTCTATTAAATAAAAAAATACACATACTCCTATCTCAAGTGTATTGTGTATAACAAGTTGCTAAAACACCGACAATCATTTCGAATAACCCTGTATTATCTTTCACAAAGAGACGACTTTACGAAAAAGTATTCATTTGGTGAAATTAATAATTGAAGAATTTGGCATCAAAATTTGTGTTTGTAGAACATTATCTCTTAGAGGAAATTACTGGTAAGAGATAAGACTGTGCTAGAAATAAGTGAGAAACAAACAAACCAGATAAGTGAATTTAAATATTTAAGAAATTCAATAAGCTCTGAGGGGAAAATAAGAGGAAAATACTTATACAAACAAGTAAAAACGTTGCAGCCACTTCGTTTTGATGACTTAAAACGGCACATCTGGAAAGAACACAAAATGCTGGTTGATGAAACCCCGGTAGAATATAAAGGAGTACACGCCCAGGGACTAATAATATAAATTATGTATATACGCAAACATGTGTTCTTGTATGTATTATGAATATATAAACGGTCTGAACGAGAATTTACAGATGCTTAGCAGGAAATACGAGGTTATATGAGGCAAGAAACACTTGAAATCGCGAGGAAATTTCGATCGACAATACAAAGAGCGTACTGAGTATAAGAAAGGATGGAAGGAGCATGGAATGGGCGAACGGCTTCAAATAGAATGGAAATACAATCTTTCAGACCGACAGATAGGAGGAAGACTAAGGACTGCTTGACCCATGAAGATTGGAGCCACAGGTTATCACGAAACGTCCGTAATTAACTACAAATCTACGCTGTGTAAAATCCCAGAATAACGAAGTTCTCGTCCCGAGAAGCTGGAGACCTTGTTATCAGGCCCGTAGAAGCATTAAATTGTCTAATCGGTGAACACGCAGTAAGAGTGGCCGGTAGGGTATCTAATGACAATATAGCAAGTGCTAGTTCGCATAGTCAACGACGGTCTTACTAACTTCGTTATACCCGCCTGTCTGTCCGTCGTCCTGCATACACCAGTGCGGCTCCCGCTGGGCGAATTTCCAAGAAATTTGATATCGGGGACTTTAATGAAAATCTGTCGATAAAATCCTGATTTGGTTAAAATCGGACAAAATGTTCGGACACTTTACACGAAGATCTCTACACTGTTGCCGGCGACATAAATTCGCCATACAAGCTTTTTATGCAGTGCTCAATATTTTTATATTGTTGCGTAACATGCAGCTCAACAATACACACAGGGCGCATTGTTGCAAGAATACTTATACCAACGTACCACCATGATTTTGAATGGTGGCATCACGATGTGCTTGGATACGTATTATGATAACAATAGTGTGCGTCAGCACAACTGTTTTTATTACACGAGGTAATTACACAGGCTACATGTTTCGACTATTGAACCGTCATCTTCAAGCCTATTCTTTACAGGTTAAGTCACAGGATGCTGTGCACACATTGGGATCCCAGTGTGTTTACATCCGTGAAATACTTAAGTCACATCATTTGTCTAGGAAAGTAAGCATGCACGTTTACTTTCCTAGACAATTGATGTGACTTAAGTATCTTACTGATATAAACATACTGGGATCCCAAGGTGTGCACAGCATCCTGTGACTTAACCTGTAAAGAATAGGCTTGAAGATGACGGTTCAATAGTCCAAACATGTAGCCTATGTAATTACCTCGTGTAATAAAAAGAGTTGTGCTGACCTAAAGTGAATTGTTTCCACCCCGTTGTGTATATATCACGTTTTATTAATTCCAACTGTCTTTACACAACAATATTATAGGTTAGATGTTTAGTTAAGCAAGCTACATGTTTCGGCCTTCATGACCATCATCAGGCTTACAAAAGACTGGTATCAATTAAGGTATAAAAAGGGGGAGGGGGGTTGCTGTACCTATGGGATCCCATCCCAACATATTGTGTAAAGACGGTTGGAATTAATAAAAAAAAAGTTGTGCTGACGTACACTATTAACATCATAAAACGTACCACCATGATAACTTATACTACAGTCTACCTGGTTGAGAGCACGTAGCAACAAGACAGGCAATGTACGTATAACGTAACGCTGAAGCTCGTTCGCATAACCACTGTTACCGTGCAAAATCAAAAGTATTACATATTCCGAGTGTGTGTACGTAGCCCTAGTTATCTAGCACGCAGGGCGTATGCGCCATATTATATTGTCACCCGTGGCCTGCCTGGCTGTACCATGGTTATCCACATTATGTCATAAAAGGCACGATTATCAGTAAAAATATATATTAAACACAAAACATGTGTTCTGATTTTCTCTACAACTTTTGGCCGACATCTTTCTCATTCTAAGCAGAATTCAGCGAGGTATTATCATAATGAACATCGGTCATTATTATAGCGCCCCTTGTTACTGTCAGATCTTAAACAAACTTTCATTTTCTTGGCGGTTTTTCGAAGAAACCAAAACTATCAAATTTCATGAAAATCCGTCTAGTGGGAGCCAAGTTATTCCACGCGGACAATCGGACGGATGGACAAACATGGCGAAGCCGAAAGTGGCTTTTATTTTTTTTTTGAGAACGCCCCTAAACATGAAAACATCGTAGGATTATCGTGATGTCGGTGTCTGATATTTCACCGGTGTCGCCCATTTTATTTGCATCTTTCACGGTTACGTATACATAAAAAAATAAAATGATGAGTCCAGTTTGCAGTGCTCTGACTGATACGTGAAACCGGTAGCTCCCCTATACACACCACAACTTTTATGCCTTGAGCTCAACTATTCTCGCCAGAATTAAAGAAACAAAAGTTATAATTAGAAGGGGCAGAAGTAATTGCGGCAAAAAAACGGAGTTACTGTGCTTGGATGTAATGGAGAACATGGGATTCTGTGACTGCGGTCACTAAGTATTCAGAGTTGCGAGTTATGAATGCAAATGAGAGACATTCATCTAGAGGCTGTTGTCTTTAAACTTAGTGGCAAACGTTTAAGAAACGTCTCTTGGTTTCAGAATTCAACTCAGAAATATTACGTGGGCGAAGTCCGACTACCAACTCGGTAGTGACTGGGCTAGCACAAATTGCTTACGTCATAGGCCCACTGAAGTGTCGCCGTATTGTTAGATATATTTGATAGCTGTATTCAGAATTTGATGATTCTGTGACACATTTCATTATCTCCAATGTTATTCGTACCTATAATCTGTGACACATCCCGCAATTCCGTCCTGTGATCCTTCCTCCTTGCCACTGTTTCAATGAGAGCTAAGATGACAGAAAGGAGGCAGATTTTGTGTAACGCTTCCGAACATACCAAAGAGTGACACTTTACCAAACTAAACTTTTGCTAATTGGTAGGAACCGGTTTCGAATCTTGGCCCTGGCATAGGTTATTCTGACAGATTTTTTAGCTTATATCTCAATACCGCCAGCACCTTAAAATAGGACACTAACATACTTACTTAAGAATTATTCTTAATTAGGAATTCACCAATAATATATACGCAATTAGATGGGAAGTTAACGTAGTATAAAATGTCATTATACTCTATTCATAATTTGGTCATAAAGAAATCTTGTGAGCGGCAATGGAAAAAATTTGCCTGTTTCAGTATATGTAACAGGGATAGGCAGTTGTGATAGCGGTATCGCTCCTTCGGCACCATAATGCGATATTTTTGAGCAGCTATGAAGGTATTAGTTTTTACAGAAGGGGCGTGATGTAGGGAATTTTGTTAAAATCCAGATAACATCTCTTAGACCTATGTTTTGCTGACCGTGCATCTCAGTATAATCTTAGTAATTAACCAACTTAATGCACAAATTCTTGTTTTATAATAATTTTATTATATGCCTCTATATGTTTCGAGCAATATGTGCTCATCATCAGGAGGTCAAATTGTATTATACAGCATCTGCTATCATCACATTCTGTAGGTAGCCACTTACAGATGTGATGATAGCAGATGTTGTATAATACAATTTTAACCACTTAATGATGAGCACATAGTGCTCGAAACATGTAGATGCATATAATAAACTTATTATAAAACTAGATTTTGTGCATTAAGTTGGTTAATTACGAAGAAGGTCTTAGATCTTCATTATTTTCTGCATCCGTTAAATTGTTTTGGACCTTAAGCACTCTTCACTCCATTAACGCTTCATACCACCGTTTCTTTCTCCTTGCAAAGACGATACATAATCCTATCAAATGAAAGAGAAGTTAAACAAGAAGTGCAGTGTAAGTATAACGTCACATTGAAGCGCGTTCATGTGAACACTGCTGCAGTGGAAAAGCAATAAGTATCACACATACTGAGTTTTTGTCTATAGCCTTAGTTACCCAGCATGCAACGAGCATGCGCCGTATCATATTGCATCTGTGGCCTGTCCGAATCTACCCCAGTTTTCCATATTATCCACAAAACGCACGATTTTCGGAACAAAGTTTTTGAATATAAAATCTGAGTTCTGATTTTCTGTACAATTTTTGTCTGAATTATTTGTCGTTCTAAGAAGAATTCGGCGAGGCACTATCATAAATTTACACAGGTATTCATCTACAGTACGGTGCGGTACGGTAAGGTACGGTACGGTACGGTACGGTACGGTACAGTACGGTACAGTACAGTACAGTACGGTACAGTACAGTACAGTAAAGTAAAGTACAGTACAGTACAGTACATTAAAGTACAGTACAGTACAATACAGTACAGTACAGTACAGTACAGTACAGTACAGTACAGTACAGTACAGTACAGTACAGTACCCGTTATTCTTCTCATATTTTAAAGAAACTTAAATTTTCTCTACGTACTCGCATTTTAGAAAAGAAAACTCATATGTATATCAAATTTAATAAAAATCCGTCCAGTGGCAGCCGAGTTGTTCCATGTGAAGGGACGGACGGATGGACAGAAAGGGAGACAGAGAGGCGGAAGGACAAACAGACATGACGGAGTTAATAGTCGTTTTTTGCAATTTTTCGAACGCGCCTGAAAATCACATATACGTACAGGCACACAAGAAATGACAGCCGGGAAAGAGACCCTCATCTTGTGTTCACTATACGCTTGGTGGTTTTACAGAGGAAATGATTTTGTAAATGTATTTCAGTTTTAATTACTCTTTACTTTAATTTCTGAGTACAGAATAGATTAAAGAAAACAAATGAGTGTTCGGAAGCCTAAACCACCAAGCCGGTATGCGTCACCATGACGACGCACGCCAATACTGCGGACGTGTTTAGTTATCTTTGTCTCTAAATGCAAACAGACGATACAGACCTACTAGTCACGGTCTGCCGTATTGTCCGACCAAGTTCACGTAATGTTACATTACTTAAATTAAGAATGTACCTAACATGAATCATGCTACAATATCCCACTATGGACAAAGCAGCAATCTGGGAAGTCAAATGGATATCCTGATAACGTGTATGGAGACAATCTAAAGTAGACTGGTTACGTGAAAAGGAAGCTAATCTGCAACTGGAATGTTATTTCATGAACTTAAAGGTAAGTGTGAAGGGGGCCATCCCGTTGTGTATCATCAATATATATTATAATTAGTACCGTCAATGGGAAACCGGAGGGAAGGAAACCATTGTGGAAACCTAGGCGTAGATGGGTGGATAATATTAGGATGGATCTCCAGGAGGTGGGATGTGGGTATATGGGCTGGATTGGGCTGGCCGAGGCTAGAGACAGGTGGCGGACACTTGTGAGCGTGGTAATGAACCTTCGGGTTCCGTGAAATGCGGGGAATTTCTTGACTAGCTGCAAACCAGTTAGCTTCTCAAGATGGACTCTGCACCATGGAGTAAGTAAGTATCGTCAATATACAACATCTATAAAAGCCAGATCCTTAATTACAGCTGGGTTCATAAACGTTACTGTTGCACCGTGCATTTCGTAGAATCACTTCAATTATTAACCAACAATTGCACTTACATACATTTCACATAAAATATTTAAAAACACTTAAAATCACTCCGACATGTTTCGATCTTTTTTAGATCATCATCAGGGAGCTATGTTTTTCCTTGCTAAAGTTATATTGTAACATTCACAATTTAATTCGTTTTTGTAAAC
>Ga0123355_10011792_pt1 | contig 13503 bp, 20 predicted proteins | sample TergutEmb28metaG_3_FD_89872 | JGI IMG/M metagenome (GOLD analysis project Ga0123355, IMG submission 89872) | Embiratermes neotenicus P1 segment gut microbial communities from Petit-Saut dam, French Guiana - Emb289 P1 | ecosystem: Host-associated > Arthropoda: Insects > Digestive system > Gut ...
ATAATAAACGTATTGTGGCGGCTTGTAACGGTGTGTTCTGACAGCAACACATTGTGTTTTACAGTAATGTTGTGCACACTGAACGTACATAACAAAATGTACTGTGTCGTTCTGTAACATTGTGTTCTGACAGCAACTCTTTGTGTGTTACAGTAATGTTGTGCACACTGAACGTACATAACAGATTGTACTGTGACCGTCTGTAACGGTGTGTTCTGACAGCAACACACTGTGTGTTAAAGTAATGTTGTGCACACTGAACGTAAATAATAAATGTATTGTGGCGGCTTGTAACGGTGTGTTCTGACAGCAACACATTGTGTTTTACAGTAATGTTGTGCACACTGAACGTACATAACAAAATGTACTGTGACGTTCTGTAACAGTGTGTTCTGACAGCAACTCATTGTGTGTTACAGTAATGTTGTGCACACTGAACGTACATAACAGATTGTACTGTGACCGTCTGTAATGGTGTGTTCTGACAGCAACACTCTGTGTGTTACAGTAATGTTGTGCACACTGAACGTACATAATAAATGTATTGTGGCGGCTTGTAACGGTGTGTTCTGACAGAAACACATTTTATTTTACGGTAATATTGTACAGACTGAACGTGACACAAAAAATTGTACTGTGACGGTCTCTAAAGGTGTATACTGAAAGCAACACATTGTTTGTAACAGTAAAGTTTTGCACACTGAACTTGCATAAAAATTTGTACTGTGACTCTCTGAAACGGTATGTTCCCTCAGCAAATAATTTTGTGTTAAAATAATGTTTTGCACACTGCCGTAAATTACAAATTGTACTATAACTATCTGTAACGGTGTGTTCTGACAGCAACACATTGTGTGTTTACAAAAATGTAGTGCACACTGAACGTACATAACAAATTTTACTGTTACGGTCTATAACGGTGTGTTCTGACAGCAACAAATAGTGTTAAGGTAATGTTCACACTGAACGTACATAACAAATTGTACTGTTAGGGTCTGTAACGGTGTGTTCTGACAGCAACACATTGTGTTAAAGTAATGTTGTGCACACTGAACGTACATTACAAATTTTACTGTTACGGTCTGTAACGGTGTGTTCTGACAGCAACACATCGTGTTAAAGTAATGTTGTGCACACTGAACGTACATAACAAATTGTACTGTGACGGTCTGTAACGATGTGTTCTGACAGCAACAAATTGTGTTAAAGTAATGTTGTTCACACTGAACGTACATTACAAATTTTACTGTTACGGTCTGTAACGGTGTGTTCTGAAAGCAACACAACGTGTTAAAGTAATGTTGTGCACACTGAACGTAAATAACAAATTGTAATGTGAGGGTCTGTAATGGTGTGTTCTAAAAGCATCACATTGGGTGTTACAGTAATGTTGTGCACACTGAACGTACATTACAAATTTTACTGTTAAGGTCTGCAATGGTGTGTTCTGACAGCAACACATCGTGTTAAAGTAATGTTGTTCACACTGAACGTACATAACAAATTGTACTGTGACGGTCTGTAACGGTGTGTTCTGACAGCAACACAATGTGTTAAAGTAATGTTGTTCACACTGAACATACATAACAAATTGTAATGTGACGGTCTGTAACGGTGTGTTCTGACAGCAACACATTGTGTTAAAGTAATGTTGTGCACACTGAACGTATATTACAAATTTTATTGTTAAGGTCTATAATGGTGTGTTCTGACAGCAACACATCGTGTTAAAGTAATGTTGTTCACACTGAACGTACATAACAAATTGTACTGTGACGGTCTGAAACGGTGTGTTCTGACAGCAACACATTGTGTGTTACAGTAATGTTGTGATCACTGAACGTACATAACAAATTGTACTGTGACGGTGTGTAACGGTATGTTCTGACAGCAACACATTTTGTTTTACAGTAATGTTTTGCACACTTAACGTACATATCAAGTTGTACTGTGACTGTCTGTAACGGTGTGTTCTGACAGCAACACATTGTGTGTTACAGTAATGTTGTGCACACTGAACGTACATAACAAATTGTACTGTGACGGTGTGTAACGGTATGTTCTGACAGCAACACATTGTGTTTTACAGTAATGTTGTGCACACTTAACGTACATATCAAATTGAACTGTGACGGTCTGTAACGGTGTGTTCTGACAACAACACATTGTGTTTCAGTAATATTTTGCACACTGAACGTACATAAAAAATGTATTGTGGCGGCCTGTAACGGTGGGATCTCACAGCAAATCAGTGTTTGGGATAGGGATATTTTAAACACTGAACGTACATAAAAAATTGTACTGTGACGGTATCTAAAGCTGTGTTCTGAAACAACACGTTATTTGTTACAGTAAAGTTTTGCACACTGAACATACATAATAATTTGTATTCTTATTGTCTCTAACGGTGTGTTCCCTCTACAAAATATTTTGTGTTACAGTAATGTTGTGCACACTGCCGTATATTACAAATTGTACTCTGTCTGTAACGGTGTTTCCTGACAGCAACATATTTTGTGTTCTCGAAATGTTGTGCACACTGACATACGTAAAAAATTGTAATCAGACGGTCTGTAAGGGAATGTTCTGAGAACAACACATTGTGTGTTACAGTAATTTTGTGCATCCTGACCGTACATAATGAAATGAACTGTGACTGTCTCAAAGGTTGTGTTCTGACAGCAACATATTGTGTGTTACAGTAATGTTGTGCACACTGAACGTACATAACAAATTGTACAGTGGCGGTCTGTAACGGTGTGTTCTGACAGCAACATATTGGGTGTTACAGTAATGTTGTGCACACTGAAGATACATAACAAATTGAATTGTGACGCTCTGTAACGGTGTGTTCTGACATCAAAACTTCGTGATTTACAATAATGTTGTGCACACAGAATTTTCATAATAAATTGTACTGTGAAGGTCTGTAATGTTGTTTTCTCACAGCAACACATTGTGTTACATTTATGTTGTGCAGACTGAACGTACATAACAAATTGAAATGTTAAGATATTTAAAGGTGTGTTCTAACAGCATCGCAATTTGTGTTACACTAATGTTGTGCACACTGATCTTACATAACAAATTGTACTTTGAAAGTCTCTAAAGATGAGTTCTGAAAGCAACATATTGTATGTTACAATTATATTATGCAAACTGGACGCACATAACTAATTGTACTGTGACGGTTTGTAACGGTGTGTTCTGAAAGCAACACATTGTGTGTTACAGTAATGTTCTGCACACTGAACGTACATAACAAATTGTAGTGCGGCGGTCTCTAACGATGTGTTATGACAGCTACACATTGAGTTCCATATGGCCCTTATCCTGCTAACGTAGAGAATCGGGTCAACTCCTAATAATGCCAGCAGAATGCAGATGGAATTTAACTCGGTGTCTAAATGACTAAAGAAGTATAATCAACAAATAAAATGATGTTAAAGCAAGCTGAACAATTTAATGTCTGGTATTAACCCTTATCCTGCTAACGTGGAGAAATTGGTGAGCTCCTAATAATGCCAGCATTTGGCAGTTGGTATTTAATTCGGCGTTTAAAGGGTTAATATTGTGCACACTGAAAATACATAACATTTTACTGTGACGGGCTATAACTGTGTGTTTTGACAGCAAAGTATTGTGTGACAGTAAAGTGTGGCACACTGAAAGTAAATAAGAATTTTAATTTTTACGGTCTCTAACGATGTGTTCTGACAGCAACACATTTTGTGTTACAGTAATTTTGTGCACACTAAACGTACATAACAAATTGTACTGTGACGGTCTGCAACGGTGTGTTCTGACAGCAACACTTTGTGTGTTACAGTAGTGTTGTGCACACCGAAAATGCATAATCTATTTACTGTGACGGGCTGTAAATGTGTGTTCTGGCCGCAAAATATTGTGTGAGAGTAAAATTTGGCACACTGAACGTATACAAAAATACTTATTGTGACGGTCTCTAACGGTGTTTTATGAGAGCAACACATTTTGTGTTACAATAATGTTGTGCACAATGAACGTACATAACAAATTATATTTTGACTCTCTTTAACTGTGTTCTGACAGCAACTCATCGTTTGTTACAGTAATATTGTGCATACCGAACTTACATTAAAAATGTACTGTGACGGTTTTTAAAGGTGTGTTCTGACAGGAATAATTTTTGTGTTTTATGGTAAAATTGTGCACACTGAACGTACATAAATAATTGTACTTTGACGGTCTGTAACGTTGTGTTCTGTCAGCAACATTTTGTGTTACAGTAACATTGTGCTTACCGAACGTACATAACAAATTGTATTGTGATGGCCTGCAAATGTGTTTTCTGAAAGCAAAACATTGTGTGTTACAGTAACATTGTTCACAATGAAGGTACATAAATTGAATTTTGACTGATACGGTGTTTTCTGACCAAAACCCATTTTGTGTTACAGTATTGTTCTGTACGCTGAATGTACATAAAAAATTGTACTCTGACGGTATGTAACGTTGTGTTCTGACAGCAACACATTGTGTTACGTTAACATTGTGCACACTGAACATACATAAAAATTGTACTTTGACGGTCTGTAACAGTGTGTTTTGTCAGCAACAAATTGTGTTACAGTAATGTTGTGCACACTGAACGTACATAACAATTTGTATTGTGACGGTCTGTAAAGGTGTGTTCTGACAGCAACACATTGTGTTACATTAATGTTGTGCGCACTGAACGTACATAACAAATTGTACTGTGACCGTCTCTATGGTTGTGTTCTGACTGAAACACATTGTGTGTTACAGTAATATTGTGCACACTGAACGTACATAGCAAATAGCACTTTGACGGTCTGTAACGTTGCGTTCTGACAGCAAAACATTGTGTGTTACAGTAATGTTGTGCACACTGAACGTACATAACAAATTGTACTGTGACGGTCTGTAACTGTGTATTCTGACAGCAACACATTGTGTGTTACAGTAATGTTGTGTACACTGAACGTACATAACAAATTGTACTGTGACGGTCTGTAACGGTGTGTTCTAACAGCAACACACTGTGTGTTACAGTAATGTTGTGCACACTGAACGTACATAACAAATTGTACTGTGACGGTCTGTAACGGTGTGTTCTGACAGCAACACAGTGTGTGTTACAGTAATGTTGTGCACACTAAACATACATAACAAATTGTACTGTGACCGTCTCTATGGTTGTGTTCTGACTGCAACACATTGTGTGTTACAGTAATGTTGTGCACACTGAACGTACATAACAAATTGTACTGTGACCGTCTCTATGGTTGTGTTCTGACAGCAACACATTGTGTTACAGTAATGTTGTGCACACTGAACGTACATAACAAATTGTACTGTGACGGTCTGTAACGGTGTGTTTTGACAGCAACACAGTGTGTGTTACAGTAATGTTGTGCACACTGAACGTACATAACAAATTGTACTGTGACCGTCTCTATGGTTGTGTTCTGACAGCAACACATTGTGTGTTACAGTAATGTTGTGCACACTGAACGTACATAACAAATTGTACTGTGACGGTCTGTAACGGTGTGTTCTGACTGCAACACTTTGTGTGTTACAGTAATGTTGTGCACACTGAATATACATAACAAATTGTATTTTGGCGGTCTTTAACGGGGTGTTCTGACAGCAACACATTTTGTGTTACAGAATTTTTGTGCACACTGAACGTATATAACAAATTGAACTGTGACGGTCTGTAACTTTGTGTTTTGAAAGTAACACGTTGTGTTTTACATTAATGTTTTGCACACTGAACGTATATAACTAATTGAACTTTGACGGGCTGTAACGTTGTGTTTTGAAAGTAACACATTGTGTGTTACAGTAATGTTGTGAACACTGAACGTACGTAACAATTTGCTTCTAAATGCTTTCTGTAATTCTTCTTATCCTGTCCTCCGGAACAATGCGTTACACAAACACATCTGTACTTTCCAATTGCTTCAAAACTAATTTTCCCTCTTTATTTGAACAAATTAACGCCATGTGCCATTATAAACTTCGTTACATTTCATTTCCCTACGATGAAATATTCGCTCGGTAATTCTGATCTCCTTTAATACACACAATATTTAGCTAACTGTAGCCCTCTCTTTCACCCCTCGTCACTGTTCGGATCACAGGAGTAAATCTGATAATTTTTTTTCACTGATGGCCTGGATGAACCGGAAGATTCATCCAGTGTTTAACTGATCAGCATTAAGACCTGATATGATGTGTGTGTAACGGTTGGGAACAATTATTGTAATTAATTCGATCGGTAGTTATAAACTGTAGACCGGTCAGGTGAACCTGTGTTTTGCAAATAAACGGAGCCAGTTGTAGCAGGGTGCCTAAGGAAAGTCTGGTAACGGATTGGTTGGTCATTTGAAAATCGTTGTAGTTTAAGACCAGAGCAACCAAGCGAAATGAAATGGTTAATTTTGTCACGATATCACTGGTTGTCTGGACGTGGGAGTCAGGACAGTTGCGATAATATTAGACTTTTCAAAGAATTTCAATTCAAATCCACAAAAGAGTCTGCTTACGAAAATTGCGGCAACCGGAGTGGAATTGAAGGTAGTTGAGTGGGTAAAGGGATTTGTGTTGGGACTTTCGGATTGGTTTGGGGCTGAGAGGAAAATGTCTGAGGAATTGAGAGTAACATGACCTGTGCCGGAAGGGAGCGTATTAGATCGTCTGATGTTTCTTGTTTATGCTAAAAATATCTGGTTAACACTGAGACAATTGTACGGCTGTCGCAGATGATTGTATAACATACAAGGAAATAGTGGGTAGCAGTGATATTGATAAGTTACAGAGAGACGTTAACAGATCAGGTGAATGGGCGGAAGAATGTGAAATGCAGATAAATGCTGGTTAAAACAATAGAGTAAGCTTTACACAAGCCAGATGGAGGAATGATTAAGGTGAAAAGCCGTTCGAAAATTGTTGTTCTTGCAAAGAAATTTCTGGGAAAAAGCTCTGCACCGATCTGCTAACCGTTGAGCGTCCTCACGTTTGCTTTGTCTAGCCCTGTGCAGCATCATGTAACGATATCAGTCCTTGCGGAAGACTTTATGCCTTTGTCTAATTGTATCTTTAAATATATACCACGTCGCTTCTGGCGTGTGGAGCTCTGGGCAACTCTGATAGAAAGGATTTGCCCAAACCGTTTATTTTGTAACTTCGATCTTGAAATTATCACTCTGCTGCCATCCACATATACCGGATTCTAATTCAGTGCTAGCAAAAACTCTTCTAAAGAGACCGACGACTCTGAACCGACCACTTTTGTATGAGGGAGACAATGGAGAGGTAATTGTGAACTGCAGCCGTGGCTACGGACGAACTGTCTTTTAATCATAGAACTTTAGTCTTCGTCTCTTCTAACTCAGCCTAGACACGCGCATCGGACATAACTATTATATGCGTGCTAACAAAACAACCAATCAAATAAAACCTAAAATTAATTTAGTTACTGGCTTGAATTTATGTAACGTTTTGTATTTAAGCCAAATGTGCAAATAGAGAATTTATAATTTAAGTTGCAAAACCAATTCCAAAGTTCTCATTCCACTCGAACAAACGTAAGTTTTGCAGTTTCCAGTTAATTCAATCCATTCGCACTCTTCAACTGTCAATAACAGCAGACAGAAGAGCATGGCCAGTGTAATGTCGTCAGTTTAACTGTTGTAAGGCTTTTAGTACGCAGCGTTAAATGTAGGTAGCGGCATGTAAACGTTCAAGCGTCGAGTGAGAGCTGAAACATCGGAAATTACTGAGTTTTGTAGAGGCAAGATGCAAAATAAATATTCTTCTCAGTACAACGAACTATAAATTCACCGCCGGGGTTCCATGCAACAAAATTATATTGAACTAATTGGGATTTGATGACAGGCAACGGTGAGAGAACATACGTTTCCGTTACATTAAAGTCGTATAAAATTTAAGTATTATTTGGACGTACAAGGTAAAAAAATTGTAATATTAATTTAAAATGTATTATTTTGTGGTTCAAATAATCCTGGAGGGTAGTTATTTTAAATATTTGGGAACAATTATACGCTGCGTTATAATCTGGGCAGATTATACTTAATAAATATTAAGAACAGCATGGAATGAACTTCATTTCATAAAGCGTATACTGAAAATGGGAAATAACAATATGGAAAGATTAGTTTATACAGCACTAGTGAGACCGATAGATGAATGTGGAGCCGTGTGTTGGGACTGATATTTGGTTTTGGAGTGGTGTGTTGCGACCGATATTTGGGTATGGAGCGGTGGGATGGGACGGAGAGTTGAGTATGGAGCGGTGGGTTATGACTGAAAGTTGAGTGTTGAGTATGGAGCGGTGTGATTGGACCGATACTTGAGTGTGGAACGGTGTGTTGGGACCGATGGTTCAGCGTGCAGCGGTGTGTTTGGACCGATAGTTGAGAGTGGATTCGTATGTTCGGACCGATTGTTGAGTGTGGAGCGGTGGGTTGGGACCGATAGATTAGTGTGGAGCGGTGGGTTACGACCGATATTTGAGTGTTGAGAATGGAGCAGTGTGATGGGACCGATAGTTGAGAGTGGAGCGTTGTGTTGGGACCGATGGTTCTGCGTGGAGAGGTGTGTTGGGACCGAAAGTTGAGAGTGGAGCGGTATGTTGGGAAAGATATTTGAGTGTGGAGCGGTGTGTTGGGTCCGAGAGTTGAGTGTGGAGCGGTGTGTTGGGAACGAGAGTTGAGTTTGGAGCGGTGTGTTGGGACCGAAAGTTGAGTGTGGAAAGGTGTGTTGCGATCGATGATTGAGTAAAAATTCTGTGTTGCTACCGAGAGTTGAGTGTTGAGTGGTGTGTTGCGACCGATATTTGGGTGTGGAGCAAAGTGTAGGGACTGATAGATGAGTGTGGAGCGGTGAGTTGGGAACGATAGTTGAATGGGGGGCGTTGCGATTGGACCGAGTTTTAAGTGTGGAGAGTTGAGAAGGGACCGATAACTGCGTGTGGAGCGGTAGGTTTGGACCGATAGTTGAGTGTGAAACGTTGTGTTGCCACTGATATTTGAGTGTGCAGCGTTGGGTTGGGACCGATATTTGAGTGGGGAGGGGTGTGTTGCGAACGATAATTGAGTATGGAGCAGTGTGATGGGACTGATATTCGAGTGAGGAGAGGTGAGTTTGGACCGATAGTTGAATAGGAATCGGTGTTTTGGGACCGATATTTGAGTATGGAGCGATGGGTTGCGACCGATCGTTTAGTGTGGAGCATTTTGATGGGAATGATATTAGTGTGTGGAACGGTGTGTTGGGGCCGATATTTGAAAGTGGAGCGGTGTGGTGGGACCGATAGTTGAGTGTGGAGCTGTGTGTTGGGACCGATAGTTGAGTGTGGAGCGTTGTGTTAGAAACGGTATTTGAGTGTGGAGCTGTGTGTTGGGAGGGAAAGTTGAGTGTGGAGCGGTGGGTTACGGCGGATATTTGTGTGTGGAGCGGTGTGTTGGGACCGATATATGAGTGTGAAAGTGTGTGTTGGGACCGATAACTGAGTATGTAGTGGTGCGTTGGGATGGATAGTTGAATGTGGAGCGTTGTGATGGGAACGTTATTTGTGTGTGGAGCTTTGTGTTGGGACCGATAATTGAATGGGGAAAGGTGGGTGAGATCGAAATTTGAGTGTGGAGCAGTGTGTAGGGACAGATATTTGAATGTGGAGCGGTGAGTTGGGACTGATATTTCGGTGTGGAATTATGGGTTTTGACCGATATTTGTGTGTGGAGCGGTAGTTGGGACCGATAGTTTCTTGAAAATTGTTGTGCCAGGAACATTTTTTGTGTGAAGCGGTTTGTTGGGACCCATGTTTTAGTGCGGAGCGGGGATTTGGGACCGAAATTTGCGTGTAAATATGTGGATTGAGAACCATATTTGAATGTGGAATGGTGGTTTGGGACAGATATTTGAGTGTGGAGCGGTGAGTTGGGACCGATATTTGAGTGTGGAGCGGTGAGTTGGAACAGTAATTGGGTGTGGAGCGGTGAGTTGGGACCGATAGTTAAGGTGGAGCGATGTGTTTTTACCAATAATTTAGCATGGAGCGCCGTGTTTGGAAGGATATTTGTGTGTGGAGCGACGATTTGAACCCATATTTCATTGTGAATCGGTGTGTTTTTACCCGTAATTTAGTGTGGAACGTTGTGCTGCGACAGATATTTGAGAGTGGAGCGTTGTGTTGGGACCGATTGTTGGGTGTGGTGCGGTGTGGGGACGATAGTTTTGTGTGGAGCGGAGTGTTTGGACCGATAGTTGAATGTGGAACGGTGTGTTGGTACCGATAGTTGAATGTCGAGCGTTGTGTTAGGACCGGTATTTGAGTGGGAGCGATGTGTTGCGACCAACGTTTGAGTGTGGAGGGATGTGTAGATACCGATATTTGAGTGTGGAGCGTTGCGTTGGGACCGAGATTTCAGTTTGGAACGGTTTGTTGGGACCGAGATTTGAGTTTGGATTGTTGTGTTGGGACCGATAGTTGAATTTTGAGCGGTGTGTTGGGACCGATAGCTTGTGGTGAAGCGTTCTGTTGCGATCGTTATTTGAGTTTGGAACTTTGTGTTGGGACCGATATTTGAGTGGGGAACGCTATGTTGGGACGGATATTATGGAGCGGAATGTTTGGAGCGATATGCGAGTGTGGAGCTGGCTGTTCCGGCCGATATTCGAGTGATGATTGTTGTGTTGAAACCGATAATTGTGTGTGAAGCCGTATGTTAGTACCGATGTTTGAGTGTGTGGCGTTTCGTTGGAACGATATTTGAGTTTGGAGCGGTGTGTTGGGACCGATATTTGAGTGAGGAGTGGTAAGTTGGGGCTGATATTTGATTGTAAATTTGTGTGTTTGGACGGATATTTGTGTGTGTAACGTTGTGTTCGGACCGATATTTGAATGTGATATGGTGGGTTGCGACCGATAATTGAATGTGGATTTGTGGGTTGCAACTATGTGGATTTGTTTCTTGGAACTGAAATTAAAATGTGGAGCAGTGTGTTGGGACCGATATCTGAATGTGGAGCGGTGTGTTGTGACTGATATTTGAGTGTGAAATTGTTGGTTGGGACCGATATTTGAGTGTGGATCGGTGTTTTGTGACAGATAGTTGAGTGTGGGTTGGTGGGTTGGGACCTATAGTTGATGGTGGATCGGTGGTTTTGGCTGATATTTGAGTGTGGAATGGTGTGTTGGGTCCGATATTTGAGCGTGGAGCGGTGTTTTGGAACCGATAACAGAGTGTGGAGCGGTGTGATTAGACCGATATTTGAGTGTGGACCGGTATGTTGGGATCGATTTTTGTGTGTGGAACGTTGTGTTTGGACCAAAATTTGAGTGTGGAACGTTGTGTTTGGACCAAAATTTGAGTGTGGAACGATGTGTTGGAACGGATAATCGATTGTGGAACAGTGTATTGTGAAAGAAATTTGAGTGTGAATTGTTGGGTGGGGAACGATTTTGGAATGTTGAATGGTGGATTGGGACCGAAAGTTGTGGGCGCAGCAGTATGTTTTGAACGATATATGAATCTGGAACGTTGTGTTTGGACTGATAGTTGTGTGTGGATTTGAGGGTTTTGACCTAAATTTGAGTGTGGATCAGTATGTTGGAACCGATATTTTATTGTGGACCGGGCTGTTGGGACCGATAATTGAGTGTGGAGTGTTGTGTGTGACCGATAATTGAGTGTGAAGTAATGTTTTGGGAACTAGATTTGCGTGTGGAACGGTGTGTTGGGACCGATATTTGAATGTGGATCGTTATGATGGGACCGATAATTTTGTTTGTAGCGGTGAGTTGGGAACGATATTTTAGTGTGGAGCGGTGAGTTGGGACCAATATTTGAGTGTGGATTGATGTGTTGGGACCGATATTTGAGTGTGGAAAGGTGTATTGGGACAGATATTTGAGTGTAAAATGGTGGTTTGGGACCGATATTTGAATGTGGACTTTGTGTTGGGTCGATATTTTTTATGACGGAGAGTTGAGTGGGGAACGGTGTGTTGGGACCGATATTTGAATCTGGAATGGTGCGTTCCGACCGATATTTAAGTGTGGAGCGTTGTATTGGGACCGATATTATGATGTGGAGTGGTGGGTTTGGGCCGATAATTAAGTGTGGAACGTTGTGTTGGGAAGGATTTTTGTGTGTGGAGCGGTAATTTGGGACCGAGAATTGAGTGTAGAGCGGTGTATTGGGACCGATATTGAGTGTGGCTGAATGTGTTTGTACAGAGTCTTTAGTGTGTAGCGGGGTGTTTGGTAGGATATTTGTATGTGAAGCGTTGATTTGGGACCGATAATTAATTTGGATCGGTGTGTTTGGACCGATAATTGAGTGTGTTGCGTTGAGTTAGGACCGACATTTGAGGGTGGAGCGGTGTGTTGGGACCGATATTTTAGTGTGGATCTTTGGGTTTTGACCGATATTTGAGTGTAGAGCTGTATGTTGGGTCCGATATTTGAGTGTGGACCGGTGTGTGGGACCGATAATAGAGAGTGGATTTGTGGTTTGGAACCGATATTTGAATGTGAAATGTTATGTTGGGTCCGATTTTTGAGTGTGGAACGGAGTGATGGAACGGAAATTTGTATGTGGAGCCCTGATTTCGGACCGTTAATTGATTGGTGATTTGTGGTTAGGACCGAAATTTGAGTGGGGAAAGGTGTGTTGGGACCGCTTTCAGAGTGTGGATAGGTGTGTTGGGACCGATATTTGAGTTGAATCGATGTGTTGGTAACAAAATGTTGTGTGGAACAGTGTGTTGGGAATGATATTTGAGTGTGGAGCGGTGTTTTGTGACCGATATTAGATTTTTGTTTGTGGGTTTGGAACGATATTTGTGTATGTAGCGGTGTTATTAGACCGATAGTTGAGTGTGGAGTTTTGGGTTGGGACTGATAATTCAGTTTGGAGTGGTGGGTTTGGGCCAATAGTTATGTGGGGCGCGTTGTGTTGGAACCAATGTTTGAGTGGGGAGCGGTGTATTGAGATCGATATTTGAGTTTTTTGTGGTGTGTTGGGACCGAAAGTTGAGTATGGAATGATGTTTCGACTGATAATATTTGTTGAGCCGTGTGTTGGGACCGATATTTGGGTGTGGGTCAGTGTGTTGGGACCGATAATTCAATGTGGATTAGTGTGTTGTGACCAATAATTGAGTGTGGAGCGATGTTTTCGGAAGGATATGTTTTATAGGACAGTGTTTTGGACTGATATTTGAGTGTGGACCTGTGTGTTGGGACCGACAATTTTTAGTGTAGCGGTGTGTTTCGCACCGATATTTGATTGTGAAGTGGTGTATTGGGACCGATATTTGAGTGTGGAACGGTGTGTTGTGACTGATGTTTGTTTGTGGAGCCGTGTGTTTGGATCGATATTTGAGGGAGGAGCGTTGTGTTGCGACTGATATTTGAGGGTGGATCGGTGGGTTGGGACCGAATTTTGAGTGTACAGCGTTGTG
>Ga0123355_10011794_pt1 | contig 13502 bp, 3 predicted proteins | sample TergutEmb28metaG_3_FD_89872 | JGI IMG/M metagenome (GOLD analysis project Ga0123355, IMG submission 89872) | Embiratermes neotenicus P1 segment gut microbial communities from Petit-Saut dam, French Guiana - Emb289 P1 | ecosystem: Host-associated > Arthropoda: Insects > Digestive system > Gut ...
GCCATTAGAGAAAGCAGCGGTTACGTTTAGTCCGGCAAAAGGAACCAACGCATTTGCGCCATCAAGCCGTGTCCAGATGCGGATGGTTCCGCCATTGGCTAGGGATTGGTTGTTTATTGCGCCGTTGTTAAACGCGTGCAGGCTGAAAACCGGAGCTACAACGTGACAAGCCGGCACAGGCACTCTGCCAATAAACAGCATAAAATTGTCTATATACGCTGCCGTTACAGGGCCAACAGTCGAAGGTCTTAGGTTTCCTGTCAGTGTTTCCATACCCGCGGAAGTAAAGCGTGTTTCATATCTTGTCCAATTCGTATTTGGCTGGGTTGTTAAGCTTACATCTACATCTGCGATATTAATTGGAACGTTAAGGTTGCCGCAGCCCATGCTATAGAAAATGAATCGGTAGTCCATGTTGGCTCTAAGCGTGAACTGGTTGGAAATCAAACCATCCGGCGTAATTTCGCCAAAAATTCTTAAAGAGTGGTTTTGATGGAACGCTTGCGTGTTGGTACGTGCAAAATCTTGCGTGCCAATCCATCCAAGCCCATGCCCCCAACCGTCCATTCCTCTTTCAAATGAAGGATTGTAGATGAGGTTTTCGTCAATAAAGAAGAAGTCGAACCACGCATCACCATCCCAAAGCCTGCCCGGCTCCGGATTTGTTTCCGGGTTAGCATTCCATTCGTGGCCAATTTTAACATTAAACAGCGCGCCGGTGCCGGTGTAAAATGGCACAAGATATTCCACCCAAACGTCGCTATATTCGGTAATGGCGTAAAACTCTCCGGTTGCTCCGCCGACGATAACCTTAAACCCAGCCTCGCCCTTATGCCAGAACGAGAATACGTAATCTGTATGCTGCTCGAGTGTAAATTCTGGTGTATTTACTTCAAACCATCCGCCCGGGGTTGAAACAGAGCCATCAAAGCGCAACGCATTTTCGCCATCGGCTGCTTCATATCTGTCTATTGACCAGCCCAAGCCTAGATTCCAGTGGGCTTGAGGGTTAAGGTATTCAAACGACGGGTTGCGGATTGGGCTTTCGAATGGCGGCGGTGGCGGCACATTTGGACGAGATACCGTTGTGCCCCTAGGCTGCCGCGAAATCCACTGCAATGAAGCATATTTTGTCGCGTTTTTGAATTGCTCGAGGGACAGGTCGTTTTTAACGCCCCAGTGCCCCCAAGGCGCGGCACCGCCAAGGTGCCTGTAGTGCGTATACCAGCTTCCGCCAAGGCCAAACCAGAAGTTCATGATATAGTAGTTCATCAAATCTATCATAAGCGGGTGGTCTTGCGCGGCGGTGCGGATAACCAGGTTGGTTGAGCCGTCCATTCCGCCCGCGTTATAGTGCGGCCCGCCTTCATACGTTACAGCGCCGCCCAGCAGCCCTGCAGCGGCAGCGTTGTCAATGATGGCTTGCAGCGTGTTTTGTTGCGCTTCTATGCTGTTAAGCATATGACGGTGAATAACGTCGATGCAGTTTGCAAGCGCCACTTGAGGCTCGGAAAAATAAGGCGCGATGCCCACAGCCCAAAGATAGGTGTGCGGGTTGCGGAATTTAGGGTCTGAATGGAATGGCGTATGCGTGGTGCCATCCAGCCATTCAATCATTGGCGCGAAAGCATTGGGTATGACCTGCCATGTTAAAACCGGACGCACTCTGCTGTCATGGTCGATATCCCTATCATCCTCGTTAAACACATCGCGGAAAATAAACGCGATTTCTGCTGTTCTTTGCGCGAAATGGAAATAATCTGTCCACTCCCACCATAGTTGGTGTGCGGCCCATATATTGCGGCTGTCGGTTGGGATGCCTCTCTCTTGCGCCATGCGACGGTTCACGTTACGCTGGTTTTCGAAGCCCCAAATTTCGTTACCCCATTCTACATAAACATTGATATATGGGTTCAGGTTCGCTTGCATAAGTTCTGCCAGCGTCCTGATGTACGCGTCACTCGCGTTCGCAGGGATACAAATCCAAATGTCTGCGTTGGTGGCGTTAGAAAGCGCAATCACTTCTCCCCATAGGGTTGCTTCCGCCGCGTTCCAATCGTGTATGGTAAAATGGTTGTTTGTGTTGGTGTAATTCATAAACCGGATAAGCCCGAATGGAGCCATGGATGCCATAAATGCATCCGAAAATACGGAATTTAACCCGCTGCCCGACACGATTGCGCTTGCGTCACGGTTTATATTTATACCCAGCTGCCCTCTGTACGTGGTATTGCGCGACGAGTTAAGGTCGAAGCGCCCGCCGGTTATATCTGCCGGCTGGAATGCCACTTGTACGTCAAAGGTAAGCGCACCGGCTGCCCCAACGCCATGCAGATATGGAATGGTAAATAGCCTACCCACAAATTGCACAGGCGCGCCATTCACTATCCAATGGCTCACTTCATAGCCATCCGCAGGCGTTGCCATAAACGCAAGCGAAAAACCTTCGGAAACACCGGAACCATTCGGAACGACTGTCCCGGAAGTAATGCCTGTTCGCCCGTTTGCTCTGGCAACGACTTCACCCGTGCCACCTTGTACGCCATGTGTAAGAATAACACCCTGGGCAGGCACAAAGGAAACTCTAACATCTGTGTCTGCTGTAATGGTTGTGGTTAACGTACGGTCTGCCGTTGCTGGCACGCCGTTTACTTCCCACCTGTCTACGGTAAAGCCAATGGCGGGGTTGGCTGTAAAAGTCACACTTGTTCCGGGCCTAACAGTAGAACCATGCAGAATCGCTGTTTGACCAACTGCCGCGGTTAACGTACCACCGGTTCCGATTACGCCAAAAGTAATACCATAGGTGTCAAACACTTCCAGAACCTCAATCCGGATATCAGATACTTGCAGTGGTGTGCCCGGCCATGAGCGCAGCATAATTTCGCCATCAAGGTCCGCATCCAGTACAAATTCTATAGTTCTAAATTGCCAGTCCGGTACGTTGTCTACCCGTATAATTGCCGTGCGGTGTGCGTCACAACCGCACCAGAAGTCGTGGCACAGGGTTGGGCCGCACGGGCCGGGCATTGGTATACCAAGAGCCGGGCCAAGCACTACACCGGCCGGATTTTCTCCGCCGCCGCGGACCCATACGCTTAGCCTGTAGCGCACGTTGCCTTGCAGGCTTACAGGCTTACGCATGACAGACCAATCTGTGGTCATTTGTATATAGTGGTATGCAACCTTGTCTGGATGGTCTATAGGCTGCGGCCCGGCAGGTGCGCGGTAAGCACCAATCCAACCGTCAAGCGATGGTGATGTGTGTCGGGAGAAACCATCGTCAAAAAGGTTTTCGCCTATAGTCAGCTCCGGCGGCAATGCTACTAGTTCTGCCCTAGCTTGCATAAGCGCCGTAAACGCGTTGGCTATCATCATTTCCGTAGCGGCGGCGTTTGTGTGTACGGCTTGGGCGGTTGCAAGCGCGGCTGCAAAAGGTGTCCATGTTCCCGGCCTGTAATCGGCTTGGGTATGGCCCAGCGCATCTGCTATAAGTGCGCCAAGCAGGTCTTGCAGTTCGGCTATGGTTCTTGCAATAAGTGCGTCTAATGCGTCTTGCAGCGTAGCCGTCGCGTGATCAATTACGTCTTGCAGTACAAATTGGTTGCTGTACACGGCTCTTGCTGTGGCTAGAGCTTCTTGTAAAGCAGCCCATGTTGCTGGTGTAAATAGGAATTCCTCTGTGATAACTTCCGCAGCGGCTATGACCAATGCAAGCGCGTCTCTGTTAATCACTACGCCGCACAGGCAAGGGTCGTTACGGCAAACGTCACAGACCAGCACCAGGTTAATGCCGGTTATGGCTAATTCACCGTCGTTAGCCTCTGTACGGAATGCAACTCTAAACCTGCCGTTATATGCTGTGATAAGTTCCTCGGTAAGTTCGAACACCGTTCCTAATTGCATCCAGCTATCAATTCCAGTAAAGTCTACTACAGATGGAACAACTCTTGAACCTTCCGGGCCGCCCAAGTCAGATATGCCCCAATAGTAAGGAGTCCCGTCAGCAGTCCAGCGCCAATTCCTATCACGGTCCATAGCACCATCATGGTACTCATACGTCAAAAATAGATGTATATCTCGTGTGGTTCCAGGAGACATACCCCAAGCACTTAGGCTATACCAGCCCGGCTCGTTAATAATTATCACGTCGCTAACAAAACGGTTCCAACCAGAGTTGACTGTTGCCATATTGTCTGATGTGTTAAGCGCGTTTTGGCCACTATTTGGTGCAACTGTAGCCGCCCAAGTAGGACCGTTCCAGCCTGCCAACCCTTGGCTAAAGTCACCGTTAGGCAGCAGTATAGCGGCTTGTTGCGGCACCAGGCCGTTTATGGCAGCTTGCAATGCCGCAAGCTGGGCACGCAATGCAGGAATATCAGCCGAAGAATCTGCATAAACCGTTTGCGCAGCGGCAAGTGCGCTTTCTAAAATAGTCCATGTTGCCGGAGTGTAACTGCCTTCGTTTAGACCCTGTGCTTCGGCAATAAGGTTGCCTAACATAACCCTGAAAGCATCCGCGGTTCTTAAAACCATACCGTTTATTGCGTTTTGCAATGCGGTGGTTGCGGCGTCAACTGCCGGTTGTTCTGCAAGCACATTGTTATATACCGCCCTTGCAGACATTAAAGCGGTTTGCAAGGCTACCCATGTTGCCGGAATAAAAAGTTCTTGGTCGGTTATCGCTTCCGCCGCGGCAATTGCCAGGGCAAGGTTGGTTTTGTCCGCTGCTTCAATGTCCAACTCGTGGATTGTAATGGAAAGCACATCCCATGTTCCATGCCCAAGCCCGCGGTACTGCCGGCCTAAGAAGATGGCAGGCGACCAAGTTGTGGGCGAGCCCGCTGTGAACACCATGTACGCGGTAATCCAGCTTTCAGAAATTGGCACTTGTATAGAATCCCAAGCCCAGCCGGGGACGCCATCAAACCAATGTTGCCATTCGTCGGGCGCCGCACCTAAACCAATGGTTCTGCCGGAAGGCCTTGCATCTGTCCGATACGTGATGCTTAAGACATATAAATTTCCCGGCACCAAAACAGTATCTGCAGAATAATGAACGCCAGACACACCGGCCCCACCTGTATCCGGCAAATGCAAGAAGTAGCTATTATAAGGCATCCTTGTAGCACTGCCATGGCCAAAAATGAAACTACCGGTTGGCGCCACTGTAAACTCGTTGTTGTAGACCAGCGCACCAAACGTGCCAGGAGGTGTATCTGTCACACAAGTGCATATGCATGGGAAAATGCCACACTCATCGCATGGTGTTGGCGGTTCCGGGCATTCGCACGGATAGTAACCACAGTCGATGCATGGCTGCGGCACATAGCCGAAAAATTCAACTTCCGCAACCGTTAAATCAAACCACGGGGTACCGTGCAGCCTAAAATACCTGAATAATTGGTTGCGATTGGCTAGCTCTTCCGCATTGCCTATCCATTCACGCCACCCAGGCTCGTTTCCACCAGGGATTTCACCCAATGGTACAAATGTTATTCCATCCACAGAACCTTGTATCCAGCCCCTTGCGCGGTCTGCCACCCAAGGCTGGCCTGTGACGTATCTGGGCATAACTCTTGCGTTGGTTAACCGGTAATAATTACCTGGGCCCAAATCCAGCCCAATATGACCATGCGCAGGATCTAATAGATACGGCGGGTTTGGGTACGGACGAACCGAAACATAATATGTGTCTACATCGCCGTCAAAAGCATTCCCTGGGTTTGGTGCGTTGCCAAACGGCGTGCCGGTAAGTGCGTTGGGGTGTTGCCCAGAGCCACCAGTTGCCACTAAGCCATTTATCGCAGCTTGCAGCGCATTTGCAGCGGTATCTACCGCTGTTTGTGTAGCATCTACGTCTGCATATACTGTTTGCGCGTTGGACAGCGCGCCTGCCAGTATCGTCCAGCTTGCTTCTGTATAGTTGGCTTGCACACGCCCTTGCGCTGCAGTAATTGCCGCACCAAGGGCTAATTTGTTAACAACAGGGCCGGCATCGCCAACTCTGACTAAAGAAATACCGGTTATGTTTAGGTTGCCGCTACCCCAATTGCGGAAAGCAGCTCTTACTTGGCCGCCATTAAATAGTTCGATGAGTGTGTCGTCAAGATTAAACTCAACCGACCTGTATTCCCAATTTGTTGCATCGGTAAAATGAAGCACGGAAGGAAATATTGCGGTGGTTAGCAATAAATCCCTGTAGGTAGGGTCATACAATGCCCAACCATGCGGAGCGTCACCATCCCAAAGCCAGTATCGGTCGAGATCCTGCCTGCCGGTTCCAGACGGGCCGGTGAGGAACAGCCGGGCATCGGTGCTTCCGTCGCTTCTCACCCATGCGCTTAAACGGTACCTGCCTGCTGTAAGTGTTATTACATCACTTAACACGCCATTCCAACCGGAAAGCTCAACCATATTAGCCGAGGTGTTTTCTCCATCAAGTCCAGAATTAGGCCTAACAAACCCGCCATAATAAGGACGCCAGCCAAACCCAGCACCCGCATACCAAAGGCTTACATAATACGGGTAAGCATCAAGAACTACACTAGAAAAATCCCCATTTGGAATTAGGTTTGCACCACCAGAAAGTGGTACAGCCTCAAAGGATACAGGCACTTCTGGAAGTACTTGTTCCACAAATTCCGGATATACAACAACACTGTCCTCATCCGGATATACGGCCAAATCGGCTATATCTTCCGGATAATCTTCGTAAACAAGCAGGTTGTCTCGGTTATAGTTCTCTGTAATACGCATTGCTGCACCCGGTACAGATGTCAGCCCTACAACCATAGATAAGGTAAGTACCAATGCGATAAATCGTTTGAATTTTTTCATTTGTCCTCTCCTTTTTCAAATTTTACTGTCTTTCGTAACCCGAACAAATTTTTATTTGTTTCGCCGTTTCACCTCCTGTTTATTGTCTCAAATAATACAATTTGGTTAGAAAAAATTATCTACATTATAGCTATAATACCGTTTCTGCATTTGCATTTTGATTACCATCCCGGTGAATATCAACAGCAAAAAAAGATATACACATATATGATTTTACTGTTGGCTTCAACGGTAAATTTCTACATGAGCAACGCATTCAAAGCCTACAGGAAAAAACACCTCGTGTTTGTCGGTGTAAAAGCTACCGGGTGTGACCAAATGCTGGTTGGTTTCGGCACCAAAGGGCCCTAATAGGTTTTGCAGCGAGTTGGCAATTTCTATGGAAATGGTGTGAGTGCCCTTTGTTAGCTTTCCTGTTAAATCTGCGGTGTATGGTTGCCAGCCTACGGTGTGCACTTTTTTGTCATTTACCTTAACCGTAGCTGTAACGCCATAAAATTTGCCAAATGTCAGTTTTGCTTGGGTAAAATCCTCATCTATAAAAATATCTGCGCTATATATTATTCGCCCAGAATAGTATGGATAGCCTTGGCCTACTATATCTCCGGGAAGGATTGCGCATTGAGGATAAATAGCTCCATCTTCCAATCTAAAATCACCTACTATATAGACGTTTTCCAAGTTTACCAACACACCATATTTATCTGTTTCAACTCGGATTATATTTTCCCCCGGCTTGATATACGTGCTTATATCGTACAGCGGGAAGGCTATGTCCTTATAATATTCACCAGTGGGCTTAACTAAAGCGTCATTGATATACACTGCAAAAATTTCTGGCAGTTCTACGACGGCGTATATCGGCTTGCCTGGCATTTCGCCTATTGTAAATGGGTATTCTGCTTTAACTTTATGAACCATTTCCCGCTCTGCGCGGCTATACATCCACGGCTGACGGGCAAAGATATGCCCCCGCTCTATCCCCAAGCTGTCTTTGAAAGCATCGTCAATTTTTAGTACGTCCATTATTTCGCCATATGGCGCACCATTCAGGCTTGCCCGGCAAAATTGTAGGTTTAAGGCGTTGTGGTCTTTTAACTGTACGCTCCAATTTTCTAGCGAAATGGATTTTGACAAACATGCTTTAACAGGTTCGGCCTGCGGCGCTGCTTGCGTGGCAATTTTCTGCTTTGCCAGAACAAATAAAGCAGACGCGTTCGGATACAAACGGAACCGGATGTTGTTATTTTCGTCTGCGTGCAATTCAATGGCTTCGCCTGTTATGCCATCCAGCTTAGTAATAATGTGTTGGCCGCCATATTGAGACATGGGCATAATCAGCTCATATGTTTCTTCCATATCTAAATTGCACAGGAATACCAAGCGATTGTTCCCGTCTTGACGCATGTGACCATACACTTGACTGATATTTTTACCGTTTTGTTCCGCCAGTTTGATTTGCGGCAAACCTAGAGAATCTATTAGTGACGCACTGCATGTAGCTTTGGTGGTAAATTCGGCAAAAAAGCTTTCCATTTCCTGCGAAGGTTCGCCTTCTAAAAGCGTAGGTGTTTCGCCCACGCATATAATCTTGCCGCCGTTTTGGGCAAATTCTTTTAGAAGCCGGAACATATCTTTGCGCAACACAACCATTTCCGGCACAAAAATAACGCTATATGCCATTTCGCCTATATGGAGCCGTCTGTCTTTTACATAGGCGTGTTCGGACATAATGACATCGTCGCCTAAATCAAACATAACTCTGTTTTGGTCTAGTTCCTTAACCAGCCCTTTAACAGAGTGCTCAATCCGTTCCAGTTTTTCTGGGCAATCATACACCAGCCACGTAGAAGAGGACGGGTGCAACACCAGTGTTTCCGCCACATATTTCCCTTGCGACAATGCGTAGGACATACGCCCGATATAATCCCCAAGCAGTTTATAATCTTCCCACCACGGCTGGTGATCTAGGAAAGACAGCGGGAAATCCCGCTTCCTGTACCCAGTCATAGAATATAGGGATAAGTGCTGGCAGAATAGGTTAATCCCTAGTGCTAACTGCCAGTCTGTGGCTCTTTTTTGGTAAGCAAAATCGAGCCCCCAGCCGGACGCGCCGTTCGTTTCAGAAAGCACGCGTTTTTTCCCAAGCTGGTTGGCAACAGAAGATGCTTCCTTTACAATAAAATCGTTGCTGTATTGCTCCGGGTGGGTACTGTCGGAAACAAAGAGCATATCTATACCCGGATATTGCATGTACGCATAATGCGGCATTACACTGCCTTGCAAATGCGGTTTAGGGAACTCATGCTCCCAAAAATGCCCGGTATAAGCGATATTGCGCGCTTCGCACCAGTCATGAATGGTTTTAGAGAATGCGTTTACAAACATCGACGAGATCAAACTCCAATAATGAAACCTTGTGCGTGGTGCGGTTGGGGTGTCTTCATTCAAATCCTTAAAGTATCCCGATAGTTCGTAATCGTATTTTTCCTTAAACCGTTTATCAAAATCTTTTGTCCAAGGTAACAAAGATTGGTTGTCTCTTATTAAATTGGGCTCGTCTGTAAAAATAGCCGGGATTACATTGCCAAAATATGCTTTGAATCGTTTATAATATTCATCATGGGTAAGGCGGACAAACTCCTGTATGGCGTCAGCATTACAGACATCTACAAAACTTTCGTTATTGTACACCGGGCTTTTGTACGCCTGCTTTACTTCATAGTCTTTTGTTAAATATGTCCCAGCAAACTCGGGGTTGCCGGATACAACTTTCCCGCCTGCAACACCGCTGGGAAACCGGTCTTCGTCATACAGCCAGCACACCATGTCCAGCCGTGCCATTTCTTTTATACAAACTTCTATTGCGTGCCAAAACGCATCCCCTAAGTACTCTGTAACCAGCCCGCCCCGTGGATGCAAAAAAGCACCACCCATGCCTTGGGCTTTGAATTGGTTTATTTGGCGTTTAAGTTCTTCGTCTTCCAGTTTGTCATTAAGTGCCCAAAAAGGCGCTGTTCGGTATATAGCACCGGGGTTTTGAAATTCTGCTAAATGAATCATTCGGCTTCTCTCCTTTATTATCAAAATGGGACTCTGCCTCCGGTTGCATTTGCGGCCAGCCCAAGCCCGCCGCTACACCGAGCAAAGCCCGTTTCTGCTTCCTTCGGGGGAGCAGATGTGAACATTCTAAAAGGATTTTCCCGCTTAACAATGGCTTATTTTGACTTGTTTTAACTCATTGTGTGCAAAAAGACAAGAAAGTACAAATGCAATTTAGATTGTGATATGATATATTCATATCGGGGTACGAGGGAGTGAAAAAATGCGCCTATCTGTTTTCTCAAAGATTTTCCTTGTGTTTTTGCTGGTTGTTAGCCCGTTGTTTATTCTTAACGCCTATCTTTATGCTTGGGGGCGCAACCAAATACGTCACGAAATTTATACGTCAACGCTTAATAATATCGACTTCTATATTTCTAATGTAGAAGTGAGCATGGAGCGGGCGATTAATACCTCGGTGCAGTTAATTAACAACCCTGATATACATTATATTGGTGCAATAGACGAATGGCCCGCCGACTATATGGATATTTTTAGGCGCATTAATTTGATTCAGCGAGAGTTGGAAAACATAAAAAATGCTTCTGAGTATGTGCAGGATGCGTATGTCTTATTTCCCCATTCCGGTGTTAAGGTTACTTATCGTAGCCGCTTGACCATGTCCGAATTCGATTTTGCGCGGGTAAATGATACTTCTTTTTACACCAGCTTTCCTTTTGCCAGCTGCGCCTTGAGCGGTGGTGTATACATAAATTTCTCGTCTCTTTACCACTTAGCCCACTACGGGCAGCCGTCCCCGGAACGCGTCCGCTGGATTATTGTTACAAAAATTGATATAGGCAAAATAGCGGAAGATATACATACCTTTTTTACCGGAGATTTTGACCAGATTGCATTTTTAGGCGAAGACAACGGCCTTACCATTAAAGCCCATGTATATGAAGATAACCTGCCGGATATTCTACAGCGCGTTTCTGCAGCGCCAGACACAATAGGCATTAAACACCTGCGGGTAGATTCCCAGAATATTCTTGTTGCGTACCGCAAATCTGCTTTTCTTAGAACAACTTTTTTGTTATTTGCCCAAGAGCAGCAACTATTTGGTATTTTGAACCCCTACACATATTGGATATGGATTATGGTTGGTATTGCAGGGCTCTTAGTCATTATTTTTACGATACTTACCCGCCGGGTTCTTAATGGAATGCTTAAAATACAACGCGAAGCTATTGACAAATTGTACGAGCAGGAATTGATGATTAAAGACACCGAGTTAAAAATGCTCCAATATCAAATTAACCCCCACTTTTTATACAACACATTTTTTACAATGTACCAGATGCTGCAAGCTGCAGAATACGACGGCCTAAATCAAATGATGTCTTGTATGGGGCGGTACTTCAACTTTATTACCAAAAGCGCAAGCTTTATCCCGTTAGCGGAAGAAATAAGCTTTTGTATAGACTACATGGAGATACAAACCATCCGCTTCTCTAACAGAATTGCGGCAGAAATTGATAATGTCCCAGAGTGGTGTGGCTGCATACTTATCCCAAAACTAACCATACAGCCGCTTTTAGAAAACTGCTTTAAGCACGGCCTGCTTAATAAAGAAAACGGCGGAAAAATTCGCTTGCGCTTCACCGGTGGCGATAAATATACTATAATCTGTATCGAAGATAATGGGGACGATTTAACAGATTGTGCCCTAGAGTATATCCGGCATGGGTTAACCGAACATAAAGATTCCAAAACACTGGGGCTTCGCAATGTGCATAAACGGCTGCAATCCTATTTTGGCTGCGCGTATGGCATTCGCGTAAACAGGAGTGAGCTTGGCGGGTTGCTGGTTGAAGTTGTACTTCCTTTAGAGCAAGGAGGCGTTGAATAAAATATGTATAGACTACTGATGGTTGATGATGAACGTATGATTGCGGATTTGCTGTATGAATATTTACAGTTAAAACTGGAAGGCGAACTGGAATTGTATAAATCTTATTCTGGGCGGGACGCCATAGAAATTATGGAGAACATTCCAATTGATATTTTAGTTACAGACATCACTATGCCGGGCATAAACGGGCTTATGTTGCACAAACGGGCAAAGGAATTAAACCCAAGGTGCAGTGTCATCTTTATTTCGGGCTATAACGATTTTGGCAATATCCAATACGCGTTAAGGAACGAAAGCGTCGATTTTATTCTAAAATCTGAAAGCAATGATGTCATTTACAATTCTATATGTAAGGCAATAGCCACGCTGGACCAATTTTTTATAGACGAACAGATGCAGGTTTTAACAAGGCAGCAATGGGAATTATCAATACCAATACTACAGGAGCGGCTTATGCTTTCCGTACTGGATGGCGAGGTCTTTAATCCATTCGCCTTTACGGAAATTGAATTTCCTTTATCCGTAACCGACAAGCTGCTGCTCATGATGGGGCGCATAGATGAAGGATATTCTTTAACCAAGACTGCGCTTTACCAGCTCAAAGGCACTGTGGACGAATTTATTAGACAAGAAAACCAGGTTTTTAGTGTCATCCACCATGATGATATCTTATGGTTAGTACAGCCCTGTGCAAATAACGCCACGCTTACAAAAAGTAATATTATGTCCGCAATGGGAACTATTCATGACCTGTGTCTTAAATCCTTTAATATCTCTATGTCTATGGTGCTGTCCGAAGATTACATTGCTTTCGAAGAAATGTCGGTAACTTGGATTGGCCTTCGGCAAACCATTAAAAACCTGCGCGGCCTAAGCTCTGGTATGTTGCTTATCGAATACGACAATAACAAGCCGCCGGGAGTAAAAGCGGACTGGCTGCATATACGCAATATTCTGCGGCAAATTAATTTAAGCATAGAAAGGCTGCAACAGGAAAAATACGAAAAGTATTATGCAGAGTTAATGTATACTTTACGAAATGCCCCGCAACACAGCTATTCCGAAAAAATGGAAATTGTCCTAAGGATATATATGGCCTTTTTATCCCACTCGAACAATAACGGCATAAACCAAGAGATACAATTTGAGGACTATTTTGCGGATGAAAACCACTGGGAATTATACGACACACTATTTGCCAAAATTGCCGAAGATTTTTTTACGAAGCAAAGCCAGACTTCCTTCAAAAATACAAATCAAATCCTTGGGCGTTTGAAGCATTATATACATGACAATTTGTGCGGGGATACATCTTTGAACAAACTGGCAGAAATAGCCCACTTTAGCCCAACATATTTATCCAGGTTATTTAAGCAGTTAACCAATGTAAGCTTAACTGAATATATTGGCCGCTTGAAATATGAAAAAGCTGCCCAGTTACTGGTGGATACGAACATGAAAATAATCCAGATATCAACAGAGCTTGGTTTTGAAACACAATCCTACTTTTCGCGGTTTTTTAAGAAATATGCGGGGGTTGGCCCCCAGGAGTATAGAGATTCTATGAAAGGATGAACCAAACGCATCGTGTGTTTTCCCATACTGTAAAAAACCCGCCTTGGAATTATTCCAAAGCGGTTTTTTGCTTCTTCTAGCTGCAATATTCAAAAAATTCTAATCTTTCCCCATCCGGCCCTTCAAAGAA